>Ga0154020_10006572_pt1 | contig 13635 bp, 13 predicted proteins | sample Klosneuvirus_201_FD_109709 | JGI IMG/M metagenome (GOLD analysis project Ga0154020, IMG submission 109709) | Active sludge microbial communities from wastewater, Klosterneuburg, Austria - Klosneuvirus_20160825_MG | ecosystem: Engineered > WWTP > Aerobic digester > Activated sludge | place... | reverse complement strand
TTATTGTTATTGCAGCAGGAACGCTGACTGCGATACTCACAAACGCCTATAGCAATGCCAGTACAACTGGCGTACAGAACATTCCAGCACTTGAGACTATTGACCAACAGGAAGAAGACTTAAGTATTGTTGATGTACTAATTAAAGCAATTATCGGCTTGTTTAAACACATCATAGAATCAGCCGCATCACCATTTCTAAAAGCTCTTGATTTCTTTACGAGCGAGACACCACTGATGGCGCAAAATGCTAGCGTGTTCAAACTCTGGCTTACATCGGTAGTTATTGCAGATGCACTATTTATGTTGGTAGTAGCACTCATTGGATTTCACATTATGAGTGCAGCGAGCATTGGTTTTGACGAAATTGAACTAAAACACCTGATTCCCCAGCTAGTGTTTACATTCCTGTTCATCAATACTTCGATCTTCCTGATTGATCTCATAATCACATTGAGCAATGTACTAATCAAAGCAATTGAAGCTGCCTTTTCATCTATTTCCGTATGGGATGTATTATGTAAAATTGCTGACGGTGCGGATGGAATGAGCTTAGTTGCCCTCATGATAATGGTTGGGTTCATTGTTCTTTCGGTATTATTACTGATCTACTATGTCGTTCGACTTGTAACACTCTATATCGGTGCAGTTCTAGCGCCGCTAGTTGGTTTAATAGCTCTATTGCCAGGCTTCAAGGATTTTGCCATAACAGCTGTAAAAACATACCTCACAACAATCTTTGTACTGTTTGTTCATGTAATCATATTGCAGCTTGCTGCTTCGCTTTTTGCTGGCTTAGCTGCCGATCAAGTGTCTAATTCACTTATGGCAGTAATTGTCGGCATCGCAACGCTCCTTGCACTACTGCGGACACAAGGCCTGATGATGCAAATGGCATATGTTTCTGCGGGACCACGTGCCCTCAGAAAACTAGGGGGACAATTCATGAACGGAGTTACTTACACTGCTGACAAGATTAAGACGGTAAGCGCAACAACAAAACACAAGACATCAGGAGGAGTGAGGAGTACAGGCAAATGAAAAGCACCGTAGTTCCAGCACAGGTGACAACAGTAGAAGACAAAATTGCTGGGAATCTAACTTTCAGTCAGATACTACTGATGACAACGCCAGTGTTTGCATCGGGAGTAATCTTCGCATTTCTGCCGCCATTCATGAGCCTACGTGGCTACAAACTATTAATTGCGGTCTCGTTTGCAGTGCTATGTTTAACTCTCGCTATAAGAATAAAAGGCAGGATCGTTCTATCGTGGATTGCAGTACTCGGTAAATATAATCTGCGTCCAAGGTTTTATATATTCAATAAGAATGACCCCCACTTACGAGATATGCATATTGAGAGAGACGAGCATGTTACACATCGTCCAACAAAAGTTAGGGCTCATAAAAAACTTAACCAACTTAAGTTACCAATGAAAAAAGTAGTCTGGGCAGAGCAGGTAGTAGCAAATCCAGAAGCGAAACTAGAATTCAAAACTACCAGAAAGGGTGACCTCCGTGTCTATATTCAAGAAATCAAATAGTAAAATTAGTTCCCGTAAACAAATTCAGATTAAGGGCGTGAAAGATGGTGTACTGCTTTTACCGAATAACCGTTATCGTTCTGTGCTTGAATTATCTTCTATTAACTTTGAATTGAAGAGCGAGGCAGAGCAAGATGCGCTTATCGAAACATATCAGAGCTTCTTAAATTCACTATCTACGCCCTTACAAATATTAGTCCGAGTTCGTGAGCTAGATATGGATAAATATATTGAAGATTTTCGCGCTAAAAGAAAGACTGAAAAGAAAGCTATATTCAAAGAAGAAATAACAAACTATACAGATTTTGTTGCAAAGCTAATTACTAAGAACAAAATACTGTCACGACACTTCTATGTCGTTATTCCATTGGAGTCAAAGGATAAAAACTTCGATGTAGTTAAAGAGCAGCTAGACCTAACGACAGATATAGTTGCAAAAGGCTTGGCACGGCTCGGTATACATTCTAAGCAACTATCAAGCATAGAAATTCTCGAACTGTTTTATAGTTTCTATTCACCCGAACTCGCTAAGACACAACCATTAAAAACACAGACACTAAAACTACTGACGGAGAGCTATATATGAAATTCCCAAGTGTAAATATCTCAAGAATAAAGCAGCCTAAAGATATGATCGCCGAATGGCAGAAAAAACGCCAAGAAAAGCCGAAACAATATGCGCTCGACTACGGCATGCAAGATCCAATGGATGTCATTTCTTACTCTGGCCTAGAAGAACAGGTAGGACACGTAGTTATTGATGATCTATATGTACGAACAATGTATATTTCTGGATATCCGTTTGTAGCAACCTCAGGCTGGTTGAATTCTCTAATCAACTTCAACCACAACATTGATATTAGCTATCACATTGATCAAGTAGAGGCAACCTCTGCGCTACCCAAACTTCACCGAAAAATCACAGAACTTGAATCAACAAAGAGAGCAATGATTAGATCAGGGAAGATAATAGGCCCAGAGATTACCGATCCGCTAGATTCGGCAACTGAGTTGAGAGACAAAATCCTGCGTGGGCAGGAAAAACTATTCCAAGTATCTATTTATGTTGCTATTACAGCTAGAGACCTGAGCGAGCTTAACAAAACCACAAGACTACTAGAAACAGCCCTATCTGCGCGCTTGTTCTATACAAAGATTGCACGATACCAACAAATAGAAGGACTACAATCTATATTGCCAAGAGCAGAAGACGAGCTACAACAAAGGCGTAATCTAGACAGTTCTTCTGTGGCGCTAACATTCCCATTTATGAGTTCTGAGCTCGTACAAGAGTCGGGGATCTTATATGGCGTAAACAAGTCTAATAACTCGCTAGTTATTCTAGATCGGTTTAGCTTAAATAATGCAAACTCAATTGTTTTTGCACAAAGTGGATCTGGAAAAAGCTACGCAACTAAAGTCGAAATACTGCGTCAGTTAATGCAGGGCACTAAAGTGATCGTTATTGATCCAGAACGTGAATATAAGCGACTTAGCGAATCAGTCGATGGAACATATATAAAACTATCGGCTAAAAGCAAGGAAAAAATTAATCCATTTGATCTAGCAACCACAAAGAGAAATCGAAGCGACCTGTCCGAACACACACAAGACTTAATTGAAGTCTTGTCGCTCATGGCAGAGGGTTTGTCTTCTCGCGAGAAAGCAGCCCTTGATAAGGCAATTTTGAAGATATATAAGAACGCTAAATCAGCTATGCCCCTATTGGAAGACTTGTACACCGAACTACATAGTCTAGGTCAGATAAAACTTTGTGAACGCCTTGAGAAATATATCTCAGGCTCACTATCGGAAGTGTTTAATTCACAGACAAACATAAAACTAGACAACCGACTGATTATATTTGATATCAAAGATATGCCTGAGAGTTTGCGTCAGATCATGATGTTGATCATTGCGAACTTTGTACAAAATCAAGTTAAGGTTAATCCACAAAAACGCCTACTTGTTATTGATGAGGGCTGGCTACTGCTCGAGCACGAAGAGTCTGCAAGGTTCGTGGCCGGCTTAGTTCGCCGTGCCCGTAAATACTACCTTGGCGTGTCAATCATCTCCCAGCAAGCTAATGATTTTCTCAAAAGTGATTATGGCCGGGCAATTGCTTCACAGAGTTCGCTTCGTATTTTGATGAAACAAGATACCACGACCATAAAAAACGTGGTCAGTGAATTTCACTTGAGTGAATATGAAGAAAATTTCTTGCTGACCTGCGAAAGGGGAGATGCGCTATTGATTGCCGATCAAAATCACGTCGCCGTTAAAGTCGTAGCGGCTGAAAAAGAACATCCACTCATAACCACTAACCCAGCGGAGCTATATAGTGTATGAAATTCATCTTATGGTTCAGTAGAAAGATAAGTATAGAGTTAAAGATTGTTATTATTACCATTTTTATCTTATTTACTTTGCCAATCATTACTGTGACCATACTTTCGGTTTCTGGGTTTGCGGCCGCAAGCCAAGTCTTGGCTGCTATTAACCCTGTCACAAAGTTGGTAGAGATATTTGACGCCAACGGTAACAAGGTTCGAGAAATCGAGCTATCAACAGCATGGCCGACAACAGGATATGTTTCTGATGAATTTGGCACACTTGATACCATACGGAAACTGCTTGGCCTTGGGCGTCATACCGGTATTGATATTGCTAATGAGCGAGGTGTTTCTGGAACACCGGTTACTACATTTTTAGCCGGTAAAGTGGTGATGACTGATACCGTCGATGATTCGGCATGCGGGAAGAGTATTAAAGTCGATCATGGTAACGGAATTCAATCACTTTACTGTCACCTCCAATCTCCTGAAGCATCAGTAAATCAAGAAGTTAAACCTGGTGATCTTATTGGCCTTATGGGCAGTACGGGCGCATCTACTGGCCCGCATCTTCACTTTCAGGTCAATGTGTACGGAATCCCAGTAAATCCAAGGACTTTTATGGTTGGAGAACCAAGAGGGACATATTAAACATGGACACTGAGCAAGTATTACAAATTATCCTGTCCGCTACACGCATAGGCTTAATTTCTATTCTTATTGGCTTGCTTATATTCATCGTTCGAAAAATTTCTCAAGCAATATATCTATATAGGCGTCCTGAATCTATCCTAGAACTCACTCCACCATCACGAGGTGATAAAACACCAGAGGCAACTGGTCAGCTATTATTGAGTGTCTTTAGTCTACTTAGTGCACAAACATATTTTGAAAGATTGATAGGGCGTAGGGATGTGCTATCACTTGAAATAGAATCTACTCGCAGTGGGGGTATACGCTATTTAATTCATTGTCACGCTAAACACTCGCAAAATATCGAACACCTTATTGCATCGTATTTACCAGAAGTAAAAGTCGCCCACGTCGATGACTATGCATTAAACCTGGAAAAGAAGCAGTTCAAAATTTATGAGTTTAGGCAAAAAGCCCACTTTGCACACCCACTAAAAAGCTACGAGCAGCTTGAGGCTCATGATCCAATGGCGTATATCACCAACGCTATGACTAAACTCAGTGACGGTGAATTAATGGCATATCAAGTGGTTATCCAGCCAACACAAAGTCGAGAAGCCGATCTGCTAATAAAAAAGATAATGACTAATGATAATGTAATGCCGAAGTTAAATCGCGGCTCAACACCATTCGTAAACTCTTTAACTCGACTCATAAACACGGTACTTTTTGGGGCACTGGGGACAATAACAGATATTTTTCACGGCAGTAGCACGGAGTCGTATGCGTCTAGTCGTCGAGATATTGAATACAAGAAGCAGGTAGCAAAAGGTATAAAGCCAGTTAGAACACTGTCGTATTTTGAGCATGAGCAGGTAGAGGCAATAAGTAGCAAACTTCAACAGCCTCTATTTCAGTCTGATATCCGAGTTCTTATAAAGTCAGATAAGAAGAAAGACCGGCTATCGAGACGAAAAAGTATCGATGCTGCTCTTGGACTCTATGCAACACCCAAATATCAGCGTTTTGTAATGCGACGGGCTAAACATCACTTGTTGCAAAGTTACGAACGATTCAGCTATTTATACCGTTTGCCATCGTTACTAACCTCCCATCGCAGTACTCTTGCCGTATCAGAAGTCGCTAGTCTCTACCACTTCCCGCATACCCAAACAGCAAAGACAGAAAATGTCGTAAAGTCACTGAGCAAAACATTGCCCGCCCCAATATCCCTCAAGGGTCGGAACAAACTTGATGTCTTAATTGGAGAGAACCTTCACCAAGGCACTGTTACCCCAATTGGACTGACCGAAGCTGAGCGTGAACGACATATATACATTATTGGCGGCACTGGTAACGGAAAAACTACGATGATTATCTACCAGATTGTTCAAGACATACGGAACGGTAAAGGAATCGCAGTCGTAGACCCCCACGGTGATCTTGCAGAAAAAATATTAGAATACATCCCCGAAGATCGTATTAATGACGTTGTGTACATGAATCCCGATGACCTTAAACACCCGATAGGTATGAATTTGCTTGAGTTAACTCCGGGGCTAACAGGTGACGACTTGCTTCGTGAAAAAGATATCGTAACCGAAGCTACCGTTTCGGTACTGCGTAAAATATTCTCCGAAGACGATTCAGGTGGTCACCGTATTGAGTATGTATTGCGTAATGCAATTCAAACAGCGTTAACACTAGAAGATCCCACTTTATTCACAATTTTCAAGTTGCTCAACGATGCTAAGTTCCGCAGAAAAGTTACCAGTAGCCTTGAAGATGAAAACTTACGGGACTTCTGGAAGAATGAGCTTGGTAAAGCTGGTGAGTTCCAGAGAGTTAAAATGGCCGCTGGTATTACTGCAAAAATCGGGCGATTCCTCTTTTCCGCATCCGCACGTGCTGTACTTGAGCAACCTAAATCAACGATCAACTTTGAGGAGATTCTTACAGATAGAAAAATACTAATCTGCAATTTCTCAAAAGGGTTGCTTGGTGATGATACCTCGACGCTTTTTGGGACTACCGTACTGGCAAAGTTACAGACTGCAAGTTTAAGAAGAGCAAGGATCAAAGCAGAAAACCGTACTCCATTCTTTCTGTATGTAGATGAGTTTCAAAACTTTGCGACCATGAGCTTTGTGCAAATGCTCAGTGAAGCTAGGAAGTATAAGCTTTTCCTCGTGATGGCCGAGCAGTCCACAAGCCAACAAGATCAACAAAGGCTTGTTGACATCATTCTAGCCAACGCAGGAACAGTGGTCGTATTTCGTTCTGGTAGTCCGACAGACGAAAGGCTGGTACTCCCATTATTCAGCCCCTATATCGAACAAGGTGAAATTGCTAACCTACCAAGTTTTAATTTCTATGCACGAATAGCTGCGGTAAACTCTCAAGAGCCTATGTCTGGAATAACCGTACTGCTGGATAACAATGGTAGTAGTGAAGTAGCGGATCGTGTTATTGCTACATCTAGAAAGCTCTACTCAAAAAAGATTGAAACTGCAAAGAGTAATGCCAGAAATCATAAAAGCAAGACTGATGGCAATAAGAGCAAAACGAGCGGAACAACTCATGCGACGAATAAGGAGTTTGAAGAAATGGACAAAGCCCATAACGTCGCCTGACAACTGCTATTTATAATAAATAGCAGTTACACTTCATTATCATAAGCATCTATATAATGTTAATGCTTCTATTGCAATAGTTTCTCCTGGAGAATAGAATTAAACCATGGCTTTACCAAAGTACCGAGAGGCTAAAAGAATTATAGAGAAGCAATTAGCTGAGTATTTTGAACGTGCGTCAAGAAAAGAGTTAGCGCCCTTTAATGAGTCTCCCAGGATGACACAGCACGAAGGCAAGACATTAAGACATAATACTCTTGATAATTCTAGTAAAGAGAAGGTCATGAATTACCGAGCCACGTCAGTAGAGTATCGTATCGAGTGGGCAAAAGTACCTGATATGACTCCCGAAGATGTATTTGCCATGCTAGACGAGAAGGCAAAAATCATGGGTTCTGAAATGGCCAAATATCATTTTAAGGTATTGGGCGAGACGGTGAGAGAGGCTGGAAATGTAGTCAATGCAAATGGCAAAAAACCTAGCGTTGATTTATTTCTTGAAACACTCGAAAAGATCAGTATTAGCTTTGATGAGAACGGCAATCCCAAAATGCCAACTCTGGTAATCAGCCCTAAACAAGCTGATGACTGGAAAAAAGTAATAGATGATTCGAAGACACCAGAGATTGATGCACGTTTTAAGAAGATCATGGAAAAGAAAAAGGAAGAGTACGATGCAGAGCAAGCTAGTAGAAAATTGGTTGACTAACGCCAAAGAATTGAGCTTTACTGCGCCATTCGTGCAGCTATTAATACAAGAGGGTTACAAAGTAATTCAATCTAAGGGTGGTCCAACGGAACAAGGTAAAGACATTATTGCTTACGATCCTGATGGCGAACTATGTTGTTTTCAACTTAAATGCGGCGATATTGGTGGAAGCGAATGGCAAAAGTATCGTGCTCAGTTTGATGACCTAACCGAAATTCCACCCAAGCATACAACGTTGATTAAAACACCTAAGTCCTGGCAATGCTATCTAGTCACTAACGGCGATATTAAAGGCAACACAGCGCAAACTATAATTGACTACTCAGCAGCGAAAATTAATCAAAAAAAGATGCCGCTTCAGACAATTACAAAGGATGAGTTATTGCGTAGATTCGCAGATGCTTTTGGTGATTTTCTTCCTATCGAACCAAACGATATTCGAATCTTTTTTGAACTTTATTGCGAATCTGGCGATAACACTCTGAAACGCAGAGACTTCAAGCAATACTTTGAAAGATACTTCTTCGCAATTAATTCTAAATCGAAGCAAAAAAAGATTGAGGCTATAAACGCTTCTCTCATACTTACAAGCTACATACTTACCAATAAATATTTACAAGAAAATAATGTTGCAATTCTTGATGCTTGGATTCTACTTCTCTTAACCATATTATACTTCGCCGATAAATGGAATCTTAAAGATAAAGACTTTCAACTGAGTGAAGAACTTATTCTGAACGAGTTTGATGAACTATTTAAACGGATAATAAACGATGTCGCAAGCGATGAACGCAATCTGGTAGATGATACGTATGGTCTTTTATCAGAGCCTTTCATGACATATCGCATAAGATGCGCTGAGTTATTAGGATATATTTACGCATGCATCAACTTCTGTAAGTTATCCGGCAGAACTAATCCAAAAATACCTCAAGGACTACCAGAAAAGGTGAAGATTCTTGCTACTAAAAAAATGCTTATAAGTGAAGGGGCGATGCCATTTTTATACAATGTAGCGCTTTCGGCAGAACTAAACAAATCACCAAAAAATACCATTAGCGAGTTGACCTCGCTAGTTGAGGGCACCCTCCAAAGCCATGATGAAGAAACGGGCGGACTTATCAGCCCATACTACACAACTACAGAAGTTATTTGTCATATATTAGGAAAAAATGAAATAAGTGAAAGTTTTCAAAACAGAAGTTATACACTTTGGCCAGCGATACTACTTTTAGCAAAGAATGGCCAGAGGGAATATCTAAATAAAAACTGGGCAGCAATTTCACAAATATCCATGCAGGAGCTTGTTGCCGAGAAGCCCAATGATCTATTACTTTGGGATATTAAAGAGGGTGATTTAATTGATAACTTTCCAAATGGGAAACAATCTTGGTCAAAACTTCTTGAAGAAGCAAACGCTTCATATGATAACGACATACCCTCCGTATTATTAAAAAGAAAGTATCTAATTCCTTTCATGCTTATCGCTATGCCCCATAGACTATCTCCGAAATTTATTCTTAGCCTGACTAATTAAAAAGAGCTTATACCCTCTTGCAAATCACTAAAGGCGTAAATCTCTTAAGACCAGTATATGTAAGGGCTTTACTTTCCGTAGGTCTCTAAGTGTACAGACCGAGCAAAACAGTCAAGGTAGTACAAGTCTCCACCTTGACAGCTTTGCCGTGCGGCCTTGTGTTCAACCTCCGTTACAAAAAGTAAAGGAGGATAGCGTCATGCATGATGCAACAATACAAACTTTAACTTACAACGGTTGGAGCAACCGTGAAACGTGGGTCATGAATCTATGGCTCACAAACGATGAGTATGCGTACGATGCACTACAACATGTCTTAAGGGCATTTGAGAGTATCGGGCAACAAGTCGAGGAACTCGAGCACTGGGTCAGGTGCGAATATGGCCTTGATGATCTCGATGCATCAGTTGTGGGTGACTTACTTGGCACTTCGCTAGGGAGAATAGATTGGTACGAAATCGTACAAAGCAATCAAGATTGATTAACCGTCCTGAGCACGACGCTAAACGGCTCTATTTTAATTTAAGGAGTTTCTATGAACACAAGTGACACAGCCATAAGAATAGCTAAGCTTAACGATGAATTCAGACGATCAATGACCGGATGTACTGTTACCTCAGGTATAGTTGCGTTAACACATATGATGAATGATATATTCGTTGCTGTCAGGGATTACAGTAACTTTAATCAAGATAACGATCCATATGGCGAGCATGACTTTGGTAGCTTCCAAATAGCTGGTATACGGTTCTTCTGGAAGATTGATTACTACGATCGGGAGCTTAAAAAATGGTGCGATCCACTAAATAAAAACTGTCGTAGGCATCTCACTATAATGCGAGCTGAAGAGTATTAGCACGCAGTCCTGAGTATGACATTAAACTGCTCGGCTCAACAAGTTTATATATTTTGTTGGATTAAATGCACTCGCCCAGCCGGGGTTTTCGCCCTCAACAAGTTGTTTGATATCAGTTGCGATAATAAATATTTCATTTTCCTCATAGCCGAGCTCCTCCAGTTTCTTTTGAGCTTTATATAAGAAGCCGAGTTTTGATCGACTATCTTTAAATACAAACGCCATGGTAGGGTATGTACCATTCCAGCCATCTTCTTCGCTATGTTCTAAATACTCGTCACGTCTTTTGTTAACAAAGTATGGCAGCTTGTCCGGTACGATAATAATAAAAGCCTCACGGCCCTCTGGTGTTTTTATATACAACTCAGGTCGTTGCTTTGGAAAAACCTTGAAACGGTTAATTTCAGTCTTGGTCCGAATAACGGTATTTTCGGGAAGTTCTTTTTTAATTGATATGTAGCATTCCAAGTTATTGAAGCACTCTCTAATGAATTCCTGAGTTGCTCTGTGATCGTTATAAACAGAGTTTATTGCTCGATCATCGAGTTCTAAGATTTTCTTAACTGTCGTAACACCTGACTTGCTGAGATAGTAATATGCGGGTTTTCTATCTATTCTCCAAGACTGTTCATATACACGATTTAGCAGTTTCAGTTTATGTAGATATTGTAGTGATTCATATGCTGAATCTTTTCTAATGCTTAGTAATTTTGCTAGTAATGGGGCAGTTATGAATCTGAATTTGTAGACAAGAGTTAAGAGGCGTTTTTGTTGTTTAGTGAGCTGTATATTTTCCGCCATGCTTTTATTCTCCTTTACTATACTTTAGTATAAAGAGAGATAAAGTAAATAGAGTAATATCGTATCTGTTATTATGTAACTTTTTACCCCTTATGCATATGGGGTAAATTTTACTATAAAATTATGTTAATTAGTATTGCTTTTTATTTTAATTAGTAATACTATTTATATAGAGATTGTACGTTAACAATTCGGCTAATTGAGGGTAGAGTGAGGGGTGATTATGGTTGATAGAGAAGTCCTAGAAAAACAAGCATTAGAAGAAGTTTGCGCATGTTTATATTACGACCTAACAGACAATATCGATATAGAATCAGATGATACATTACTTGCAATTACAGAGCATACAATAGTATGCGACATCTGCGAAAAATAGAAAAAAGCCACACTATGCGTTAAAATAGGGCTAATGTCCAGAAAGATTGTAAACATGCAAGTCAAAGTTTCGGAAGCGGTTAAAGACCGCGCTAAAGCCGTAGCCAAGACTAATGGCAAAACTCTGAGCGAACTTGTTCTGAAGTTACTGGCAAATGCTGGCGATAAAGAGCTAAAGTCACTCGTAGAGCAGGAATTAAAAGAACGACCAAAACCAGGACGACCCTGGGATAAATAATCTCTAGTTAGTCGAATTGTTAACGCACTGATCTCCAGTGTGTTTTTTATGTTCGGAGGGTAATTATGGACATATTTGAAAATCAGAAGCCAGAAGAAGTAGTCTCGGATTTTTGCATTCCAAACGAAAAGAAGATCGAGTTGCTACGATCAATCCTCGAGACTGAATTAGAATCTTCTGTGACGTTCAGGGACGCAGAGGAAGTTGCACGCCGACTTGTTTCATTTTATGAATCTCTTGCTGGAGATAGAAAAATAATCCCCGGACTGCAAAATGAAGACTAACGATAGTAAGGCTGTAATTCTTGCAAGAGTATCGTCTAAGGGACAGGAAGATGAAGGCTATTCACTCGACTCACAAATAAAATTGCTTAAAAACTATGCTGAGAGTAAAGAGCTCTGGGTAGCAGAAACATTCAAGATTACTGAAACTGCATCCAAATCATCGCAACGCAAGATATTTAAGCAGGCAATGAAATATATTGCTGACCATGATATAAAGCACCTCATTATTGAAAAAGTGGATAGGCACGTTAGAAATCTGCACGACGCCGTAGAAACCCATGACTGGCTAGTTGCAGATGAGCACCGACATGTCCATTTTGTAAAAGACAGCCTTATCATGCACAAAAACTCACGGTCTCAAGAATGGCTAAACTGGGGCATACGTGTTGTGATGGCAAAAAACTATATTGATAACTTACGTGAAGAAGCAATGAAAGGTTGGGCCGAGAAACTTGCCCAAGGCTGGCTTCCAGCGCCACCCCCACCTGGATACCAAACAGTCGTAAAGGATGGAAAACGGATCCATGAACCAAACCCAAAGACGTATCGCACTATACAAAAAGCTTTTAAGTATTACCTGGGTCCGAGCGGAAGTATTGATTCAGTCGCCGGACTAATGACTAAATCGGGAATAGTAACTCGTGGCGGACGTCCGTATGCAAAAAGTGCAGTCCATCGAATGTTAAGTAACCCATTCTATATAGGCATAAACTTTTTTGATGGCAAAAGCTACCTAGGCAAACAAACACCATTAATTACTAAACGAATGTTTGATAAAGTTCAGGACAAGCTCCATGGCAAACGTAATACTAAACAACGATTACACAATCCTTTGTTTAAAAACATGATTGTTTGTGGCCACTGCAATAAGGTTGTTACATGGCAAAAGCAGAAGGGCAAATACTACGGAGCGTGTCAGCGAGATCTACCTGAATGCAAACAAGAAAAATATCTACGCGAGTCAGTAATACAAGAACAAGTAATAGACATGCTCGACGAGCTGATCAGTCCATCTCAAATGGTCATTGCTTGGCTAACAGACCTTCTGAAATCAGATTTTAAAATGCAGTTAAATGACACAGAGCAAGCTAAAGCTAATATTGAGCATCGTATAGCTAAGATTAAGCGCATGGATGAGATGCTTTACGACGACAAGCTGAATGGCGATATATCGACCGAGCGTTATCGTGAGAAACACGATGCGTTTATGAGTGAAATTAAAGAGCTCAGCGAGCAGAAAGGGGGCATGAGTCAAGATTACAAGGAGAAGTATATGGAGGGTATTACATTAATAGAGCTTACTCAGTCAGCAAAACAGCAGTTTATTAACGAAAAAGTAGAGATCGACGAAAAACGAACTATTTTAACCGAACTTTTTGAAAAAATGGTACTAAAAGACGGATTCGTATCTGTTAAATACACTAAACTAGCACAAGCAATCGCACGCAAAAGTGCTCAATCAAGGGAGATTTTAGCATATGGCAAATAACGTTAACCGAACCAATAAAAATACCCCAAACAACAGGGGTAAATTAACCGAAAAACAAAAATTTTTACTTCTTCGTTCTGTTTGGCAGGGGTGGCAGGATTCGAACCCGCGGCCTTTGGTTTTGGAGACCAACGCTCTAGCCAACTGAGCTACACCCCTCGGTGCTTGTTATTCTATAAAACAAGCGTTAATTATACCAGGAAC
>Ga0154020_10006570_pt1 | contig 13636 bp, 11 predicted proteins | sample Klosneuvirus_201_FD_109709 | JGI IMG/M metagenome (GOLD analysis project Ga0154020, IMG submission 109709) | Active sludge microbial communities from wastewater, Klosterneuburg, Austria - Klosneuvirus_20160825_MG | ecosystem: Engineered > WWTP > Aerobic digester > Activated sludge | place... | reverse complement strand
CTTCCCCGATCCACAGCCTAACAAAGAAAGAAAGAGACTCACCCACCCTATTTTTTTAGAAAAGTATAAGAATGTTCTGCAAGCCAACGGCATTCTGCACTTGAAAACCGACAGTGCAGAATTGCATGAATTCACGTTAGAAGTAATACGGGACAATAACTTAAAATTCATAGACGCCACTGCTGATCTGTATGAAGGCTTTCATGCAGAAAGAGAAGAAGTAAAGTCCATTAAAACGCATTACGAAAAATTGTTTACAGCAAAAGGAAAAAAAATCACCTATATACGATTCAGTTTTGAGAAGTAATTAAGAAGTGGATAACCTTGAATAGAGATAAACGTTGGATACATTCCATATCTGTTTATATACAAATTAATTAACACTCACTTTACAATTAGCATAGACTGATTGTTTTAACTTTGGTACTCTAGAATTCATCAAATGAATGGAAGCATAAGCAAAATAGTATTTGCAGTTTTTTTGCCAACGTTTTTCAGCATCCTTTCTTGGGGACAATTTACACCACTTGAAAAATCATTACCCAACCCTCCCCAGCCCGGCGGCTTAGGGACTTATGGCTATCCTCAAGGCGGAAATAGATACGTAGAACCTAAGCAGGCAAACCCCCACCAGGCCCCTATCGAACAGGATGTTCTAAGGCGGCAAAGACAGAACGCACAAATCATGCGGGATGTAGAAGAGGCCGAAAGAGATTTTAGAGAAATGGAAGCAAACTATACTCTGCCTAAATGCGTTAATGAGTTGGGAAGAAAACCGTATGAACAGGCGTTTGCAACACTTGACCGCATGCTCCGATCGGACACCATAAGCCTGAAAAGAGCAGTGTTTGTTGTTGAGAATGCATTTTTTGAGAACAAAATGAAGTATGAGATCTTCAATTCGTTTATTAAGGAATACATAAGCATTTGCAAGTGGAAACTAAAACACGATGGATACAAAGAGAATGATAAGCTGGCAAAACTCTTTGTGCTTTACCAGTTTTTTTCCGATACAATTAAATATCAAGATGCAAAAACAAAACAATGGAAAACACATTACCCCTTCAAATACGATTTTGACGATTACATGGGTAAACAAGATTATTCAAAACAGTTCGTATCAAAGCTGATGGTAAGCCAATCCGGACAATGCCATTCCATGCCCCTGCTTTTTTTAATCCTTGCCGAAGAATGGAGCGCTGATGCATATCTGTCCTTTTCACCCTCTCATACATTTGTACGATATACAGATGATAAAGGAAAGGTTGGCAATATTGAATTAACCAATGGCAGGCTCACCTCCGACAGCTGGATCATGGCGTCAGGATTTGTAAAGGCAGAAGCCATAAAGAATAAAATATATTTAGATACCCTTTCCAACAAGAAGATCATTGCCCAGTGTTTTGTAGACCTGGCACAACAGTACTATCGTAAATACTGCCACGATGAATTTACGTTGCGATGCTCTCAAAAAGCACTGGACTATTTCCCTAATAATATTTTTGCCCTGCAGGTGAAATCCGATTATTACACCCTACTTTTCAGCCATGTTATTAAAAAGATAGGAATGCCGCCTCCGCAATACCTGCCCGATTATCCTTTGGCAAATAATATATTCATTACAAGAAATGAATTGTACAGCCTTATTGATAATATGGGTTACGAACCCATGCCTGCCAAAGACTATGAGAACTGGCTCCAATCCGTAGAAGAAGAAACGAACAAACAAGAAAGCGAAAGACTGAAAACAAACATCCGGCAAGCCATTAAAAAAGATTGATGAAAAAAATTCTTACTATCCTGTTCATCGCTGTTTCTTGTTTCAGTTTTTCTCAACATAAAGAGGAAGGTAAAGACCCCATTAAAGAGAGCTATTACCAGGCATTTGCAGAATTAAACGACATGCTCAGCGGCAACATACCGGTTAATTTTAAGCGGGCAGTATTTATTACCGAGAATGCGTTTATGGATAACGGGTTGGATTATGAAGCATTCTCAGCATACATAAAAGAACTCAGCCATGTCTGTAATGAGGTGGCCAAAAGCCGCCCCTTGTTATATGACCAAAAGGACAAAGACAAAGTGCAGAAATACGCTGCGGTGTTTTACATGATGACCGACAGCATTCCTGTTCTTCTGCCCGACAGCCAGTTTGCCTTTCACCTGCCTTTTCAATACGACTTTAACGATATGTGGGGCGACAGTGCCTGGAGCAATATGTTCGTTACAAAACTTTTAACCACCCGTAAAGGCAACTGCCATTCCCTGCCGTTCCTGTATAAAATGCTGTTACAGGAAATGGGTGAAGATGCATGGCTGTCCTTTGCCCCCAATCACATGTACATAAAGCTCAACAGCAAAAAAGACGGATGGTTTAACACCGAGCTTACCTGCGGAAAGTTCACTACCGATGCATGGATCATGGCATCGGGCTACATACACCTTTCTGCCATACAAAATGCCATTTACATGGATACGCTCAGCAACAGGCAATCCCTTGCCGTATGCATGCTCGACCTGGCACAAGGCTATAAAAGAAAGCAAACGAGCGAGTGGGAAGAATTTGTTTTGCAATGCTGCAATATCGCCCTGCACCATTACCCGCATTACATAAACGCCCTGCTGTTAAAAGCAGAAACCCAAAAGAAATTATTGGACAAGGCTATGATGGAGCAACATATCGGCGATACCCAACAAGCCTTAAAGAACCCCCAAACAGCCCCTTTATTTAAAGAAACCGAAGAATTATATGCGAAAATTTATGAGCTGGGCTACCGCCCCATGCCAAAGCCCATGTATATGAACTGGCTTATGAGCTTAAAGGCCGAAAAAGATAAGTATGAAAATAAAAATATATCTACATTTACTGAGCCTCCAAAATAAACGCCCATGAAATCAATCATCTTTTTATTCTCACTTTTTATTGGCAACACCCTGTTTGCCCAAAACCCCTTTGAATCGGCAGAAGCAAAGAGCAAAATGCTCACCTACAGCAACGGCAGGTTTAATGAATCGTTTGATGATGATACCCTTGTGCAAATAGGAACTGTTATGTTCAATACCCTTACCAAGCGCATTGTATCTTTTGTTGAGGAAGACACAAATCAGACTGCACTAAAACCCGAAGTAACTTCGCGCTGGCTCTCTCCCGACCCATTGGCGTATAAATATGCAAGCATCAGCCCGTATGTGTATTGTGAGAATAATCCCATCATATACATTGATCCGGATGGAAGGGAAAATAAATATGCTTTAGCTTGGGCAAAACAAAACATGGCGAATAAAGGTGTAAAGTCAGATTATTCTAATCCTTGGTATGGCGGTTCAGATAATAGATGGACATTTACTAATGATGAAAAGCCTACAAGATCTGTATGTTATGAATCGTGTTGGACGGCTTATATGAATTCGGGTGGAAATATAACTCCATTGCTTAAAGAAACTGGATTCTCTACCCCGTCTGGAGGTTTTAAAGGACGTTCTACTGAAACTGGTGGAATGAATTGGTTTAAAGCTGGAGACGGTTCTGATCGTTCGTTTGTAACAGATATCGCTAAAGGAGAATTAGGTGATATTGCATTTATGGGTGAAAGCGGAAATATGCAAGGACACGCTGTTCTTTTATCTGGATTACCTGCGTCTAGTTCATATGAGGATGAAGATGGAAATACCATAGAAACAATGACTTTTGAAGCACTAAGTACAAGTTCTACTTCAGATCCAGGAAATTATGGGACTAAGAATTTTACATTTGAAAAACAGAAAGATGGAAGTTGGCAACAAAAGGGCGGAGGGTATACATTTAGAGGATACGGTCAACTTAATGAACAAAATATGAAAGGTGATGAGTCTTTATTACCACAGGACAATTCAACTGATAAAAAATAAAAATCATGCATAAAATAATCGAAAGGATATTATTATTAATGTTGGCTGTTAACTTAGATGTTTCAGCACAAACATTTAATGGTCAACCATATGATTTGAAAATATTTAATAAAGAAAAAGAGAATGTTTTAAATATGATTCTAAACAGCACCCAATTTGATAGTATTTATAATTCCAAACGAGTTGTATTTATTGAGAATGAATTACTTACTAAAACTTCTCTATTAAAACTAAAAAAGGGCAAATGCAAAGTAAAGATAAAACGCAAAAATGAAATTAAACCAAATGAAGAATATGTTGCCTTAGGAGATTTTACATGTGACCCTTCTAAGATGACACATGTTAGAGTTCAAATCAGCAATAGTATTAAACATGTAATGCTAAACATTAGTACTGACAAATTAGATAATGGTTGGAAAATAAGTAACCATATTATAATGCAAGATTAGGTTTCCAAAACCCCGCTAAGCAGCATTTATAAAGTAAAACATAGCAAAGGCAAATTATTGTTCCAGTTAAGTAATATTCTTAACTACTTTCAAAAACAAAGCCCCTACCCGTTCTCAAGAACAAGCAGAGGCATTTGTTTGATTAACCCTCAACAACTTATATTATTATAATACTTTGAGGATCTTCCCATGCAGCAGGACCGTCGGTTAATATAGCCCGGTGTCTGAAAGAATAGCGTTTACCCGGTTCAAGCCCTACGATAACGGTAGCTGCCTGAACAGTAGGTTCGGCATCTATCCAGCCATTTGTGGGCGGATCGGCTGCATACTGCCATTCATGAGAACCGCGCTTAAGACCCGAAGCAAGCAACTCGGCCGTACCCGGTAATTTACCGTTTTTAACAGTAAATACTTGCCTTTGTACGGGAGTGAATTGCCTCGTAGCCATTCCTGAACTTAGCACAATGGTCTCCCCTCCTGTTTCGGCATTGGCAGGGGCGTTGGCTACATTCTCTACATAATGTCCCAAAGCGGTTAACAAATCCTGTAGCAGCTCTTTGCTTTGGTGCATGGCAGCTGTTTGCTCAGGACCGCCACCCTGTGCTTTGTTATAACTGTTTTGCAGTGCAGTTACTGCACCGTTCACTGCATCAAGCGTAGGTATCGGTGAAGGGAAGAATGAATTACCCGTCATTTTAGATACCACCTGCGTTGCAAAGCCCAGCAACTCCGTTACGCTCATTCTCTGCATTCCTAACTTCACTTTTGTTTTCATAATGGTTTGTTTTTTTTGCGCCCCTGCTTTTTATTTTACCCTTGCATGAGGTGAGAGGCGCAACAACCGCCTGCTTGGGTACTACACACAGCCTTGCTTGTTTACCTGCAGAAAAACAAAAGGCTGCGAGTAGTACCCTATACAACAGGCAGTACAATTTTATATTTTGCTTTTAACAAATCTTAACAATACCAGAAAAATTCTATTGCTTTTTAAGGGGAGATGCATCATGAGTACCTATTGCACCAACATGAGAAGAGGTTAACGCAATATCTGCTCATATTGATGCAGTATGCACACATATTGCTCCATCATGAGCAGGTGTTAACGCAACATCTGCTCATATTGATACAGTATGAAAACATATTGCACCACCATGAACAGATGTTGGGGCAATATGCGCTCATAAAGCATCATCCTGTGAACAGGCTCTTCCTTTATGAGCAGATGTTGCAGCAACAGGAGATCATAATGCAACAAAATGTGCTCATTAAAACTCAACAACACCTCATATTGCCGCATAATGACCACAGGTTGAGGCAATATGTGCAGAGGTTAATGCAAAATGTAAAGAATAGGGGCTGTTCGGAGAAGTGGGTGGGAGTATCCGGAGAAGGCAGTAATATTAAATTTTAGACTTAAGGCTTACAACTCTAACTATCGAGTTGTAAGGTTCTCGGTTTTTTATTTACTTAGCAACAAAAAAAGAAAAGGCGAGATGTTACTCCCGCCTTAAATGTTTTCACAACGGAATAATCCTTATTGTGATTTGCTTTCTTAAGTATCGTTACAAATATAAATAAAAAAATATATGGCAAAAAAAATTTTAGGCCTCGATTTGGGGACAACAAGCATAGGATGGGCTTATGTGATTGAAGGAGAAAACATAACCGATTCAGAAATTAAGCAGATTGGCTCAAGAGTGATTCAATATGATAATTTTGATAAAGTAGATAAAAGTGGAAAAGTTTCGGAATCAAAAAATCCGCAACAAGATTTTGCTTCCGGGAAGGGATTATCACCTAATGCAGGTAGAACAAAGAAACGCGGAGCAAGGCGTACCTTAGATCGTTATCAATTACGTAGGGAGAATTTAATCGAAGTACTCACTAAATCAGGTATTATTAATGCCGACACTAAGTTAACGGAGGTTGGTAAATACACTACTCATGAAACATGGAAACTGAGAGCAAAAGCAGCAATCGAGAAAATAGAATTGGAAGAGTTTGTACGTGTACTTTTAGCCATCAATAAAAAGCGCGGATATAAAAGCAGTCGTAAAGCAAAAAATACAGAGGAAGGACAAGCCATTGACGGAATGGCTATTGCCAAAAAGTTATATGAGGAAAGACTAACACCCGGTCAGTTTGTTTTTCATGCATTAAAAGATGGTAAAAAATTCGTTCCTGACTTTTACCGATCAGACCTGCAAACGGAGTTTGATAAAGTTTGGAACTTCCAGAAACTACACCATCCCGAGATTCTCACTGATGAATTTTATAAAGAGCTACAAGGGAAAGGGCAACGAGCTACTTCTGCAATATTTTGGACTAAACACAAGTTTAATACTGCCGATATAAAAGAATTGGAGGATACTTTAAAAAACGAAAAGACAATAAAACTCCACAATCGGGATCAAAAAAAATTACAAGCCTACAAATGGCGCAGTGATGCAATCTCCAAGCAATTAGCTAAAGAACAAATGGCTTATGTGATCACAGAAATCAACAATAACTTAAATAATTCAAACGGTTATTTGGGTGCAATATCCGATAGAAGCAAAGAACTATACTTTAATAAACTAACCGTTGGACAATATCTGTACAACCAACTACAAACCAACAGGCATACATCTTTAAAAAACAAAGTCTTCTATCGTCAGGATTACATGGATGAATTTGAAACACTATGGACAACACAAGCAAAGTTTCATCCGGCACTTACTGCTGAACTTAAAGAAGAAATTCGTGATATTGTTATTTTCTATCAGCGAAAATTAAAATCTCAAAAAGGGTTGGTTAGCTTTTGTGAGTTTGAAAGCAAAGAGATTGAAATTAATGAGAAGAAAAAAATGATTGGGCTGCGTGTTGCTCCTAAATCCTCTCCTCTTTTTCAAGAATTTAAGATATGGCAAAGTTTAAACAATGTGATTTTAAAACAAGGTTCAATACGCAAAAAAGATGAACCTAATCTTGCTTTAGAAGCTAAAGAAGTTCTTTTTGAAGAATTAAATTTGAAAGGGAATTTAAAGTCAGAAAGGTTAATTACAATCTTAGGTTACAAACCGAAAGAATACACACTCAATTACACCCTGTTAGAAGGAAATCGTACCAATCAGGTTTTATACAATGCCTATCTGAAAATTCTGGAGTTTGAAGGTTATAACGAAGAGTTATTAAAACTTTCGGATAAAGATGAAATCAATATTTCCGAATTAGATACCCCCGCTACTGAAATAAGAGAAATGGTTAAATCTATCTTTGAAGTATTAGGGATTAACACAAAAATATTAACATTCGATGCAGAACTTGAGGGGAAAGATTTTGAACAACAAGCCTCTTATCAATTATGGCATTTATTGTATTCGGCAGAAGATGATACTAAAAAACACAGCGAGGAAGACAAACTTATTTACGGCAATGAAAATATTGGTTTAAAAAAACAACTCTGTACCAAGTTTGGATTTAAGCCTGAACACGCAAAGATTATTGCTAACGTAACTTTTCAAGATGATTATGGCAATCTTTCTTCCAAAGCCATGAGGAAGGTATATCCTTTCATTAAAGAAAATAAATACAGTGAGGCATGTGAGTTAGCCGGATACCGTCATTCCAAACATTCTCTTACAAAAGAAGAAATCGAGAACAGAGTATTAAAACCAAATCTTGAACTATTAAAAAAGAACAGTCTTCGTAACCCTGTTGTTGAAAAGATTCTCAATCAAATGGTAAATGTGGTGAACACACTCATTGATAAAGAAAATGACAAATTAGCATCTGAAGGAAAACCGCGTCATTTCTGTTTTGATGAAATAAGAATAGAATTGGCTCGTGAACTGAAAAAGAATGCTGCTGAAAGAGCCGAAATGACCACAAACATTAATGCCGCAAAAACAGCACACGAAAAAATTTACAAACTGTTGCAAACTGAGTTTGGAGTAAAAAACCCTACCCGAAACGACATTATTCGCTACAAACTATATGAAGAATTAAAAAACAACGGATATAAAAATTTATACACCGATACCTATATTCCAAAGGAAATCCTTTTCAGCAAACAGATAGATATTGAACACATCATCCCTCAATCTAAAATTTTTGATGATAGTTTTTCTAATAAAACAGTAGTATTCAGGAAAGATAATTTAGAGAAAGGAAATCAAACAGCTTATGACTACATAGAAAGTAAATTTGGAGAAGAAGGTCTAAAAAAATATCAAGATAGAATTGAAAATCTTTTTGGGCTCGGTAAAAAAAATAAAGAAGAAGGTATTTCAAAAGCTAAGTATCAAAAGCTTCAAAAAAGAGAATCGGATATTGGAGATGGTTTTATTGAACGGGATTTAAGAGATAGCCAATATATTGCAAAAAAAGCAAAAGATATGCTGTTTGATATTGCACGTTCTGTGATTTCTACTTCCGGCAGTATTACAGACAGATTGCGAGAAGATTGGGGCTTAATCAATGTAATGAAAGAACTGAATCTGCCTAAATACCGTGCATTGGGGTTAACCGAAATGGAAGAACGTAAGTATGGGCAAAAAGTAGAAGTAATAAAAGACTGGACCAAACGAAATGACCACCGCCACCATGCCATGGACGCACTCACTATAGCTTTTACTAAACATAACTATATCCAGTATTTAAATTATCTGAATGCTCGTAAAAACGAACATCACAAATTGCATGGCAATATCATCGCAATTGAAACAAAAGAAACCGAAGTAAAGGTTGATGATAACGGAGATAAAAAAAGAGTATTTAAGGAACCAATAGAAAACTTCAGGCAAGCGGCTAAAGAGCATTTGGAAAGTGTGATAGTTTCACACAAAGCAAAAAACAAGGTGCTTACTAAAAACAAAAATAAAATTAAAGGAAAAGATAAGCCGCAAATTACACTAACGCCAAGAGGGCAGCTACATAAAGAAACAGTTTATGGCAAATACCACTTTTATCAACAGAAAGAAGAAAAGATAGGATCTAAATTCGACAAAAAAACAATCGAACAAGTTGCTAACCCTGTATATAGAAAACTACTCCTACAAAGGTTAGAGGAAAACAATAACGACCCTAAAAAATCTTTTGCAGGAAAAAATGCGTTAAGCAAGAAGCCGATTTACTTAAACGAAGATAAAAAGGAAAAACTCCCTGAAAAAGTAAAATTGATTTGGTTAGAAGAAGATTATTCTATCCGCAAAGATGTTACTCCCGATAACTTTAATGACGAAAAAACAATTGACAAAGTATTAGATGAAGGTATCAAACGAATATTGAAAGCACGATTAAAAGAATATGGTGACGCTAAAAAAGCTTTCTCCGATTTAGAAAAGAACCCTATATGGCTCAACAAAGAAAAAGGCATATCCATAAAACGAGTAACAATTAGCGGCGTAAAAAATGCAGAAGCCTTGCATTATAAAAAAGATCACTTTGGGAATCTTGTTCTAGATAGCACGGGGAATAAAATTCCTGCCGATTTTGTTAGTACAGGCAATAACCACCATGTAGCAATTTACCGAGATGGAAAAGGAGACTTACAGGAAAATGTAGTTTCATTTTACGAAGGAGTAGCCAGAGTTAATCAGGGTTTACCTGTCATAGATAAAGCATATAACCAGCATTTAGGATGGCAGTTCCTCTTTACAATGAAACAAAATGAACTCTTTGTATTCCCAAATGAAAAAACAGGCTTTAACCCTAATGAAATAGACCTATTAGACCCGAAAAATAAAAAGCTGATTAGTCCGAATTTATTTAGAGTGCAGAAGATTGCAACCAAAAATTATTTCTTTAGGCATCATTTAGAAACAACTGTTGACACTAACCCTAAATTAGAAGATGTCACTTACAAATCTCAGTTAGGGATAAATGCTATAAATGGAATAATAAAAATCCGCTCTAATCATTTAGGGGATGTTATTAGTACAGGGGAGTATTAAATTCAGCTATGAGCAACCAAGAAGAAAACGATAAAGTGAACGAACCGCAGGTAAGCTATGGTCCGGAAAAAACAAAGCTTACCCTATTTAAATTTTTTACCGAACAGGAAGAAATGGCTTTTAAAAAACATAAAGTTGAATCTATGCTGGAAGACGACTATATGGTTAGTTATAATAATGATCGAAAGTTGTGAATCATGAATTTCAAATTTATACTCTCTTTTGACTTGTGCTCTTTTTGCTCTTATAATTTTTTATGATAAAACGCACCCTCTATTTCGGCAACCCTGCTTATTTGGGAATGAAAAATGCCCAGCTAGAGGTTCGTTTACCTCAAGTAGAAAAGAACGATACACTACCTGCCCCTTTTAAAGAATCGCTCGTCTCCTCCATTCCCATAGAAGACATCGGCATGGTAGTAATAGACCATTCGCAGGTTACTCTTACACAAGGGCTGATAAGTACCCTGCTGGAAAACAATGCTGCCATCATTACCTGCGATAACACCCATCATCCTACCGGTTTGTTACTGCCATTAGACGGCAACATTGTTCAGAACGAACGTTTCCGACACCAGTTAGATGCCAGCGAACCTCTTAAAAAGCAGCTATGGGCACAAACCATTATTCAAAAAATTAAGAACCAGGCTGCCCTCCTCGACCTCATTATCCCCCTCCATGAGGGGGACAAAGGGGGAGGCGGAAAGACCCTAAGAAGAATAGCCTCACAAGTAAAAAGCGGAGACAGCAATAATTGCGAAGCCACTGCCGCCGCTCTCTTTTGGCAAAAGATATTCTCTACTATTCAATTACCCTCTCTCACCGGAGAGGAACAAAGCGAGAGGCTTAACTTTGTACGTTACCGCGAAGGACCACCGCCCAATAATTACCTCAACTACGGTTATGCTGTTTTAAGGGCGATCATGGCACGCAGCATTGTAGCGGCAGGGCTGCTTCCTACATTAGGGATACACCATGCCAACCGATACAACGCCTATTGCTTAGCCGATGACCTCATGGAACCTTACAGACCTTTTGTAGATAAAATAGTACATGATTTAGTAGCAGAGCATGGAATAAATACCGACATCCCCAAAGAGATAAAAACGGCTCTGCTTAAAATACCCGTTATAGACGTGAGTATAAATGATGAAACAAGCCCTTTAATGATTGCTACCCAACGCACTGCTGTTAGTTTAGTAAAATGTTTTAACGGTGAACAAAAGAAACTGCTATACCCCAACCTGTCCTCCTCTTAGAGGGGGAGACCCACGCCATGCAAAAAGCTGACAAAGAAAACCATTATGCTTACAACAAAAAGTTAAGGCCCAATGCCCATAAGCTAAGGTACAGAATGACCAAAGCAGAAGCATGCCTTTGGAAATATGTGTTAAGAGCAGGGAATATGAATGGTTTTAGTTTCAGGAGACAAAGACCGGTGCTGCATTATATAGCTGATTTTATGTGTAAGGAATTGATGCTCATCATAGAAGTAGATGGCATTACCCATTTATTTGAAGAGGTAATACAAAAAGACATAGTAAGACAAAAAAACCTGGAGCAGGCAGGGTTTAAAGTAATTCGCTTTACTGATAATGAAGTACTCAATCATATAGAAACCGTAAGGAGGGCTATAGAGGTAGTGGTGGAAGAGATAACAGCCAATAGCACCACCCCCTTTATCCCCCGCAAGCGGTGGACAGATAAACGCAACACATGAACGAGGTTTGTCCCCCTCTACGAGGGGGTTAAGGGGGGAGTAAAAAATAACCATGAAACTAGACCGTTTAAACGCTTACAGAGTTATGTGGACATTAGTGATGTACGACCTGCCTACCGACACTAAAAAGGAAAGGAAGGCAGCAACGCGTTTTAGAAAAGACCTCATGCGCGATGGGTTCAGTATGTTCCAGTTTAGTATGTATGTAAGGCATAGCCCCAGCAGTGAAAATGCAGAGGTACACCGTAAGCGAGCCATTAGCGCCCTGCCTGAATATGGCAAGGTAGGTATCCTGCAAATTACCGATAAGCAATTCGGGCAAATGGAAATATTTTATGGAACCAAACCCCAGGCCATACCTGAAACACCCCAACAATTAGAGCTTTTTTAAAATAAGAACGTAAGTTGTATTTATCTCCTTTAAGGAGTAGAAACAAAAAATCCCACCGGGGTGGGACTTTTAAGCATTGATAACAACCATTTTTTGAATCCTGCCAGGCAGGCTAAGTTGCTGATACTGTCTCTTTTGACTATTGATATGTTGTAATCAATAAATCAAAGATACTTTTTGAAAGCAAATCACAACCTATTTAGCGGTGTCCAGTTAAAATTAGGAGTTGTAATCAATAAATCAAAGATACTTTTTGAAAGCAAATCACAACTACGGCACTTCTTTGCATAATAATGCTGCCGTTGTAATCAATAAATCAAAGATACTTTTTGAAAGCAAATCACAACTATCTAAGGAAAGTTCAGTTAAAAGTAAAGGTTGTAATCAATAAATCAAAGATACTTTTTGAAAGCAAATCACAACTTCCGCACCGAGCGAAATTTTGCTGTATAAGTTGTAATCAATAAATCAAAGATACTTTTTGAAAGCAAATCACAACTTCCCGAACAGCATTACTCCTGCAACAATTGTTGTAATCAATAAATCAAAGATACTTTTTGAAAGCAAATCACAACCATAGTAGCATTGGCGACTACAGCGAATAGTTGTAATCAATAAATCAAAGATACTTTTTGAAAGCAAATCACAACGGATAGCATTGCATTAGAGACACAGAAAAAGTTGTAATCAATAAATCAAAGATACTTTTTGAAAGCAAATCACAACCATAAAACGAAAAGACAAAACATGATTTTGTTGTAATCAATAAATCAAAGATACTTTTTGAAAGCAAATCACAACGGTTAACTTCTTTTAATTTTTCTATCTCCTGTTGTAATCAATAAATCAAAGATACTTTTTGAAAGCAAATCACAACTTTTTGAAGATTTTTACTTTGAGCTACTTGTTGTAATCAATAAATCAAAGATACTTTTTGAAAGCAAATCACAACCAAAGCTTTTGTCAGCTTAATTAAGCTGTCGTTGTAATCAATAAATCAAAGATACTTTTTGAAAGCAAATCACAACTAAAAAGTCGGTAGTTACTTGAGTGTTGTAGTTGTAATCAATAAATCAAAGATACTTTTTGAAAGCAAATCACAACCAGAAGGATAGGATTCTTTGAACTTTGTTTGTTGTAATCAATAAATCAAAGACCAGCCCGCCGGGGCGGGTACTTTTTACTCATTCTTTTTTATTTTCTTATTTAGGTATTCGTGAATCGGTAGAACCGATTTGAAAGCAAATCACAACTAT
>Ga0154020_10006569_pt1 | contig 13636 bp, 13 predicted proteins | sample Klosneuvirus_201_FD_109709 | JGI IMG/M metagenome (GOLD analysis project Ga0154020, IMG submission 109709) | Active sludge microbial communities from wastewater, Klosterneuburg, Austria - Klosneuvirus_20160825_MG | ecosystem: Engineered > WWTP > Aerobic digester > Activated sludge | place... | reverse complement strand
TGTTAATCAGCAGTTGCAGTTCATCTTTGGTATAAAAGCCCTGTACCTGTCTTGGCGGGTAGAAACTATCATCCCAGAAATGTGTTTCAAACCCGTTGGTATAATAGATGAACGGCCGCTGGCCAAACATCTGCTCCAGGGAATTGGCATATAATTCGGCTTGCCTCTTTCCTTTATAAGCATCGGCCATTGTCTTTTTTGCTTCCACGACTCCGAGTGGTTTGCCATCATCGCCCCACAATACATAATCGGCATAGCCGATGCCACCATCATGCGGCATTCCCTGTACTTCAAATTCTTTGGTACGGGGAGTCGAAAGATCCCAGCCGGCTTCTTTCAATAATGTGTCAATATAAATTCTCCGGGTTTCAGCTTCGGAAATACTGAAAGTAAACTCTCCTGCTAAAGCCGTATTCTGTTGCTTTACTTCATGCACAGCCTGCAGTTTCTGTTGCAGTTGTTTTGCGAACTGTTCATTTCGTTGCAGTTCTTCATTGGCCCTGATCAGCTGTTGCTGCACATCCTGGTACTGGCGGGCCAGCTCCTGCATTTGCAGCCGTGTTCTTTCTATTGGTTCCCCGGTTGGTAAAATGCTTTCATCAAAGGCGGTGACGGGTGTTTGCCCTTTGCTGTACAACCTCACCACCCAAAGTCCGAAATCATGCAGGATCTTAAGGCTGGCGATAGCATCCCGCTTTTCGGTACGTTGGTTGCTGTGGATGGCATTGTTGCCAATTTTTCGAACCAGGTTGATATTACGAAAAAGAATAGGAGGAACAAGGTTCTTAAAACTCTGCTCATGCATCAGCGAATTCAGGGTGGTATCGGACGGTATTTCCAGATCTTCATCATGATCATAGAGCCATTTAATAAACTCCTCCAGGCTTTTGCGGCAAAGAATGGCGCAATACATCGGGTCGTTATACATATACTGCTCCGCCCGCTGTGCTGTTGCCAGCAGCGGCTCAAACTCTTGTTGTAAGAAGGAGAAGTTTGAGATCATATTTCAATCTATTCATTTACTTCCAATATAGTTACTACAAATTTTATTTACAAAATCTGCAAGAAAACCAGAAAGGAGAAGGTAATAATTGTATTTATTTTGTTCTATAGTATGAAGCTTTTCAGCTTGTCTATCTGTATCTACTGTGCCACGATGAACTTTGTTACGGGCAGCATATAATTTGTCGCCTAATTCATATACTGTCTTCCATTGCTGAAGATTTATTTTCTCATTCCTGAAATATCCGAAAAAGAGGACAATCTTAAATTTATAGGCAAACTTCAAGTCCCTTGGTTCATTAGCGATATAAGCATTAACTAATGCAAGATTAAAAATGTTTCTGTCAGGTTGATATACCAATTGATTGCAAAGCGAAAAGTTCCATTTTTTTTCAACCGGGTTACTTAATTCAGGAATTTCTTTCTCTATTTGCGCAACTGTTGACGGCCAATAACTAAATATCTTATAGAGGTAATTTGAAATATTTTCTATTTGCTGATAGGCTGCTACACAAAATCTATAAAAATCATCTCTTCGCCGGCAATGTTCCATTTCAATAAAATCATTGATTAACTGATCTTTAATTTCAGGAAATGGAAAGTCATCATAAAAATGTTTGGCCTGCACTCTGATATACTGTTCCAGGTTTAGTTCGTGTACTTCACTAAGTACTTCTTTTGTTTCTCTGTCAGTAATATCCCCAAGTTCCTTTTTTGCAAGCATACCCACAAGAGACCATAATCTTTTTCGGTTATTGTCATTATCCTCGCTTTCAACCATGTCAATAAGCTTTGCAAGGTATTGAAGGTCATTGCCCATTTATTTGCATTTTTAATAATTCCATTGCTTTGATAAATCCATCCCCTTCTTTATCTGTTTCCCATTCAGATAAAATCTGCTCTATCAGGCCTTCGGCCGGCTTAATGTCCATTTCTACCGTATCATACAACTCAGCAGTATCGCTTACCATCCCACCAATTACTTCCACATCATCCTTCTTTGAGTATCGTGGTAGAAATTTTGCCGCTTTTGTCAGAAAGGTTTCGTCACCAAACTTTATCTTTTCCGTTGCTATTTGAAATGGAGGAGAAATATTATCCTTCCCTCTTACCATATAAATGAAATAATACTTTCCCAAAATCACATTCTGCATGTACATATCTACATCCTTTATTTTCTTTTTTCTCCTTTCAAATAAAACACTGGTTGGCATTCTTTTAAAATGGAATTCCAGTGCTTTTTCAGCACCTTTGGTTTTATATAAATGCAGCAGGGTGCGGTAGCTTCTATAGAACCTCCGGCTCACATTTACCTTTTCATTCACAGTAAGACCCGTCACCTCCTGACGGAATGCTTTCCCCTGCACTCTTGTTTTTTCAGGGTTGAGCTCAAAACGGTCATCTTTCAGAATTTTTTCGAGCCGTTGCATAAACCGCTTTGTGAAAATATACTCCGTGCAGGAAAAGGTTATATCATCTGCATATCGTGTATATGCGGCCTTATAATGATCTGCTAATTGCTGAAGCCGCTTGTCTAGTCGTTGGCAGATTATATTGGTGAGGAGCGGGGAGGTCGGGGCTCCCTGCGGTAGCGTACCTTCTTCTGTACATAGGTTAGCGATCAGAAAAGCCAGTGGCTCTTTTTCCTCCTTGAGGTTAAAGGGCTCTTTTTCCAGCATTCGTTTGATTCTCCGAAAATGTATGGATGGGAAAAAGTCCTTTAAATCTACATTAAGTACAAATGGTGCTCCTGCATGAGCTGCTGCATTATCCGCTATGTTTTTACCTGGTACAAAGCCGAAGGCCTGTTTTTGTGTCGTATATACAGAGTGAAGTATTCTATTTAGTGCCCTTTGTATTTCTTTAAGTTTAGGTAACGGCGCCTTTATTTCACGTAGTGAACCAGACTTTTTCAAGATGCTAAATTTTACATACCGCTTTCTTTTTTTGTCGTTATTGTCGAAAGAAGTACTGAAAAAATTTAATTGCTTTTCAGTGATTAGCAATTTCTCTTCTTTTTTATTCAACTCTTTTGTTGAAACACCAGGATTGTCAAATAACTCCTTTAGACTAACGATATCAACAGTTTTTAACCCGGGTTGATACCAGCTTTCCTGTATAGCTGCCACCTCATTGAGAAGATTCAGCAAATCATCATTTGTCTGCATTTTCTCAAATGCGTCCTTAATTAAAGCAGCTTTTTCAGGGTTTAAATGCATATCCTGGTAAAGTTTAAAATAAGCGCCGGGCAATTTTCTAATGTTGTCCAGGCCCTCATATTATATGGTAAGGTCTGCCCAACAAATTCATAACCCAAACAAAATATATCAATACTTAGTGGGGTTTGACAGGTTATAGCTTCCCAATAGGGTTGCTAAGCAAGGTTTTCATAAAATAACCTTTCCATTACCTTACGGAAATGTAACATGGCGATACGCCATGCAGCGTCAAAACAGTTTAGCCCGGCGCTCAATGAACTAATCAACAAAATAATGAATTTTCCCTGCAATCTGATTGCACTTATCCCTTTGTTTTCAGATTAAATAGGATTATATTAAGATTCGCTTTTATTTCATCTGTTACTTCCTGGTTATTATATTTATTATTATGTCTTGCTTTAATGATTTTACTTGCTTTTGTATTTGTTATTCCAGGAATAGAACAGCAGAACTCCCGAAATACTGAGTGTACTTTGTTTGATACTATATCAAAACCTTTATCTAATAAAAGCAGTATCATATATCTAATCGCTAAATTGTATCTGGAAAGATAGTCCTCCCTTTTCTCTAATAACCGAAGAGATTTGATTTCCTGCTGTTGACGTAAAGATATTTCCAGGCACGGAAATATTATTCCCTTTTTTTCAAGCTGGGTGATGATATAAGCTACCGATGGTTCATTCATAGATTATGCTTTCTATTCTGACTATAATCCTTCCTGCAGGTAATTCGACTTCCTTTTCTTCTCCTTTTTCCATTTTAAAAAGAGCTTTGCCTACAGGGGAGTCATAGCTTATTTTTTTGTTTTTAACATCTGATTCGCCGCTGCCGACAATATAGACTGAATGAATTGTCGAAACTCCATTCGGTTTTAGTATTAAATAATTCACTTTACTTCCAATCTGTACTCTGCTTTCATCAACTTTAGGAGAATCAATAATGGTGGCATTATTAATCTTCTGTTGCAAAATGTTTACCTCATTCGCCAGCATTTCTTCTTGCTGACCAAGCTGAACCCAACCCGGATTATCATGCCAGCCATCTCCGCTGGCTGAATAAGCATGTGCTTTTTCATCACGAAGTGATTTCATCTGTTGAATTTTTTCATTCAGTTTTTGTTTCATTTTTTCAAACCCTTCTTTGGTTAACACTGTTTTTCTCATTGGTGATAAAATTTAAAAATTGAAAATATTTCTTTTTGAATACTGTCTATATCAGGAGTATAAGGCAGTCTTATTATGTCTGTTATTCCCAATTGCCGGGAATACAGACCATCCAGGATCAACTCCTGGTACACTTCGTGGGCTGATTGCAGTTGTTGCCTGCTCTCATCTCGTTTTCCTGTTAACTTGGGTGTCCTACTGGCAATATTAATCAGGGCATTTTCTACCGGTGTTTCAATTAAAATGATGACGTCAGGTTTCATAATGTCCTTGTAATCTTCTTTCACTTTTGAAATGGTTTGGTAAGGATCATCCCACTTTTGCCAGCGGGACACTATAGCCGTTACAATACTCCTGTCTCCGATCAGGGTTGCAAATTTTTCCGTTGGTTGGTTCCAATAGGCCCTGTTTATAAATAGTTGCTCGGTAAAGTCATCATCATTTTGTAATTGCAAATTGTACCGGTATTGGCACTCCATCGGGTGCCATACAGTCATCGGTGCTGTTATTGGAAAGCAACCTACATCCATTGACTGGCTCTTAGTATATGGGAGCCATTCATTGATGATGGTAGACTTGCCTGAACCTTTGATACCTTCAATTGCTATATACATAGTTCCTTAATTTTTTTTGGGGAATATGGTTTCAATAATCTGGTCCAGCATGGAATTGAGTGACGCTGCTGAGTAGGCAGTAGTTATTTTTTCCTGGTCAAGAATTTTTCTCCTCGCATAAAGGTTACAGCGTTTGCTTTTTGGTTTACCGGTTAAAATAAGCGTAATGGATTCCTCACCTGGTTGGTTTTTTATACGGTGTAGCTCATGTGGTAACATAAGGTAACTTTCGCCTGCGTTATAAATGCGGGTAGCCGCTTTCCGTATGTTGGCAAAACCCTTAAGATGGGTATTATAGCTTCCGGTTTGTTTGTCTGAGTCATAAATGAAATGGAATAGTTTTTCCGCACCTTCTCCACCAGCACTTGCTTCAAATAAATCCATTTCTAAACTACCGTCCAGGATTGAGGAGGAAAATGCCCAACGGTGATCATGAATATTTTCCATCGGAGCTTTCGCAGAAGCTCCAAAATGATGTAGCCGTAATTTGAAGTTGCGGCCACTGAGTAAGACAATCTTGTGAAAGCCGTTCTCATGGTAATAGGATTCCCTTCTCATTTTTTCAAATAACCCGGGATCCTGTTTTATTATTTGAATGAGCAAATGCAGGTACTCCGGGGTCGCAAATACTTTGTTTACTTCTTCCAGTATCTCAGTTGTATTTGTTTCCAGTAACTCATCCAGTATTTCCGCCAAACTGGCAACAGCTCCGTTCAATAAATGAGTAAAAATTAGGGATCTGATAGATTGTAAAAGTGCTTGTGCTGACATAGAAAATAATTTCCCCTTCTGTTTCTAATTCTATGCCGCTAATAACAAATTTTTAAATAGTTGGATATCAGTATTATGCGAAAATAAGTATATTGAATTGTGTTATATTATATAAAATATGGTATATTTAATAATGAAAATTCTTTTATCGCTTATAGGCTTCAATGAGGATTTCGAAAAAAAGAAAGACGGAACTGTTGTATTAAGACCTGCCGGATTTTCTGCCTCTATCTTTAAGGATATTATCCTGCAGTATAAATTTGACAAGCATATTATCCTGCTTACAGAAGACAGTTCGGGTGAAATAACTAATGAACTTGCAAAAAGAAAGTATCTCTTAAAGGAACATATAAATGAATTTCATTCCTCTCTAACAGTTGAATTTCTGAGTTCCGGGATTGACAAAAGTGACCTGCAGAACTTTCCGGTTATTGAAAGCCGGTTGCGGAGCCTTATCCAAAGCATAGATGCATCAGATGAACTTCATGTAGTGGCAGGTACGGGTCCTACAGCTTTCAGTATGGCCTGGTGTACGCTTAACCTGGCGATGAAAAACCGTTTCCTCTTGCATGTGCTTCAAAGGCCCGAATACACCCCGGGCAGCAGGGTGTCTACACTCCGGGAAATAAAGCCCTTTGTAAGCGAGTTGCTGGATGATACGTTAAGAGAGTTTCATATAGGGGGTAAACTGCCGGTTGATATTTTTATAGATGAAATGGTTAAGGAAGAATATGAAAGGGCACATACCTATGCCCAGGCAGTCGATATGCATATCCTGATTTTGGGTGAAACAGGTTGCGGAAAAGATAAGATGGCCGAATCCATTTACGCCAATTCACCACTCAGCAATAAAATATACAAGCCGATCAATTGCGCTTCATTGCCCGATGAAGTTTTATACAGTGAACTTTTCGGCCATGTAAAAGGTGCCTTTACGGGTGCGACAAGCGATAGAAAGGGTCTTTTTGAGGAATGTAATGGAGGTACTTTATTTCTGGATGAGATCGGTGACATCTCACCCTTTATGCAGCAAAGCCTTTTAAGGGTCATTGAGAAGAACGAGATAAAGAAATTAGGTTCAAATAAATTACAAACAGATATTGTGGTGAGGATCATAGCAGCCACCAATGTCAATCTCTATCAAAAATGCAAAGAAGGTAAGTTCAGGTGGGATTTATACCACAGGCTGACACCCCCAGAAATTGTGATACAAAACTATCGTTCAAGGAATGAACAGCAGCGCAAAAGGGCAATTGCCTTTTACCTGGAGAAACTGGAAAAGATATGGGGCCGTAAATTGAATATATCAAAAGATGCGGCGGCTCTTATTGAAAACTACTCATTTCCGGGTAATTTCCGGGAAATTCTCAATACCCTGAAATCTTTATATCCGTTAAAGACAGATATAATAAAACCCGAACACCTCCCGGAGCGATTCCGGTTCTATGAAAATGAATTGAATGAATCCTATGAAACAGTTCTTAAACAGCATTGTATTCGTATGTATAAAAAATATAATTATGATCTGGCAGCTACCAGAAAAGCCCTTGGCTATGGTAATAGCACCCAGTTAAAAAATAAATTTATTGAATGGGGAGTTTATAAAGAGCAAGTATAAACGAATTAGCTTCCCCCTAGCCAATACAACGTCTCCTCCAGTTCCCGTACACTATTGCAGCCGGCATTCTCTTTCCATTGCAGCATCAGTTTCCAGTATTTCATATACAGTGGCACTTGCCGGTTTGAGTTATAGGGGATTGTCTTGCCGAGTTTTAATGATGGATATTTTTTGTAATGCTTTCCAAATATTTTTAGCCAGGCTTTTAATACCCTGCTGTCCAAAATAGGTATATGGACGGGATAAAATAAATGCAGGGTTTTTGATGTGCCTACAATGGAGCGGTTAATTGTATTGCAAAGCAAAGAAAGGCATTTCTTAATTTGTTCTTCTTTGTTGTTGAAATCAACAATAGTTTTAATGGCTCCCAATTGCTGTACAGCTTTTAACTCTTTGCTAAATCTTCCTGGTTCAGCTGGGTATAAGTCCAGCATCGTTGGCATCCATGAATAAGCAGCACTCGCTGACAGAAGGAAATCATTTTCGGTATCTGCTTTTAAGCCAGCATTTATCAATCCGTTGTAATGGTTATATTTTTTTACCACTTTTCTCTTACTCTTTTCTGCTTTTGCAGACAAAGAATTGGCAAGGTCGACAGACAATATTTCTTTATAGCTGGTAGTTTTCAGAAAAGTAATTGACTGATTAGTGTTTTCTTTTTTAGTTTCTTCTAATTCTATATAAAATCCATTTTTTTCGGCTTCATCATACTCCAGGCCGGAGATTTTGATAATACCCTTATTAAACTGATACGTTCCTGTAAGTTTTGTTTTAGGTAGTTTCGCCTCTGCGATGGGAAAAAAAGTACCCAAAAATTTATTATCCAGATACAAATATCCTACTACATATCCATCCCATGTCTCATTAAGACCGTTAAAATCAAACTTGAGTTTTTTGTAGTCTTTTCCTGGAATATCGAAAATTGATCCTTGGGTCAACGGATAGGCCTGGTCCCAGTACTGGCTCATATCCTCATTGAAAACTTCTTTTATTTCATCGGCCTGTATTGTGAAATAATAGCCTTGGAGCATATATTTATTTTTAGGAATTAAATCTGGTACTGTTGTCGCCATTGTTTTAATTTATAAATTCTTGGTTTTGAGTATGCCAATGAAGGTGTAAGCATGTGAAGTATGCGGCTGCCTTTTGGTTGAAAGGACTCAATGTATTGGTTCTTTAAAACAGTAAGCCGGTTCCTGGCCATACCTTTCCACGTAAACAGAACGGTATCAAATTGAGTATCAGCAAAAGCTGTTTCAAAATCAAAGGGAGTGTATTCGTCTTCGTTCAGTTGTTCCAGCTCTTTATCGGAGTGATTAGTAAGTTCTTTATGCACAACTTTAAACAAATCAACAATGATGATTTGTTTATCCACACAAAATTGTTTCCACAATCCGTTAAGTTCTTCAATTGGCTCGTCTCTGTCCACCGGGTGGAGGGTAGGTTCGTTCATCATCCTGGGCAGCAGGCACCAGAACTCATTTTCAGGGCGGCCATAAAACCAGGTGGCATTATTTCCTTCAATAGACGCATTAAAAGTGCCTACCACCAACAGGTGGAACTTACCGGAAGGAGGATTATTCTCCAAAGATTCCAGGTCGCTTTTTCTGAATTTATGATCTGGCATAAACCATATTATTGCTTTATCACCTCCCCTTAAATGCCCGTTGCAACAAACTCTGAAACAGGTTTTCGCTTTGCTAAAGCGGCGGCATTACTCGTCAATATTATGAGTATCACTACCTGTTATTTTCCATCTTCAACCCGGGCAAATCGTATAGTTGAAATGACCCGGGCAATGCCTGTATCTCTCCAAATGCACTTCCTGTATTAGGCTCAATAAAACAGTCTGAAATATGTTGCTTATAACCGGTGAAGGCAAGCTCATTTTTTATATAATAATCAAATTCAAATTGCAGCGCATTCATCCAGTGGTTGACTACGTCATCATTGTTCATAATTCTATATCTTTTTTTTGCCTGCCCGGGAAAATCTAATGCCAGTGAGGCCATTTCCATGATGGCTATTCCATTCGGTGTTTTAAACTGAATATTCAGTTCCACCAGTAGTCCGCCAGGAGCCATATTTTTTGCCTGTGCAGTTAAACTACTATACTCCGAAATAGCTGCCATTCGGGCAGTGAAGGGTTGCGTATGCCAGTAATCATAACTGCACACTAATACACCATCATTATGGACACTTACATTATAATAAAGCTCATCGCCGGGTTTAGTATTGATCCCGGTTGTATACCAAAATAAAATATGGTTTTTAGTTTCCATTATTTTTTAGTTTTTCTTTACCAACTCCCCCTTAAAAGCCCGTTGCAACAAACTCTGAAACAAGTTTTCACTATGCTCTGTCTGCTGCTTGACCTGTTCTTTTTGCTGCTGAATGTTTTTGACGATTATTGCAAATCGAGTTTGAATTTTAATTGGCGGAATTGGAATCTTTAATGATTTAATTGCACCTATGTTAAAATGTTTTTGTATTCCGCCTACTTCTTTTCCTGAAACAATATTTTTTCCGAAATCAGAATTGAAGAATAATGATAGATAAATCGAATTGATTATATTTTTATCGGGCCTAACGATAATCAAGTCGATACAATTACATCCGTCTAATTCTTTGGGTACAACTGCAGCTGTTCCTGTGGCACCTGTTCGAACTATCACAACATCGTTTTCTTTTAGGATTGATTTATGTAGCTGATTTTTATTCGCTTCTTCTGAAAAGTGAACTAAATTTTCAAGCACTATTTTATTGGGTCGTATATTGAGTGATCTCAGCGCTATCACACCTTTTTCTACATAATATGAAGCTGGTTGTATAACTACTCCGACACTAATTTTTTCTGAATACTCATCACCATTAAGCTTCTCCCATCCCTTCTCATTCTTCACCGGGTCGCCAAACATATCATAAAACACTGCCTGCAGCAGTTCATCATATTTAGCCAGCAGTTGCTGGTCTTTTTTGCGTAGTGCATCGGCCTGGTCTAAAATGGCTGCTATTTTTTGCTGGATGGGGAGTGGAGGGAGGGGGATTTCAATTAGTTCTGTATCACCTTTTGAGATAAATGGTTGACCAGCACCTCGTCTCCGAAAATCATTATCATTTAAATAATAGAAAAGATATTTAGGGTGAACTAGATTTCTTTTGGGAGTAATTGTAATAGTATTTTTTATTGCTGTAAACCTCCCACTTGGAAAAAAAAGTTTGCCACAATTTGCGCCAATAGCTGAGATAACTAAAGTCCCATACTCATGCTCATAATGATTCATCTTACCATCTACCCCAGCTGCACTGACACCTAAAAACTCTCCGTCCTCAGAAAACGATTTTTTTGTCAAATCTGTATTGCCCCAATCAACAACCGATATATTTTTTAGTAACCCTTTTTCCCAACTCATTTTACTTCTTGTTATAAGTATCATCAAAAATTTTATTTCTCAGTTCTTCTTTCATCACGGCATCAAAAAATAAATCGCTGTGAAATTTGCGATAAGCGGTTTTTTTGGTACGGCTCAGCTCATCCGTACAGGCCTGCTCCCATTGGTGGTAGAGTGCTTCGGGAAAAGTTGTTCCGGCCGGCCATTTATAGATCACCCATTTGGCTTCGGGGTTTTTCTTTTTGTCATTAAAATAGCCGGATAGCAGGCACCCGTACTGGTTTTCATCCGCCGCCATCGGAAAAATAAGGCCCACCCGTTCATTGCCCCAGGGGCATACCACCCACCGCTGCCCGATATTGATATTTAGTTTTTTGTCTTTCCCCACCGTCATCCCCAGTTGCGGAGAAGCCTCGTTAAGACCAAGGCTGGTAAACATTCTTTTCAGGAGATCAAAGAACTGGTTCATCCAGTCTCTGTCGCCCCATCCATAAATGGTATCGATAAAATGATCGTATTCGTTTTTCATACAAAAGGTTTTACAGGTTATTTCAATAGTGCTTCGAGTTCAGCCAGTGATTTTTTCCTGTCTTCATCCAGTTGTTTAATTGCTTTTATGATAACCCCGGGTTTATCGTAAGATTTTTCTTCATGCACCACTTCCTTGTAGCGGTTCATGCTCAGGTCGTAGCCGTTGTCTATAATATCTTTCACCGGTACAAAAAAACTTTTATCGGTGCGCAGCCGTTTCGTTTCCTTATCCCTGTTCCTCCACCGATGGATCATATCCGGAATATCGGTGTAGGTAATTGCCTTTTTTGTGTGCAGGCTTACCAGGTTTTCCAGGTCATCAAAGCTGTTGAACTCTTCGCCCTGCGGCTGGCGTTTATCATCCAGGCTATAGCCATCGGCCTGCATATCATAAAACCAAACCTTATCGGTGCCGCCGGTGGTGGTTTTGGTAAAAATTAAAATACCGGTGCTCACTCCTGCATAAGGTTTAAACACTCCACTGGGCATGGAGATCACCGCTTCCAGTTTGTGTTTATCAATCAGCTCCTGCCGTAATTTTTTATGCGCCTTGCTGCTGCCAAAGAGTACCCCATCAGGTACAATAACAGCAGCACGGCCACCTTTTTTCAAACCCCGTAGCATCAATGCAAGAAACAGTAATTCTGTTTTCTTACTGTCTACTGTTTTTAAGATAGATATATCCACGGCCTCTTTATCCAGGCTGCCGGTAAAGGGCGGATTGGCGAGTACCAATGTTGCCTGTTCATTAAAACCATTATTGGCTTCGCTCAGGGCATCCACATCTTTCAGGTAAGGTTCTTCAATACCATGCAGGATCATGTTCATAGCGCCGATGCGGATCATGGTGGCATCAAACTCCATTCCCATGAACATATCGTTATTAAAATGCTGCATGAATTTTTTATCGTAAAATGATTTGGGATAGTGATGCCGTATATACTCTGCGGCATTCACCAAAAAACCACAGGTACCGGCAGATGGGTCGCACACTACATCATCAGGTGTTGGCGCCATTAATGTTACCATCATTTTAATGATATGCCGGGGTGTACGGAACTGCCCGTTTTGACCGGCACTGGCAATCTGGCTAAGCAAAAATTCATATACATCGCCTTTGGTGTCCCGGTCCTTCATATCAATGCCGCTGATCATGTCCACTACGTTGGCGAGTAACCGGGGTGTGGGTATCATAAAATTGGCATTCTTCATAAACTTGCCGAATGCGCTGTCTATGCTGCCATAGTTTTTCATGAAATCAAACACACCATCTTCTTTCCGGAAAAGCTGGAACATGGTTTCGGGTTCCATGTCTTTAAATGTGCTCCAGCGGAGCTCTTTCTGTGCTTTGGTGTAGATGGGGTTTTCTATTGCCGTGCCCAACGTAGTTGCCTGGTTTTCTTTGAGTGTCTGCAGTTCATCCAGCCGCTTAATGAATAGCAGATAAGTGATCTGTTCAATTACGGCCAGCGGGTTGGAAACACCCCCGGTCCAGAAGGCGTTCCATATTTTGAGGATGTCGGTGCGTAGTTCGGGTGTGAGCATGGGTTAAGGTTTCTTTTCTTGTTTTTCTATTAGTTGTTTAAACCAGGTTAACTGTTCCAGTAATGCAAATATGAGAGATTGAATCGTATATTTCCCAATAGTATATGGAGTAGATTCTTTGGGATTATGATGTAAAATATTGCCACATACCCAATAAATAGCACCGGATAAATTCTCAATATCGCTACCCTGCAAATCTCTTTTTTTATCATGCTCGATTTTACTACTAACTTTTGTTTTGGCAGATAAAGTAAATTTCGCCTTATTAAAATCGAGCATATTGTTTCCTGGATTAAAGTGGTCGTTACCCAAAAGTTCCGGGTATTTCGAATTTATAGTCTTATATATTGCTTCCTGAATACTTCTGATTTTGTTGGCATAATCCCTTGCTTCCAAAATGCTAATATGATCCGGAAGCGGTTTCAACAATGCAATCAGACTGTTATACTCGGTTTGCTCCAGATAGTTCTTTGTAAATATTTCAAATATGCCTTTGTGTGAATTTTTTATTTGGTATATATCAAATTCTCCGGCCGATTTTTTAATAAACTCAATTAATTCCTCCTGCTGAGTTGTTTTTTCAAATATAGAAATAATGTTTTTGTAGCGTTTTACTTTAGGATTTTCAGGAAACCCGGTATTGATACATTTGGGAATAATGAATCCTCTCTTTCTCTCAATTTCCTCTATTTCTCTTAGTGCTGTTGGAATAAAATCAAAATCTGCTGAAGTCTCCTCCTCATCAATAATACTTTGTGCATCAAGTATAATGAAATCTACC
>Ga0154020_10006568_pt1 | contig 13637 bp, 6 predicted proteins | sample Klosneuvirus_201_FD_109709 | JGI IMG/M metagenome (GOLD analysis project Ga0154020, IMG submission 109709) | Active sludge microbial communities from wastewater, Klosterneuburg, Austria - Klosneuvirus_20160825_MG | ecosystem: Engineered > WWTP > Aerobic digester > Activated sludge | place... | reverse complement strand
TCCGGTGGTGAAAAGTCCGGTGGTGAAAAGTCCGGTGGTGAAAAGTCCGGTGGTGAAAAGTCCGGTGGTGAAAAATCCGGTGGTGAAAAATCCGGTGGCGAAAAGTCCGGTGGCGAAAAGTCCGGTGGTGAGAAGTCCGGTGGTGAGAAGTCCGGTGGTGAGAAGTCCGGTGGTGAAAAATCCGGTGGTGAAAAATCCGGTGGCGAAAAGTCCGGTGGTGAAAAATCCGGTGGTGAAAAATCCGGTGGTGAAAAATCCGGTGGTGAAAAGTCCGGTGGTGAGAAGTCCGGTGGCGAAAAATCCGGTGGCGAAAAATCCGGTGGCGAAAAATCCGGTGGCGAAAAATCCGGCGGTGAAAAGTCCGGCGGTGAAAAGTCCGGTGGTGAATCAGGCGGCAAAGGCAAAGGAAAGGATGGCAGCGGCGACAGCAAGAAAGCCGGTGGTCCGCATGGAGGCGGCAAGGGGACCGGCGTACCGTCGATCGACCCGGGTGATTCCAGTCCCGCAGGTGCCGATGAGGCGGACGCAGATGGTAATCCAAACGACAAGAAGCCGGACGGCGAGATGTCCCCTGATGCCACGAATCAAAACCAGACTGAGAAGATCACTCCTGATGATCCGCAGGCGGATGATGCTGCGCACGCTGCTTCTCTGGCCTTAAACCGGCTGAAGAAGGAGTTGGATCGCGGAGAAGTTAATCAAAAACTTCTCGAAGAACTTGGCTGGACGGAGTCGGAACTCAAGACCTTCGTTGATCGGATGCAGCGACAGTTGCAGGAACGCGAGTTAAACACTCAGCAGCAAAAGGAAAAGACGATCTCGCAGAAGAGTTTTGACGCCATGTTGAAGGGACTGGATATCAACTCGGTCGGATCGACTCGCGAAGGCCGCACTGATCGAGACAGCGACCAGACAGACACCACCATGCGCCAATCCACTCCGCCAGCTCGCTACCGACAGTTGGTGGAAGGCTACCAACTGTCAATTTCCGGGTCGAAAAACACGAACCCCTAAATCTCGACCGGTTTTCCTCTCAAACTGACCTGTCTGTAAAATCGACAATTGTTGTAAGATCTGCAGAATCTGCCGGAGTTTACAGGTTACTGAATCCTGTGGGCTCCGCAGTTTTTAATCGCACTAAGTTTCTTGGATGAAACGACTTGCGAATGGCATGGTCACAAAAATGACAGCCAGACTGAGAGACCTGGATCGGCATTTGCTGCCGGTTGAGAATAACCGCAGCGGAAGGATTCGCTGCCGACAACCATCACTTCACGACGCACGGGATGAGCATGGACGCTCGAAAACTGCGATGTCTGATCATTGTCTGTTTGTCAGTTGCAGCAGGCGGCACGATTCAGGCTGCGACTTATCAGACCGTTAACTTCTCCGTGACGGCTGATCGTCAAGAGGTCGCTGACCAGGTTGGTAAGGCGGCGGAGGTCTACCGCCAGCAGCTTGCAATTTTCTGGTTGGGAAAGCCTCTGCCTAACTGGAGCCGTCCCTGCAAGATCACCGTGAACGCGGGCGCGTTGGGGGCTGGCGGACAAACGACGTTTCAGTTTGTTCGCGGGGAAGTGCTCAACTGGCGGATGAGTGTGTTTGGGTCTCTGGAACGCATTCTCGACTCAGTGCTGCCGCACGAGATCAATCACACGATCTTCGCCTGCCATTTCCGCCGCCCGCTGCCGCGCTGGGCGGATGAAGGTGCCGCGACGCTTTTTGAACACCGCTCCGAACAACTTAAACAGTTGGACCTGCTCAACGCGGTCGTTCGCAACGAGCATGAATTGATCTCCCTCCGCGACCTGCTGGCAATGAAGGAATATCCGAAGGGCCAGCGACCGATGCTGACGCTGTATGCTCAGGGCTACGCTTTGGCCGACTTTCTTGTGCAGCAGAAAGGGCGACACGCTTACCTGAAGTTCATTTCCGACGGTGAACGCGGTGGCTGGGAAGCAGCAATTCGCTCGAACTTTGATCACGACGGAATTGAGTCGCTGGAGCGCAACTGGCGAGGCTGGGTGCTGGCCGGAATGCCGAAGCTCACGCTGCCTCGGGATCAAATGTTAGCTGCCGATGAAGAGTCGGCAGAATCAAAGGCTCAGGCGGCATCCCGACCGGAGTTCGTTGCGGACCCTCAGGCCAAAGCCGTCACAAACACGCCGCGGCGCATCCCGAAAAATACCACGGTGCGTCTGCAGAGTCCCGATCCGCAGCGGACAGGGGATGCAGTGGTGCAGGCGGTGCCACTGTCAAAAACGAAGTCTCATGAACAAGTCGCGGTGGCAATTTCGTCCACTACCCATTCACGGGACTTAGATCGCAACTCATCGTTCTCCGCCCCATTGCCGCAAGTCGATGAAGCAAGGTTGAGAACTCCCGTGGCAGGCAGTTTGTCGGACGAGATCAGGAACGACGATGCCGAAGTTCGGCTTTCGCCTTCTGCAGAAGAATCCATCGAGCTTGGCGGCAGGTTCAGTGAGTCCGACGAACAGCGACTATTTGGCAGTGTTGTTCCTCCATCGGGTTTTGAACCCACTGGGGCCGCCGGTGGCAGAAACGCCGCAGCGATGCCGACTGACATCGAGAGTAGCTCGAAAAATGTGAACAGTGTCCTCCATTCCAGGGAGCGAAATGAAAGTTACGGCCACACTCCGCAGTGGGCCGGATTTCCAGGGCAGAAGAAGTTGTTCTGACTTCATGCAAATCTCTGGCTGTGAGTCCCTTCCTCCTTTCACAGCCAACCGGGTGATTGTCGTTTCCCCTTTTCGACAAGTCGCTCAATTGCTTTGGCCCACGTTCCCCACGGGCGAGTCATCGGCACCCGCAACGATGACTCGCCCGCTTTCCATTTCAGGTTGACGGGATGGTCGCTTGAATTCATGCCGGTGCTTATCGATGCTTCCGGCGTTTCCCGTCCCCGGAAACGCATCCGAGTTCCATGAATTCGGCGGTGTTCCTCTTTCGAAAGCCAATTTTCGTCGATACCATCCGCAATCTCGAAATTCGAGACGATGTACATTTGTGCGGGCAAATGGCAGCTGGTTTCGGCCAGCGTTGCTGCTGTCAATCTCTCAGGTCGTATTCTGCATTTTCGCTTATGGCGAACTGTGGCGATGCGGAATGATTGACCTGAATGCAATCGACTTTGTCTCCTGCAGCCTGTGAACGATGAGCGTTATCAGCCATCCTCACTGGGACAAGTTGAATTCTCGGGCGTTCTTCGCGCGGGATAAAGGCACTGAGCATCCGGAAGGCGAACTTAAATTGACCGAGTCAATTTGTCGTAACCGTTCTTCTGAAGCAAACAATTGTTGGGGTGTGAGCGTCCCGTTTTTGTAACTATTTTTGGTTGAGGATTATTTTGCAATGTCTGACATTTCCCTGCTTCGCAACATTGGCATTTCGGCCCACATCGACTCGGGGAAAACGACTCTGACCGAGCGAATTTTGTACTACTCGGGACGCATCCACAAGATGCGTGAAGTCAAGGGTGGTGATGGCGGCGCGACGATGGACCACATGGACCTCGAACGTGAACGCGGTATCACGATCACCTCGGCTGCGACGCGTGTCGAGTGGAAAGACGAAGAGACGGGCATTATGCACCCGATTAACATCATCGATACTCCCGGCCACGTGGACTTCACGGTCGAAGTGGAACGCAGTCTCCGAGTGCTCGATGGGGCGATCCTTGTCCTGTGCGCCGTGGGCGGCGTGCAAAGCCAGTCGTTGACTGTTGACCGTCAGATGCGTCGCTACGGTGTGCCTCGCATCGCGTTCATCAACAAAATGGACCGCACGGGAGCCAATCCGACCAAAGTCATGGCGGCGATGAAAGAGAAGCTGCGCTGCAACGCGGTGCCGCTGCAGATTCCGATGGGTCTGGAATCCGCGTTTGAAGGCGTGATCGATCTCATTCGCATGGAAGCGGTATTCTTTGAAGGGGAAAAGGGCGACGACGTTATTCGCAAGCCGATTCCCGAGCAATACAAGGCCGCTGCGGACAAAGCCCGCCGCGAGATGCTGGAAGAACTGTCATTGCATGACGACGATCTCATGGCCGCTCTGCTGGAAGAAACGGAAGTCAGCGTCGAGGATATCCGTAAGGTCATTCGTCGGGCCACTCTGGCTCAGCAAATCGTGCCGGTGCTTATGGGAACGGCGTTCAAGGACAAAGGCGTTCAGGAAGCTCTGGACGCTGTTGTGCGGTTCCTTCCGTCTCCACCGGAACGCGACAAATTCGCGAACGATAACAGCCAACCGGTTGACGAACATGGGCACCATCCCAAGGTTCTCCTAAGCGACTCGAACGACGCACCTCTGGTGGCAATGGCTTTCAAGACCGTTGTCGAGAACTTTGGTCAGCTGACTTACACTCGCATTTATCAGGGCAAGATTGTCAAGGGGCAGTCTTACGTAAACGCACGCACAGGCCGTACGATTCGGTTTGGACGTTTGGTGCGAATGCACTCCAACGACCGCGAAGACATCGATCTTGGTGAAGCGGGAGACATCATCGCCGTCGTGGGTGTCGATTGTGCGTCGGGTGATACGTTCACTGCAGACGGCGTCCCGCTGTCGCTCGAAAATATTTTTGTGGCCAATGCCGTGATTCGCCTGTCCATCGCGCCGAAAAAGCGAGATGACGCCGACAGGCTCAGCAAGGCGCTGGAGCGTTTCCGTCGTGAAGATCCCACGTTTCGCGTGCTGACTGACGAAGAAACCGGCGAGACGCTGATCGCCGGCATGGGGCAGTTGCATCTTGAGATCTACGTTGAACGCATCAAACGAGAGTACAAGTGCGAATGTATCGTCGGCGAACCTCGTGTTGCCTATCGCGAATGTCCCACGAAGGCTGTTGAGTACAATTACAAGCACAAGAAACAATCCGGCGGGTCCGGGCAATACGCTCACATCGTGGGTGTTCTGGAACCTCTGCCGGATAATTATGAGAAGTCCTATGAATTTGTTGATGAAGTGTCCGGTGGACGAATTCCTCGCGAGTTCATTGCTCCAGTGGACGCGGGCTTTCAATTGAGTTTGCCGAAAGGTCCACTGGGCGAATACGAAGTCGTGGGTGTCCGCATGCGGCTGCAGGACGGCAGCTACCATGATGTGGACTCTTCGGAAATGGCGTTTAAGATTTGTGGCATCGGCTGCATGCGTGAGACTTTGAAGAAAGCCGACATGACGCTGCAGGAGCCGATCATGAAGCTTGAAATCGAGACTCCCGATGAATACCAGGGTCAGATCACCGGACATATTTCCAGCAAACGCGGCCTTGTAACAGGCTCGGAAGTCACTGGTGGTATTTGCGTCATCAACGCCGAGGCACCGCTATCCAGCATGTTTGACTATGCCAATGAACTGCGTTCGATGACACAGGGCAAAGGCCAGTTCAGCATGGAGTTCCTGGCCTACCGCCAGGTTCCTCGTGGACTGCAGGGCGAAATCCTTGAACGCCGCCGGAAGGAAATCGAAGCAAAGGCTGCTGCGAAGTAACTGGGCTACGGATCCCTTTGGCTTCCACAAACACGACTTCTGAAGCCCGGCTTTTTCAAAAAGCCGGGCTTCTTTTCGTTCGTCGCGGCCTCATTTATACTTCAGGCGGTCCAGACTGAGGCACCTTCAAAGGTAACGCCTTCCATGTCCCTTCTCCCCCTGGCAAGGGGGAGAAGGTGGCCGACAGGCCGGATGAGGGGGTTGACCTGGAGTGAATATGATGAACCAGAAACCAGTTGATTCTTCCCCCTCACCCTAACCCTCTCCCCCCGTGGAAAACGTGTCAAGTTGTAAAATCAATTGCGAGGGGAGAGGGGACAATCGCAAGAAAATCGACAGTGTCAATTCTGACCGCGTGAAGTAGACATTCACGTCATCTTCGCTCATCCTCCCGCCGGATCTTCCGGCAGACTCTTTGCATTCCAGAAGCCGGCGAACTGTTTGTCCACGCTTCTCCAGCGGCAGAACGAACTGATCGCAGCATCGATCCATTCCAGGTCGGATTCCGGATCCGCAAAATCAGGCACAGCCCCGACCCCCGGCATGGATTCAGCGAACTTTAGCCACCGAGACGTCCAGTCGTCCGCATCATCGGGAACCCGAACCTGTTCGACGATCAGAATGCGACTCAGGATGCTTCGAAGTATCTCGGGCAAAACGAGTGACTGAAATTCTACAGAATGTACCAGTTGCTTCTTCGGGACAATTCGTGGATTCACCAGCAAGAGTGGTTCATCCGCAAAATCCAGACGCCAAACTTCGCGTCCCAGATCCTGAGCACGAACTGCCAGCAGCGGGACGCGGCTTAACGACTGCAGCTCCTGACTCTGCGGCGTGATTCGGTCACAGACTGCCAGTAAGCGTCCGCGCGGCTCATCACTGGAAATGACTTTGACGCGGAATCGTAATCCGGCCAGCGTACCAAATTCACTCAGACGACAACTTGCCGGAGGTGCCAAATTGCCCACCGTACCGAAATCGAAACGCACAAGCTCCAGCTGACGAAACGCTTCGATAACGACGGCTGCGGACTCCGGGAAATCGTAGCTCGCCAGTTGCAGATCAGCGTGGAAGATTTCGATCCCACCGATCCCTGTGACGCTGATGTTCACATGATTCTTCGAGATCTTTCGACGACCTGTAAAATTCAGTCGTGGCATTGTGTGCTGATTCAGCGGGAACTGGAACGTGGTGAGTCATCTTCGTCCGTGCGGACAGCATTGTTGTTGGTTAAGGCCTTTCGGGCAACCGGCGGCTGTGGGAAAGTTCCGCGTTGCCGCATTGGGTTGCATTTCGGCCGACGAAACGAAATCATGACCGCCCATCCTTGATTCCGTCCCCTTCAAACCGAAGGCCCGCCCATGACGATATTTCCCCGACGTTCGCTCTTCTTCTGCCTGTTCAGCATTCTCGCGACGACAACTGTCTCGCACGCAGACGATTGGAAGACTCTCACCGTCCCCGATTCGTGGCGCAGTGTGCCAGGCGGCGATTTGAAGCCGATCAATGGGTATTCGTGGTATCGGACGCTCGTCAGGATTCCAGCGGACTGGGACGGGCAGCAGCTGACGTTTTTTCTGGAAGCCCTGGACGACGCTCGAGCGGCTTATGTGGGAGGGCAGCCCGTTGGAGCGACCGGAACGTTTCCTCCGCAGTTTCGCAGCGGGCTTGGCGAACGCGGTCGATACAAAGTAGATGCAGCGCTTGTGAAAGGCGGTGAATTTCTCACCGTTGCCATTCGCGTCTTCCAGAACGATCCGCGACCCAATTTCAGTGTCGCTCCGCCGGTGCTGATGAACGAAGCGACGAAGCAGGCATTTCGACTCGAAGGAATCTGGCAGTATCGTCCGGGCGATGAAGCCGTCTGGGCAAATGCAACTGCGGCTGAATTTGGCTTCGATCCCGCACAGCCGCTGAGTGACGCGGACGCCGTGGCGAAAGGAGTCTATGTAAAGATCGACACGGTCGATGACATCGAAAAGTACGTCGCTCGGAGGAACGGCGACACAGATCCGCTCAGCCCCGCCGAAGCGGTCAAACACTTCAAGACACCCGACGACCTGTCAGTGCAACTTGTGGTTGGTGATCCCGACATCGCTCAGCCGCTCTTCATGTCCTGGGACGCGCGAGGCCGTTTGTGGGTCATGGAATATCGCCAGTATCCTAATCCGGCAGGTCTAACGATGGTCAGCCGTGACACGTTTCTGCGGTCCGTGTACGACAAAGTCCCTCCCGCTCCGCCCAATCACTTCAGGGGCGCGGACCGTATTAGCATTCACGAGGACACCGATCACGGCGGCGTCTGTGACAAGCACAGTGTCTTCGTGGATGAGTTGAACATCGCGACATCGTTCGCGGTCGGTCGAGGCGGTGTCTATGTCACAAATCCGCCGTATCTCCTCTTCTATCCCGACAAGAACCAGGACGACATTCGGGACGGCGATCCGGAAGTACTACTGGAAGGATTTGGCATCGAGGATTCGCATTCCGTCATCAACAGTCTGCGATTCGGCCCCGATGGCTGGCTTTATGGAGGACAGGGCAGCACGGTCACCGGAGCAGTCAAAAAGCCGGGCAGCAAGGAACCGCCAGTACGATCACTCGGCCAGATCATCTGGCGTTATCACCCCGAGAAACGTATCTACGAAATCTTCGCGGAAGGCGGCGGTAACACGTTCGGCTGCGAAATCGACGAGAAGGGCCGAATCTTCTCCGGTCACAACGGCGGCGACACGCGAGGCTTCCACTATGTCCAGGGCGGTTATTATCGCAAGGGCTTCGGCAAACACGGGTCCTTGTCGAATCCGTATTCTTTTGGCTTCTTCGAAAACATTAAGCACGCTCCCGTCGCAAGGTTCACGCACAATTTCATCATCTATGAAGAGAACACGTTGCCGCAGCGATTTCGCGGCCAGCTGTTCGGCATCGAGCCTCTTCAGGGTCAGGTTGTGCTCAGCAACTTCAGGCCTTACCAATCGTCGTTTGAAACGGAAGACGTCGAACGAGTCCTCAAGACCGACGATCCCTGGTTCCGCCCCGTCGATATCAAAGCCGGTCCCGACGGCGACATCTACGTCGCTGATATGTACGAACAACGCATCGATCACAGCAGCCACCATGCCGGTCGAGTCGATAAAACTACCGGCCGAATTTACAAGCTCACCAACAAAGGCGAACGGCAGGGCGTCAGCCCTTCGAGTCCCCTGAATCTGGCTGCGCTCCCGACCACCGACCTCATCAAAATCCTCGACAGCCCCGCAAAATGGCACCGCCAAACCGCGATTCGGCTCCTCGGTGATCGCAAAGATTCATCAGTCATTGATCAGATCAAAGCGGAACTCGTTACAACTTCCGGCCAGTCGGCCCTTGAACGTCTCTGGGCACTCAACGCCTGCGGCGGGCTCACCGACGAAACGGCCATCAAACTCCTGAGCCACAACGACCCGTTCGTTCGAGCGTGGACCGTGCGACTTGTCTGCGACTTCGAAGGCACGTCACCAAGTGTCGCCGCCACGATCGATCAGGCCGCCAGCAGGGAAGCCTACATCGACGTTCGCAAGCAGATGGCCAGTTCCGCTCGACGCCTGCCGCCGGAACTCGCACTGCCGATTATTCGCGAGTTGTTGAACTACGACGAAGACGCCGCCGACATCCATCAGCCGCTGCTCATCTGGTGGGCGATTGAATCGCAGGTCGGACGAACAACGATCGACACAATCGTAAAGCAGCTATTGTCCGAAGCGACGACCTGGCAACGGCCAATCGTCGCACAGCATCTCACCGATCGCCTAATGAAACGCTACGCACTTGCCGGAACCCGCCAGGATTTGCTCGGAGCGGCGGCATTGTTAAAAGCGGCACCCGACAAGGCCAGCATCGACCATTTGCTCAAAGGATTCGAGGAGGCGTTTCAGGGCCGCAGCCTGGCGGGAATCCCAGACGAATTGGTGGACGCCCTCGCGCGGAGCGGCGGCGGTTCGCTGGCGTTGCGATTCCGTCAAGCTCAGCCCGAAGCCGTTGCCGAAGCTGTCAAAACGATCCGTGACTCGTCCGCCCCGCGTGAAAATCGACGTCAACTAATCGAGATCTGCGGTCAGATTCATCGAGCCGACCTGCTGCCGATGCTGCTGGATCTTGTCACCAGCGAAAAGGATCCCGGCGTGCTGGCAACCACGTTCACCGCTCTGCAAAACTATGACGCATCTGATGTCGCAAATCCTGTCGTCGCAAGGTTTCCGGGTCTCGCGGAAGAACCTCAATTGGCGGCGGAAGCGTTACTGGCAAGTCGCGCGGAATGGTCAAAACGCCTGCTGGCCGCAGTCGATGCCGGTGCGGTGGACAAGGAACGGATCACGGTATCCGGATTGCGTAAAATGCTGATGCACAATGACGATGCAATCAAAGCGGCCATCGAAAAACATTGGGGCGAAATCGGCGGACTGTCACCGTCGCAGGTGCAGGCGGAAATCGCAAGACTCAATACAATGCTGTCATCTGGCACGGGCAACCCAAAATCCGGCAAAGTGCTGTTCAACAGCAACTGCGGTCGTTGTCACCTGCTCTTCGATGAAGGCGGTCGCATCGGCCCGGATCTGACACCTTTCGCTCGCGGCAACCTGGAACGCATGCTCATCAACGTCGTGAATCCCAGCCTGGAAATTCGCGAGGGCTTTGAAAACTACGTTGTTGTAACCACTGACGGTCGCGTCCTGAACGGCTTCCTTGCCGACAAAGACAGTCAGGTCGTGATCCTCCGCGGAGTCGATGGCCAGAACGTGATTCTGAAAAAAGATGCCATTGAAGAAATGCATGCGATTCCCCAATCCGTCATGCCCGAAGGCTCTCTGAAACTGCTGAACGATCAGCAAATCCGGGATCTGTTCGCATACCTGCGGGCTTCGCAACCAGTCAATTATTAACAGCCTGCCTCTCGCGTTCGAAAATTCGCCGGAATCTGGTGAAATCAGGGACAATGTCTGTGGCCGAGACCACCCGAACTGCGATAGCATTCGATAACTGCATTGAGACTGAGTCTCATTTTCGACGGGAGGCGGCGAGTCTTAAAGCCTTCTGAAGTGATGTGTGAATTGTATCTGCATCGCAAAATGAAATGCGTTTTGCGAGGTTGGTGCGGATTCAGGGTTGTGTTTTACCTCGTTTTTAGGGGCTGTGCTCTCGTGAAAACATTGCGATTGGCTGATTTGTCTCCCGGGTCGTCTGCAATTGTGACCGCAATTTCAGGTGCCAGCAGAATTGCTTCGCGACTGATGGAAATGGGCTTCGTTCCCGGAGCCGTTGTCCAGGTTCTGCGGCGGGCTCCCTTCGGAGGTCCGATCCAATACCGTGTCCACAATGGCTCCATTTCGATGCGATTCAGCGAGGCGGCCTGTATCTCGGTAACGGATGATTCCGAATGGTCGGAGCCAGTTGCCACTACCCCGGCACGCGAGATCCAGTTCGCCGCCCATTGATGGATGGAGTCGTCAGTTGCCTTTTCAGTTAAGACTGACATGCAAAGGTTTCTCGCCTTCGCCCTTGCTCTGGCCTGAAGTCCCGTCGAATTCACCTCCACGCTTCGCGGTATCGCTGTGACTGCACCGTCACCAACAATCACATCCGTGAGTGCCCGGCCCGCGCGAGTTGCTTTAATTGGTAACCCGAATACTGGCAAGAGCACCCTCTTTAACGCGCTGTCGGGGATGAGAGTTCGCACCGGAAATTACCCCGGTGTCACTGTGGAACAACGGATCGGCAAAGCGCAGTGGTCCGGTCGCAACATCGACTTGGTAGACCTGCCCGGCACATACAGCCTTTCTCCAAAATCCCCTGATGAAATGGTGGCCGTCCAGGTTCTGACCGGTTGCTGTGACGATCCAAAACCGGACCTCATCATCTGCATCTGCAATGCGTCAGCGCTGGAGCGAAATCTGTATCTGGCGACGCAGGTCATGGAAGTCAATTGTCCGATCATCCTGTGTCTCAACATGTGGGACGCCGCAGTTCATGCGGGAATTCGAATTGATACAGAGTCTCTCAGCCGCGAACTTGGCGTTCCGGTCATTGCCACGTCAGCGACCAGGCGTGAAGGTCTTGATGACCTCAAGGCTGCCGTGCTCAAGTCGCTCGCTGAGGCAGAGTCGAAGGATCGCGATCCAGGTCGTGATTATCCGAATTCTTCCAGCATTCTTACTGGCACGGTCGTTTCTGAAATTGAGCGACTCGAGGAGGTGCTGTCCAAGCTCGGGATTCCCGCAGAGAAACGTTCACCATTTCTTGTCGCACGCAGTCTGCTGGACGCCGACGGTTCGGTCGAACGTCTGCTGACACACGATGCTGGAGAAAACTACCGCTCGGCTCTCGAAGAGTCTCGCAAGTTGCTCGCAGAGTCCGGAATTCATGTGCCTGGCATCGAAGCTCAGCAACGGTATCGATTCATCAATCAACTGCTGTCGCGCGTTCAGACGCGATCAAAGGCTTCGACCACGACGTTGACCGATCGGATTGATTCCGTTCTAACGCATCGTTTTTTTGGATTTATTATCTGCCTCGCGGTGCTGCTGCTGGTGTTTTCCACCATCTACTGGTTTTCGCAGCCGGTGAGTGAAGGCGTTGAAGCCGCGCTGGGCTGGGTGAGTTCGCTCATTCAGAGTTCGATGGCTCCCGGACCGCTGCGAAGTTTGCTAACCGAAGGCATTGTCGCCGGGGTAGGCTCGGTCCTCGTCTTCCTGCCACAAATCTGCCTGTTATTTCTGTTCATCGCGCTGCTGGAAGACTGCGGCTATATGGCGCGGGCGGCGTTTATGATGGATCGTCTGATGAGTCTGCTCGGCCTGAGCGGTCGCTCTTTTCTGCCGCTGATGTCCTCGTTCGCGTGCGCTGTTCCAGGCGTTATGGCCACGCGCGTGATCGATGATCGTCGCGATCGCTTCGTGACGATCATGATCGCGCCGCTCATGAGTTGCTCTGCGCGGCTTCCCATCTATGTCCTGATGATCGGAGCGTTCATTCCAGACACCGGACTGCTCGGCGGCTGGCTGCCATTGCGCGCCGTTGTGTTGTTCGCCATGAGCACTCTCGGACTGGTCGTCGCGGTTCCGGTCGCCCTGATCCTTCGAAAAACCCTGCTGCGGGGAGAATCGTCGCCGTTTCTGCTGGAACTGCCCGACTACCGCATGCCGTCGCCGCGCGTGGTGGCGCTGCGAATCTGGGAAAGCGGCCTCGCCTTCGTCGTCCGCGCCGGAACACTGATCTTTGCGACCAGCGTCGTTGTCTGGGCCGCTGGTTCATTTCCCGGCAACCACCAGGAACAATACGCACTCACGGCAAAGATCGAAGCACTTCAGGAAGATGAAGAAACAAATGCGGATCAAATTGAGGTTGTCGCATCCGAGTTGAATGCTGTGAACTCGCGGCTCCTGGAACAAAGCATTCTCGGTCGGACCGGGATGGCGATTGAGCCCGTCGTCAGGCCGCTTGGCTGGGACTGGCGGATCGGCGTGGGCGTCATCGCCTCGTTTCCAGCGCGGGAAGTCGTCATCGCGACGCTCGGAACAATTTACAGCCTTGGTGGCGACGTTGACGAAGAAAACGAAGGCCTTCGCGGCACACTCATCGCCGCCACCCGGCCCGATGGCACGCCGGTTTTTTCCATTCCGGTAGCGTTGTCCATCATGGTCTTCTTCGCGTTATGCGCCCAGTGCGTCTCGACACTGATGGTCATCCGCCGCGAAACCAACAGCTGGCGCTGGCCCGCCTTTTCCTTCGTCTACATGACCGTCCTCGCGTACATCGGCGCGTTTCTGACCTACCAGATCGGGATGCGGCTCTAACCAGATGACGGTTGCTTAAGCACTCATGCGTAAGTCCTGGGGCATAACTTGGCGAGCGGTGGGTGTCAGCCCACCGAGTTGCCCACATTTGACTCGGAGGGCTTACGCCGCTCCGCTCGCCGGGTTTGCGGCGAGCCGCGAGACGTCTGTCTCCGAGTACTGCGCTTCCGCAATCCATTGTTATGCCCCAAAACTTACGCATGGGTGCTTATCGACGACGTTCCCCTTGCGGCTCACGACATTTCGATTACATCAACACTTCGACGAAGGCACAGACCCGTCCATTTGGGACTGGTAATT
>Ga0154020_10006566_pt1 | contig 13638 bp, 14 predicted proteins | sample Klosneuvirus_201_FD_109709 | JGI IMG/M metagenome (GOLD analysis project Ga0154020, IMG submission 109709) | Active sludge microbial communities from wastewater, Klosterneuburg, Austria - Klosneuvirus_20160825_MG | ecosystem: Engineered > WWTP > Aerobic digester > Activated sludge | place... | reverse complement strand
TCTGACAGTGCGTTTTGAACTATTTCTTTAATCGTAGCCATCGTTATCTCCTCGATTCCTTACTATTTATGCTTCTACTATTTCTGCACGCCAGACTTCGCCTTCAGGAGAAGCAATAGGACCGTCGACCATCTTAAGTTTGGTGTTCCGAGGTAGGATGTGTTCATCATCCTCGGCATGACCATTATCTGGTACGGCAGCGTTAACGTCTATGACCTTCTGACCCTTCTTAAGGTCAATCTGTATCATGGTTGGCTTCCGAGTCTCACCCTTTGTATGGTCAAGCTCTTGGCCTTGAGCAGCACTAGGATTCAAGGTCGTGCTTAAGAATCCTTTGAATTTGAACGTTTTGCCGTTCTCCAACTTAATCTTTGTTCCAGTATAAGTGGAATAGTCATGGTCAGATTTGAAAGTGTCGTTTTTGAATGCATTGTCCATTGCGCGTATCTTCCAAGATGCCATTCTTTCCTTGTGACGGTCTGGAGACGGTCCAATGTGAATGTGGGTATTAATATCATCTGTGGTTTCGATAAATTTGCGAAGGACTCCTTGTATTTTCTTGTCTTGATGTATTTTGTTTTCGGTGTATTTCTTTGTATTCGAAGAAAGAATATCAGCGCGTAGTTTCTTTGTTTTCTTATATACATCTGCACCCACATCCACACGGATATCACCCGATGCGTCACCGTCGTATTTTGTGTCCACATTCTTGGCGCCGCCTTTAAGAATAGACTTTTCATACTTACCCTGGAACTTATTGCGCCATGCTCCGAATTCCTTTTCAGGAACCTTCTGGGGCAAATGCTCCATTCGACCGGTTTTTTCATCGTATTTGGTCTGTGTAATGGCCTTAAGTTGGTCATTACGGACAACGTGAGTTACTTTGAACTCACCTTTCTTGTTCTTAATACCATATCGACCAAAGCCGATATATGACAAACCAAGTTGCTTTGCTTGCTGGCGTGGACCAGAAGCTTCTCGGGCAGGTTTATCATGTATGTCTAAAAGATTAGTTTCAATCAATTCTTCATTTGACATGTTAGGCTCTTTCTAGAGGCAGATTAAATCTGTTCTTTCTCTTGCCTTCCTGTTCGACTGCAACATCATCTGGATTATATTCTTGTTCCTGTTGTGCGCCGCCCTGCTGCTGACCCATAGCCATTGGTGGTGCGCCCGGAGGAGCCATACCCATTGGTACAGGTGGCATGACACCGCCATTCTGTGGTGGTAATGGTTCACCAGTTTCAGGATCTGTTGGCTCGTTTTCACGCGCCTCTTCCTTTATTTGTTTTTTGATTTCTTCGATATCATCTTCGGTCATGCGAAGGATATTCTTCCAAACCCATTCCTTGGAGAAATATGAACCTGTATAAGGTACGGCAGCCATCATTAGATTCATTCTGTTCTGATTTATTTCGGCATCCTTAAGTTCGTCAAAGTAAACGTCCTTTAGGAAGTCATAATAGATATACTCTCTGAATTCATCCCATTCTTCCTCGGTGCAAATCTTCTTAAGCACAAGTTGAACGCGCAGCAAATCATCAAACAACGTTGAGAATTTGTTACGTAGTCTGTTAATGAATTTACCAAATTTGATTTCATCGCGGGTAATTTCGGTTGAACGACCAATAGAGAAACCTGTTCCCTGCTGGGTGCGTGAGAACGGAACACCAAGTGCCTTGTATAGTTTCTTTTCGAAGTATTCAACGTCGGCGATTTCGCCTAGGTTCTGTCCACCAGGAAGTGTCTGAATTTCGGATGATTTGTTACCTTCACGGCGTGGTAGCCAAAAATCTTCCAACATCGTCATCATTTTACGGTCGTCTTTGATTTCTCCTGTTGAGGAATCATAGATCAACTTGTTACGATAGTTGGTCATAACACTCTTTAGATATTGCTCGGCCTTGATTGTTGACATGTTACCAACGTCAACATAAAATGCACGGCGTTCTGGTGCGCGGGCCAAACGGTAAATAACAGTTGCATCTTCCAACATGCGTAGTTGGTTAAGAGGCTTGATTGCTTTGTGAAGGTAGCTTAGTACCATTGCTCTCTTGGCGTCCATCAAACCACTGGTGGTATAAACAATGGAGTCCTTGGTAATTTTGGCACCAAGTGCTGGCGCAGCAGCGCCGATAATACCACGTTCATTATACACGTAATATTCATCTGTGCTTGCAATGATTTCTAGACCGGTCTTAGGGTCACGGCCTTTTTTGATTTCTCTGATTTTACGGATACGGCGAGGATCAATATGGCGTAGTTCCTGAATACCTTCGGCCTTCTTTGTTTCATCCACCATTACGTGATAGAACAAACGACCGTCAACATACCAACGACGGAATATTTCATGTCCAAGATTATTGAAATTCAACATCCGTAGGAGATATTCGAATTCTTTGGTAATCTTCTTTTTGATTGTGGCTGGTTGCTTTAATTCGTCCATGTTTAAGGACACGGATTTGCCAAGACCATCTGTTACGATGGCTTCATTAACGATATCATCAATGGCTGATTCTGCTTCTGGCTGGGTAGCCATGTCGCGGTATTTTGTGATAAGTTCAACTTCGTTACGGACTACGCCGTCCAAATCGACATAGGTACCAAAGTATGAACCTGATTGAATAACAACAGCACCATCTTCCGTTGTAGGGGCTACAAAGGTCGGTGTGTTTTGCTGGTCTTTCTTTTCCTGTTCTTTATCCTTTGGTCGGGTAATTTCAAACCCGAAAAGATTCCAAGCCCATGATTGTGGTTCTGCCATTCAACTCTCCAATAAATTCGATGGGCGATTAGCCCACCGAACATCATTATCTGATTAGGTTATAGAATACCAACCCGAACGTCTTCCGTCCACTGGTAAGCAAACGTAACGGCAAATTCTTCGATAGTGTCGTTCTGACCCCAATCAAGATCGATTGGTGAAACGTCAATAGGGAAGCAGCCAATAAGTTTAACTTGCTTAATGATCGGACCGGGAATTTCCTTACCGTAGTGGTTGACCATTGGGTCAACAGTGTATGAAGATGGCGACAATGCACCAGCGGCGCGGAAGTTGCCGCGGTGTGAATTGATTGAATTCATCCACTTTTCCATTGTGTTGCGTACCAAGAAATCTTCGTCGTTAAGAACCGTAACTGTCCATTCTGGGAATGTTCTGTTACCGGCCAACTTAATTTCACGACCAAAGTAGTTTACTGGAACAGCACCTAGGGTTGAACCTGGAAGCTGAGAGGTACGGCACATGAATGTGAACTTTTGGTCAACAGCGCCAGCCGATGGCGAACCTTGAACGCGAGAGATTTGAGGGAAAGGCATAATGACTTCAAACAAGTTTGGTCTTGCGCCGTCTCCCACCATCTGTGCTCGGAATTGTCCTACGTCAAAACCCATTTTATTAACTCCTTAAATTCTTTCTTGGTTATTTATGCAGCTTTCGAACGATTGTCTTTCCAAGGAAGAAATTGTAGGTTATCAACCTTAGCAACTTCCTCTATTGGCAACTTCAATTCAAAGGCCTTCTTAATTGAAAACCTATGATCTAATTGGTAACCACCGTCGATTCCACAAACTGTTCTTGGTAAATCAAGAGGATTAATAACAGCCTTATGACTTACATATTCTTTTTCTGAAAGCCACCGTACCTGGTTAGAGTATCTCTGGAATTCAGACTTATTAGGGTTCCATCTAGGATGGTTTTCGCCTTTAAAACTTTTACCTTTTGAATGTCCTACACCAAGTTTGTTTCCTAACATAAGCTTGGGTTTCCGACAACCATAACAGGTATCTTTGTTTCTTGAAAATCTCTGAATGTATTTCTTACCACAATCATCACATTTACAAGAAACATTTTTATTAGATTTCGGAAGTAGGTCAGATACCTTAATTTTCAGACCTGACCTACCTTCTATAACATAACGACTTAGAAGCATTAGAACCTTCCCACTAGTAATTAAAAGCGTCCAACAATTTCCTCAAAAGCAACTCCAGTACGGACCGCTACAAAGTTTAGTTGGATAAAATTAATCGATCTTGCTGGCTTGATGTAAATGTCTCCAACGAATTCGTTGCGGTCAATTACTTCTGGTGTGTTGTTTGTTTCATCGCATACTACGCGGAAGTCAAAGATACCACGGCGGCCCTTAACGTCACGTAGGAATGGTTCGACTAGGTTTACAAACTGTGCGCGTGTGAATTCATCGTTAAATTCGAACAATGAGAACTTAGCAGCGCGAGTAATAGCCTTTTCAACCACGATGAATAGACGGCGAACGTTAATACGGTCAAACGCTGATGGCTTGGCCAACATTGTCTTGTCACCGAATAGAATTGTACCTTCACCTGGGAAGGAAACAACTGGGTTAACACCCTTCTTGTAAAGTGTATCGCGGTCTGCCTTGCTTGGGTTCCAAGCTGACTTGATAACGTTCTTAATGTTACCACGGTTGAAACCAGCGAATGAGAACCATGAGTCACGTTCAAGGTCGGTACGGACAGCAAGACCGGCAATGTCGCCGTTGTAAGGCAACCAACGATATACGTTGTTATACTTGTCGAACTGATACTTCCAGTTACCATCCATGAAGGCATAGCTTGATGAAGGCAATGTGTCGCGTGTCGTGCTGATCAAGTTGGCTTCTGAACCAGCTTGGTCTACAACATCACTGCGCTTTGGTGATAGGAATACAACTGCGTCCTTGCGGGTTTCGGCAATGTTGTTAATTGCGTCAATTGCAACGGTTGTGTTAGCGTCACCCATCATGATTAGAGATACGTCAACTGTATCCTGGTTACCGAATAGACGGTAAGCCGTGATCAATTCTGCATCTGTTGGCTGAGCGGTTACGCCGCCTGATAGGGTATAGGTGTTTGCGGCAATACCAGTGAAGGTAATACCAGGAGCAGAGTTGCCCGCCCAGTTTGTGCTGGTTGGGTGGCCTGTCCACCAAACATACTTAGACTTGTCGTTAATAACGCTCTTATAGAAGTTTGAGGAACCATCGCTTGTAACGGCATCTTGTGCCTTAGATACAAAGGCGAAGCGTTCTAGAACTGTGTTAGCAACACCAGAGAACTTACCACCACGGTCAACGACCACAATGTGCATTTCGTCGTTTGCTCCGCCTACGCCAGAAGCATAGGTTGAGGTAGATGGTGCAGCATCGAATAGGGAAGCGTATGCCCATGTATTGAATTCAACTGTGTTTGCACTTGGGAAGGTTTCAACGCGAAGGCTGTTACCAAGATCACCGGGATACTTTGCAGCGAATGGGCCGTATAGTGCTGAACCTGCTGAGAATGATTCGTCATACTTACCGCGGTTCTTGATTAGAACGCCATTGCCGTTTGCAGTTGCGTTTACCTGAGCGGTGTTAGATGCGCGAACAGTCTTAAGGTCAACAGCATATGCAAGGAAGTTTGCAACGGTGAAAAATGATACAAAGGTGTTCTGATCTGGCTTACCAAAACGATCAACAGCATTGATTTCATTGCTTAGAGTAATAATTTCTTCAACTGGACCCCAGTTGAACTTACCTGCGAAGGCACCGACCGTGGTTCCAACTCCTGGAACGATAGTGGTTAGGTCAATTTCTGAAAAATTGACGCCTGGTGATTGCTGGAATGCCATGGTTTGTGAACTCCCTTATAGTGATAGATACATTTCAATCTTGTTCTATGGTATTTATAAAAATGAGCTTTTTAGAGCCGACCCCACCCTTTGTTCGGGTCATCATAAGGATAACGGTTTTTAATGTCGTCCACGGCGTTCCATATGTCTCCCTCATCGTCTACCATGCCCGGTATTTCTAGGCCGGTGTTAATCATCGGCGGCGGAAGATAATCGGCCTCCATGGCTTCATATTGTTCACGCTCTAGAGAGGTACGAATATCTGTACCGACTGTTTCCTTAAATACACGCTGGTTAACCAGCCAGCCAAATAGAACAAGTGACATGGCAAGGTCGTCATTGCAACCTTCTTCTGCTGCAAATGATTCCTTGACAGATACAAATGTTGTTAATTCAGAAATAGTATCAAAGTCTTTGATGATTAGTTTATCGTTTTCAATCAAGGATTTTAAGTTTGAGCAACCGATTCTTTTTACTGGTGTGGTTGTTCTGACACCGAATTGAATCTGCTTCTTATAACCACCTGAAATGTTTTGGCCCTGCTTACCCTTCATTGACAATTTAAGAAGGTTGTCATATGATAGATCATAATGCAGAATATCCACAACCTGCTGGCCGATATCATTGATTTCCACCAGTACGAATGCATCATTGTATTTTCGGCCGGTGCGTTCAATCAAGTTTGGATATGTCATAGGCGATAGCCTATTGTTTCGATACTTTGCAACTTGCATATACGGAATGGATGATACATCAATAACAGAGAAGGCTTGGTAGTCAAGGCCTTGTCCACGGGAAACGTCACATACAATAACGTATGTGCGGCCCTTCACAGGCGGTTCATAGATATCAAGCTGACCGAATTCATCCTTGTCCTCAATAGCAAAGGCATTCATCCAAACAAGTTGTTTTAGTTTCGCACCCGAAATTAGGGTGTGACTTGAGCCTAGGAAGTTGCACTCAAATTCCTGGTCGAACTGTTCCGGAGATGTATTTCGAATCATCATCTCTCGCCATGCTTCATCACGGCCTGGAACTTTGCGCCAATCCACGTCAATTGGAATGTAGTCGTTTCGTTTCTCGATAGCATCTGTCCACATTTTATAGAACAGGTTCATACCCTTTGGTGTTGAAACGATTAGAACCTTGGTGCTTTGTCCAGAAGAAATTGTAGGGAAGGTTGACTGGAAGAATTCCACGGCTAGGTTGTTCTGCACGAATGCGAACTCATCAAGCATAACAATGTTGAAGGTACGTCCACGCACGGAAGCTGCTGAGGTTGATTCGGCTAGGATCTTTGAACCGTTTGCAAGTTCGACGTAACCCTTGTTCCAGATACCGATACCCTGTTGTAGCCATTTTGGAATCCATTCATATGCAAGCTGGAGACGACCCAACAATTCGCGCGAGGTCGCGCCCTTGTTAGCCAGAATGGCAACAGATACGTTTTCATTGAAAAGGATATACCACAGAAGATAAGAGAGAAGCGTGGTTGACTTACCCGACTGACGGGCCATTTTACAGATAACGAATCGATTATTGTTGACCGTATTGATAATTTCTTCCTGGAAATCCCATAGGTCGAATGGAACTAGGCCGCGATCAACGTGAACGATTTTGATATACTTACGAATGAAATATGTTGGACCATCCACAGGATCAGCACATTTCAAATATTCTAAAATCTGGTCTTGAGTTAGAGAATGTGTTTCATAAAGTCTGCTAAGATTGGGGTTACCCATGTAACCCGATGCTTGTGACATTATTTTGTTTCTTCCTGTTCAATTACAACAGGCTCTGGAGGTAGTAAGATTTTGGCCTTTTTCATTTCAGCCAACAATTGGGCGGTTGTGCCCGTGAATACAGCTTTTTCAATATTAATGGTTTGGCCATTCTGTTCATTATCTAGATTGCTTACACGTCCAGAAGTCTGTTCTTTTTTGTGAAGGTCTTTCATTCCTTTGGCTAGCCCAGCAAGAGTGTCTATTAACTTTGCTGCTACCTCATAGTCGCGTGCCTTCTGACTGGATTTAGCCACAGTCAATAATTCGCTGAGAGCATTGGCTCCCAATTCTGTTATGGAACGGAGTGTGGAACGGGAAAGAACATAATCATCTTGTTCATCATCACCAGTCTTTTCTGTTACTACAGCAACTCTCTTGGTTGGGTCGTCAAAAAATACATCTTCACCGTCAACTCCAAGTGCATCTGCTATTTTACCATTACTCATTTAAAAATCCTTATTGTCGGCACCCTTCAAATCTTTGAGTGCCCACATATAACTTTCAGTTAATCTTTCTCTGGCTTGATCAAGTCCAAAAGAACCATCACCACCAAATCTAGCTTTCCATAGGAGGCTTTGAAATTCTAGATAGGCCTTCTTGATTTCTGGAATTATCTCTTGACGCAATTGCCAATTAGGCTTTCCGCCGGCTTCATCTTCCAATTCATCAATTAAATCTTCTCTATCGACTATCATTGCAATTCCTTTCAGAATAGATTCTTATTTAGTATTCTGTTTGTGTAATTGAGTAACCAAAATCATCCTCTGGCTCTGCATCAATTGGGTTAGGTTCAATCTTTATACTGACTGCTTTACGTGGCGTTGCATCAAATGATACAAGATTATATGCGGCATTTGTTGAGGCAAAATGAATTATGCTATTGGTAATAAAGTTACCTTGCGTACCACCAATAACGATAACAGTATTGGAATCATTAATAGAAAGCACGGTTCCTGCTGCTGTTGCTGTTTGAACAGAGTCACCTTGGAACACAACATCTTCCATTTTAATGCGGCCATTACCGCTGATATTCATCTTTGAAATAGAACCACCGGCGCTTAGTGAACCATCAAGGTATGTATTGGCAAACACCTTGCGGATGATCTTAGCAGTGTTAATTGGACCCCAAAAATAAACTTTCATCGTAAAAGTGAGCGTGTTCACAACATTACGCATGGTATCGAAGTCACCTTCCCAGTCAATTTCCTGGTTAACATCATTCAAAATAACAGGAATGTCTTTTAGATACCCCATCGTGGTCATTAAATTAACGGTTGGTGTATAATCTGGATTGAACATAGGAAGAATTTGCTCAACAATCTGGTCACCATCATCAATTGATCGGGTCAATATGTTTAACTCAAAAGTCAAATCATAGGGAACACCAACATACTGTGAATTGCGCACACCGGCCAGGCTAGGCATATGCAATAGCGATTGCTGTTTCCGTGAAGGATCATAGTTCATAGAAACAACGTTGAAGGCCATTCTCGGCATTGCAATCTGAGTTGACTTTGTTAGTTCTGGGTCTGACTGCAATTTCATCAACCATTTTTCTTTTGGTGAGTATGCAATAGGAACCTTGATACGTTCTATCTCAGTAGTGAAAGCCGAGTTATAGCGAATGAATGTGATATCATTGAATATTGAACCAAACAAGGTGATATATTTGCGCTTTAATCTGTTATAGAAATGTGACGCTAACATTATACATCTCCAAACGGATTATTTTCAGAATTATCAATAAGTGTTTCGATTTCACCTTCGATTTCCGAGTTCTGTGAATCACCCATTTCAGTTTGATCTTCTTGAGGATCATAGTTGAGAATATTATATTCGGTTCCGGACGTAACGCCGCGAACGTTTCCTGTGTTGGCGAATACACCTTTAATGTTGCCAATTTTAAGTGTCTTGGCCGTGGGTGACCATGCTTTTACTTCTGCAACCGCAATAGCGGCAGCATATGAACCACCTTGGAATACAAGTTCATTAATATGATAATTGGTATTAGCATTTATTGGTGTACTATTGAGTGACAATTCAATTTGATATCCACCTTCAAGTTCAATACTGTCAATCACTGGGTTACCTGTTGAAATACTTTCTTGTGAATGTTTGAATAGTTCACATGTAACTTCATACATATATGGAAGATTTCCTGAACGGCCAAGTGTATAATAATTCTTTTCATGATCGACATTCTTAATTTCATATAGATTCGTTGAGAATGGAACATAAATCAAATCTCCTTCGCGTGGCCGGGTGGCAACGCTTGCGGGTACCCACTTACGGAATGTACGGCGAGAAATAAGGAACGAAACACTTTCGTTGATCTGTAGTCCAAAACGACCTGCAAATGTACCACCTGATAAATTTTCCATCGTATTGTTCATATACATTTCAAGTATATATGATCTGGAAAATTGAGCGGCCGGATTTTCACCATAGATATAATCTATTTCAGAACCAGTAATGCTCTCGCGGACAATATAGGTGCAGTCCGTGCCATACATTTTGATGGATTCGACAAGCAAATCCTCGACAAGATTTTGTTCCTGTGAATGTCTATTTGGAAAATTATTGAAATAATGATTTACAGGCATGTTTTATCCCGTATAGAACATAGGAGGCGCTTCGTATTCCGCTCTAATTCTTTGTTCTATTTCTTTTACTTCTAATGCGGCCTCGGCCAATATTCTTTGACCATCCAAGGTGACACCGCCAGGCATCTGAATTCCACCAAACTTACTAAGATTATTACCCCATTGTTTTTTAATCAATGCAGTTAGATACTCTTTAAGCATACGGTCCGAGAATACATCTGGGTAGGTATCGGTATCAAGTTTTCTCCAACATTCAGCAATGATATATGAGCCTTCAAGAGCATCCACCGACCAATCCCAATCAATATACAATTTATCTGTATGTCGATTGAAACGAATTGGCGCAACACCATTAAGGATTTGATCTAACATTTCCAAGTGAGTTCGCGTCATAACGTAGTTGTTTATTGTGCTATTTGATAAATCCCACATATCATTTAGTCGCATCTGGTAATTAATATTGAAAATGCTGCCCATTGGTTGAGTGTTGGTTACGCCGCCGACAGGGAAAATCTTGTTAATACCAATAATGCTATCTGCAACAGTAATAGAGGTGTTTGCAATATCACCTGCTGTCAATTGGTGTTTTAGGTAATATTTTTCGGTACCGTCATAATGATAATCATGGAAATAAGACAAGGCCTGATCAACGCGATCATCAACTTGATCTTCGTCAACATTGATATCGATAACAGGATGTCCCAGTTCACGCAGGCAATAATCAATTAATTCTTGTCGTGTTGTCGGTTTCATAGATTTGTTCTTTCTTCGTAATGCTTTCGAAGTTCTTTAAGACCTTCTTCATTATCAGCCATTGTACCCCAGCAAACAAAGCTGCTGTCGGTATCTCCACAGCGGGTACAATCAAAATATGCTTTCACCGCATCATCAAAAAATGTAGGTCCGGGCCATTCTTCACCGTCATAGAAATCTCTAAATTTCCAAGTGTGGCCTTTAAAGTAACAAATAATATCTACTAATTTCATTGTGGACCTATTGGAGGCCAACGAGGATCCTGTTTAAGCAATTTAAGATTTGCCGGTAGTTCAACATCATCCTTAATTAGCCATGCTGCCTCATATAAAGACTGTATCTGTAAGTTCACAGCGGCAAACAAATCACATAGATTATCGGCGGTTAGACTGTGATTGACGTTGTTTGCATCACGATAAGTTGTGGTTCGGACCAAGTCGCCGCGGACAATAAAGATTAATCCTTGAGTGGCTAGATTCGATAGATTGTTCAATGAATTGTTATCCATGTTGACTACCACGGGTGTACCATTAATTATTACGGAATACTTTTTGTTTAGACGCCGGTCGCGTTCATTGTTAACATCACCGCGGTTAATGTCAATTTGAACAACCTGGCGCTCTTTTATGATCTGGCCGTCAACTAATGACGATATTTGAGGTCCTAGAGTTTCATCTGCATCAGGAACAGGCAGAGTTGCTTCCACAACTGGCACCCAATGCCAGCCTTTTCCGATTGGATCACCTGGTTGTTCATCAAAGTCACCTTCACGGATAACTGCATTAGTCATATCTAATAGTGCAAATCTAGCCATATTTCATCTCCTCATATTGTTTATTTATGGGCCGCGGCCGCCTAATGAATCGTAACTTTGAACCCAGGTGAGGACCGCACCCTTGTTTTGGTTCCAGAGGTAGAAGTATTCTGGGAAACATTGACGGTAGCGCCAGAACTTCCCATCCGTACCCTAGGATTTTCCTCCGGTGTGGTATCGATACCAATAAGAGAACCTGGCTCGAAAGTGATTTTTGTTGGTGCCGGCGCAATTTGTGAAACGTCAACCGCAGGACCAAACGTTCGCAACGCTGCCAATGTGCTTTCGGATGGCATGGCATGAACGCCAATAATGGAATCCGAACCGAGAGTGATTCTTGTAGGTGTAGGTGAAGTTGAGGCGACACCAAGACGCTGTAATATCACTTTGCCGATGCCGGCCAATACAACTGATAAGCTGCTGTTTCCTGATATAGCCGCCTCTAATGCTCCCTTAGCAATAAGGACAGAAGCCAAATCTCCATCACCAGCAATGGCGGCTTCTAGTGCTGCCCGAGCATTAAGGGCAGCAACAATGTTGCCGCCGCCCGAGATGGCTGCATTTAGTGGTATAGTAGCATTAAAGATACCAGACAAATCACCTGCGCCGGAAATGGCCGCGGCGATTGCTGCCCGAGCAGTAATGATGGCGCCAAGTTCTCCGCCGCCTGAGATAGCGGACTCTAGTGCTGCCTTTGCAATAAGTAGAGAAGATATATTACCAGCACCAGAAATGCCGGCGGTTAACGGCAAGACTCGAAGTCCCGTGCCGGTTAAATCACCACTGCCGGCAATAGCGGACTCTAGTGCTGCTTTAGCAGTAAGAGCGGCCGATAGATTTCCGCCACCAGATAGAGCCGCGACAAGTTCTGAGCCTGCCAAAACAGTAAGAGTAGCGGCTAAATCTCCTTCACCAGAGAGAGCGGCTTCTAGTGCTGCCTTGGCAATAAGAAGTGAAGCTAAATCACCTGCACCAGAAATAGCGGCTTCTAGTGCTGCTTTTGCAGTAATTACAGTGGCAATACTTCCGTTGCCAGTCAAGGCCGCGTTTAATGCTGCTGTTGCAGTAAGTGTAGAGGTTATCGAACCGGTACCAGAAATGGCGGCTTCTAGTGCTGCCTTAGCAATAAGTAGAGAAGATAAATCGCCTGCGCCCGATAGAGCCGCTGCAAGAGCAGCCTTAGCAGTAAGGATAACAGATAGGTTTCCTGCGCCAGAAAGAGATGAGAGTAGTTCAACTTTACCGGTTATAGTTGACGCGATAATACCAGAACCACTCACGGATGATATGAGATGGCCTATACCGGTAAGATTGGGAGTTAGACTGCTGCTACCAACAAGTGTTGCAACTAGCGCATTAGGATCTCCACCACCAACATTTCCTTGAAAATAGCGTGGGGCCCAGTATCTTGACCCGAAATATCTGGCTCCAAAATAATCAGACATTTACTTTAATCCAGATCGTAGGTGATGGCCGTCCTGTTTCCGTTTTCGTCAGTAGTTGCGACTATGCGGTCTGTGTCGTCGGCGACCGCATTGCGGATGGTTACTGTAGAAGTCTCGGCGTCTGACACTTTACCAGCAGTCGCAGCGGCAATGAGACGCATGGCTTGCTTGGCAGTGAGACCGGACTCGATGAGAATCGCCCAGACAGCATCGCCGATAGTCGCTGTTGTGAGCAAATCACCGGTGACGGTAATGCTGGACGCTAGGGTGCCAAGCGCAGTGGCTACACCTTCAGCATCGCCTTCGCCTTCCAGCGCAGCGGCAGCATGACCAATGGCTGTTGCTGCTCCGGCAAGATCGCCCTCTCCAGCTAGAGCAGAGGCAAGGTCGAGAAACGCAAGTACTGCAGCGCTAGAGATGGTTCCGGTGCCCGTTAGGGCAGCAATCATTGAGATGACTAGAGCGGCTGCACCGACTAAATCTCCGGTTCCTGCTAGAGTAGCAGATCCGTTCACGCCGCCGGCAATGGAAGCTGAGGCGTCGCCGTCACCGATCATGGTGCGTCTAGCAGTGATGGCTCCCGGAGATTGCGGCATCATCCATGCGTATC
>Ga0154020_10006564_pt1 | contig 13638 bp, 6 predicted proteins | sample Klosneuvirus_201_FD_109709 | JGI IMG/M metagenome (GOLD analysis project Ga0154020, IMG submission 109709) | Active sludge microbial communities from wastewater, Klosterneuburg, Austria - Klosneuvirus_20160825_MG | ecosystem: Engineered > WWTP > Aerobic digester > Activated sludge | place... | reverse complement strand
GACTCGCACACCGGGCCGACAAGTTCGTATAGCAACGAGTTTCCCGGCTGTTTGACGCCAACAAGCGTGGGCATGTGCCGCGCCCCATACAGCGCCGGCCGGATCAAATCGTTCATCGCCGCGTCGACGATGGCGTAGTTCACGCCACCATTGTTTTTTGTATACAAAACCCGGGTGAGCAGCACCCCGGCGTCGGCGACGATGTAGCGGCCCGGCTCGAGATGAAGCTCAAGCCCGGCGGCGTTGATCAGGGGCAGAATCGCGGCCGCGATTTCACCCAGCGGCGCGCCGATCTGGTCGGGGGTGTAGGCCACCCCGAAGCCACCGCCGATGTCCAACGTGTTAATGACAACTCCCAAGTCCCGAAATTCGGCAATCAGTCCGAGGGCGATCTGAACCGCCGCCACGTACGGCTCGGGCTCGGTCACCATCGAGCCGATATGAAAATGGATGCCCTCGACGCTGACGCCCGGGTAGTCGGCGTGGCGCCGGGCGATGTCCAGCGCGGTTTCGCGCTCGATGCCAAACTTGTTGCTCGCCTTGCCAGTCGTCATGTAGCTGTGGGTGTGGGCGTCGACGCCTGGGTTGATGCGCAGGGCGACCCGCTGCTTGCGGCCCAGGTGGCTGGCCAGATCGCTCAACACGCCGAGCTCCTGCGCGCTCTCGACGTTGATCCAGCCGATCCCGGCCATCAGCGCCGCGGAAAGTTCTGCATCCGTCTTGCCGACTCCGGCGAAGACGATGGTCTCGGGCGCCGCGCCGGCCCGCAGGGCCCGCTGCATTTCGCCGGCGCTCACCACATCGAAACCGGCGCCGAGCTCGCGCAACATGCGGAGCACGCTCAAATTGCCGTTGGCCTTTACCGCAAAGCAGATCATCAGCGGCGTGTCGCTGGCAAAGGCGCCCGAGATTGCGCGATAGTTTTCGCGGATGCGTTCGGCGTCATAGACATAGCACGGCGTGCCGATATCGCGGGCGATGTGGTCGAGTTGTTCCTGGTTCATGGTTTTTGAAAGACAACCACCCGATTGGTGTTTGTTCCATGGGTGTTGTTGCTCACACCCCAGATGTTGGAGGTCTTTGTAAAACGTTGGGTGTTTATCCAAACCCCAACCGTCATCAGCCCGGCCGCTTCTCCCAGCGGCACGACCGCTTCGTCGAGGCGGATCTTGCCGCCGCGCACCTCGCCGACTTCAAAGGCGATGTGCCCGCCAGGCCGGGTTATCCGCTGCAGTTCGATCAGCACATCGCCCATGGTTTCAGACCAGGCCGCCAACCCGCGCGGCGTGGTCAGACCCGCGGCGATCTGGCCGGCATCGATGCCATTGAACCAGCAGCGCAGCCAGTTGTCGGCGGCATAGTCGACAACGTCGAGAAAGGGCGGTGACGTGACGGTAAGGACGACGCTGTTATCGGGCAGGCCGGGCGTGCGCCGGGCATCGCCGGTCAGGAATATCGTGGTTTCGCTGGCCCGCGCGAGCGCATGGCGCTGTTCGGCGGTCACATTCCTCAGCAGGCTGCGCGTCTTGCGCAGGATGAGCGCGCGGGTATCTCGATACGGCGGGGCTTGATCGAGGCGGGCGTTGATCTTTATCTGGCTGTCCTGCGAGACCGCCTGATTGGGCGGCAGGCTGTAGACCGAGAAGAATCCTGGCGAGTGGCCGGTCAGCCGGTTGGTCGCGACCATTCGAATCCAGCGATCGAGCGCGTCCTCGCGCCCTTCTTCCAGCCGCGCGCGCAGCGCGGCCCGGAGTTGCCGGATTTCGCGCTCGGTGTCGGGGTGAAAGAACATCGAGAGATCCAACCCGTCCTCGCCCGGAGCCGCCGGCGCCGAATGTAACGTATTGAGTCTATCCATGAGCGCATCCGATTCGGGCGGCCAGAACCGCGGCTCGAGGAGCATCCGGCTGAGCGGGTTGACATCGTTGGCGGCCACCCCGCGCCCGAGCAGCCCGGCCTCCAGCGCGGTCGTGCCGCGCCCGCTGAAGGGATCGTAGACCAGGTCGCCGGGGCGGCTGAATCGGTTGATGAAGTAGGCTGGCAACTGGGGCTTGAAGCAGCCTCGATACGACACCTCGTGGAGTGAGCTTGCCTGGCGCTGCTGGGCGGTCCAGAATTCCGCGGTATGCGCGGGCGGGGCTGGCGGCGGGCTGACTTGTCCGGGCATGCGCGACTCTAGGCTTCCGCCGGGCCAGGCTCCAACGCCTTGAGCACAAGCCTGAGCGCGGCATCGGCGCTGGCGCGCTTGTTGCCCGTCCGGTCGAACGGCCAGACAAAGCGCTCAGCGCGTTCGACCCCTGGCGCGCTGATGGCCAGCCAAACCAGCCCCACCGGTTTGTCGACGCTTCCGCCCCCGGGTCCCGCGATCCCGGTCGCGCTGACGGCGACATCGACGCCGAGCGCGCGGCGCGCGCCGCGGGCCATTTCGAGCGCGGTCTCTTCGCTCACAGCGCCGGCGGACTCGAGGGTGGCGGTCATGACCCCAAGCCGCTCGCGTTTGACCCGATCGTCGTACGAGATGATCCCGCCCAGAAAATAGGCTGAGCTTCCCGCGCGGTCGGTCAGGGTGTCGCCGATCAGGCCGCCGGTGCAGGATTCGGCCGTGCCGATCGTCCAGCCCCGATCGCCCAAAGCCGCCGCGATACGGTCATTGGCGTGCGCGCGCCAACGCGCGCGCAAGTCGTCGGCCGCCCGCTCGGCCTCGGCCAGAGCGGTCGCGGCCACCTCCGCTTCGAGCTCGCCGGCCAATGCTTCGAACTCATCTTCGTCCAGGATCCGCAATTCGCCATCCGCCGACATCCAGACATCGAGGGCCAGATCGACCCAGTCGATGACATCCTGCGAGATCTGGGCCGGCCGCGTGACGTTGGCATACCAACCTTTGAGCTTTCCCGTTGTGCCGGACTGGAACGCCATCACATTCCGCCATTGATCGGCGTAAAAGTCCTCAATCACGACGTCGCCGGTTTCGATCGTCACGTAGGGCAGCGCGACAGGCGGCGTCCGCCAAACCGCGCGAAGACGCACAGCGCGCGCGGAGCGCTCGATGACGTCGCCCTCATAGCGCGCGCGCTCGCGCCCGCGGTGGTCGAATTTTCGGATCAGCATTGCGTTGGCGCGTTCAGGGCTGCGAACGGCGCAGAGGCGGAAACAAGTCGGAGACCGGCTCGGCCAGGCGCAGGCGCCGCGCCAGCTCCTCAGTCTCGGGTTGTGGGTTGATGTTCATCTCGCGTCGGAGGACCGCCGAGAGATCGGAGTAGGTCTCGAGGGCGGCAGTCCGATTCCCCATGACTGCCTGGGTGACAATCAGGGCGCGCGCAAGTTCCTCGCGCGTTCGATCATGGTAGTACGCCCGCATCAATAACTCGGAGATCAATTCCGGCTGATTCCGTCGCAGCGCAAGCCCGGCCGCTTCGATGCAGGCGCGCACGAATTTTGTCTGCAACCTGCGGCGCGTTTCGAGCGCCCAATCAAGGGTCGAATCGACCAGGAAGTCCTCGGTGTACAGATCGGCCGCGGACAGATACAAGTTGAGCGCCTCGTCCTGGTTGGCGCGCCCGGCTGCGGTGACGAGCCTTTCGAAGTCCCATACGTCGTAGCTCAAGTCGAGGGTGGTGTTGACCGAATAGACGCCGTCGGCATACAGGATCGCCTGGTCCTTGAGGGCCGTTCGAATGGCGAACTTGGCGTTGTGGAAGCCGCGTTGCATTGTCGACGTGCTGGCGTCGGGCCAGAACACGCCCCCGATGCGCTCGCGCGTTGACGTTTTTGCGGTCAGCATGAAGAAGAGAAGCTCGCGCGGAATGTTGTAGCCCCATTGCGCAGCCGTCATGAGTTCGCCGTTCCGCCAAACCCGCCCGACCCCAAAGCCGCGCGCCTCAATTCGGTTGCCGCTTGTCGGCTCTGAGACGGTGACAGCGCCGGTCCTCGCCTCATCAATGAGTTTCGTTGACCTTGCCCGCGCATATTCGCCGGGATTGTGGCGGGCGAAGGCGCGCTGCAGGCTGGCCCGCACTTGCGGGTGGATGCGGTAAACCCGCGGCGCGCCAGCGAGGCTGGACGACGACAGAAACAGGTTCATCCGCTGCGCATCATGCAAACCCGTGCCCCAGTCCGGCACCCCCGCCCGCGCGCACTGGGCCTCGGTGAATGGCTCGAGCATCGACACATGACGCAGAAAATCAAGCGTCTCGGCGGGCACCTTCGAAAAAACCGCGTCAGCCAGGTACTCGTCTATCAAATCGGCGGCCTTCTCGGCGCTGGAGCCGCCCCGATCCTCGACCATGGCGCTGGCTTGTTCGGTTAGCGCGAGCCCGGTCGGCCACCCTTCCGAGTCGACAAGCGCGCCGGCGACGTCATCGGCGGAGATGAACTCGGGCCGCACCCCGCGCAGGCGGGCGATCATTTCGCGGGCCTCATCCTCCCGAAGCTTGAGCAGGGATGAACCAAGGATCGTGGCCTGCTGGCGGGCGACGAGCGGATCGGGCGATGAACGGGGCAAGGCCCGGGAGAGAGCCAGGAACGTTATGCCTTCCGGCGCCTTGCGCGCCAGCCCGTAGATCAACTCGATCGCAAGCGGCGCATCATCGACACATCCCAGGTCGTCCAGCACGAGAGTCAGGGGCGCGACGCCATCCGCTGAGAGCAAGGTAATGAGCGTCTTTGCGGTTGGCTGTGCTTCGGCGCATGCGGCGGCCTCGGCTGTCCGAAGTTCAGGGTGCAGACAGAGAATGCTTTCGCGCATCATCGCCGCCATGACAGTCGGGTCACGCTCTGCTTCGGTAAGCGTCAGCCACGCGCAGGCTGACGGCTGGCTAGCCGCATACTGCGACGCCAGCGCCGTTTTGCCATATCCCGCCGGTGCCGCGATGAGCACCAGAGCGAAGTCCAGCGTATTACCGAGCGCGGCCAATGCATTTGGCCGCGCAATCCATTGTCGACGGAGTTTGGGTGCTCTTGTACGAACTGCCACGGACCGATCCTTGTTCGTTCGTTTTTGGTCCAATCTTGCAATATCCGCTGTGCGGACGAGCGATTGAACCTGCGCGTGCAGCCCAATATACATTAGGCTGGCAAAAACGGCAGCTCGAAACGAACTTGGTTACATCCGGCGAAAACACGATCCCCGCGCGCAGCGCGGGGATCGTGTTTTCGCCGGATGTAGTCGGGATGACGGCTAGCGCTCGATGCGGAAGGCCGCGCCATCACTACGGCCAAAGACCTCCGGGAAGTAGCGCTGTTCTATCAGCGCCGGAATTGCCTGGAATTGGCCCGCCAGCCCCGCGCGGAGCAGATACGTGTATTCGTAGGTCCCGCGCGGGAGCGAATCCGCATACACGTCGATGCGCTCGTCGCGCAAGTCCTTATTGCCAAACCACCACCAGCCCCAGCCGCGCAATGATCCGAAACTGGGCGCGCTTTCGGCCGCCGGGCCGGATTGGGCCGTGGTGAGCAGCGAGCTATCCACCGCTTCCATGCCTGCTGGAAAGGCATCCGACAACCTCACGAAGTACAGATCGCTCGGGGCCACGATGGTCAGGCGCACCCGCACGGCCTGCCCGATCTTTGCGCTCGAGATAGCCGGACAGGGCTTGCCTGCTTCTGGCTGGCAGTCCGCCAACTCGTACTTTCGTGCGATCGTGATGCCGCGATTGACAGCCTTGGCGGTGTCGGCGGGCACAAAGGCCTTGAGCTGGGCGGTGTAGTACATCCGGCCCGTGCCTGCGCCGCGTTCGAAGCCGATCTGGTTGGTCTGGCCGCGCAGCAGCTTTGACACGTCGATCGACAGCGTTGACGGGGTCGCCAGCGTTTCGGCCGAGGCCTTACCGTTCAACACGCTGTCGTCGTTGAGGGTGACCCGCCAGTCGTAGTTGGGGTTGAGCTCGCCACTCGACTTCATCCACTCGGTCAGGGCCACTATCGCCCAGGCGATTTCCTGATTCGTCTCCCAGGTGTCGCCCTGGCGGGCCACCATCAGCCAGCGCACCGCATTGGGCAACAGCGCGTTTGTCGGGTCAAGCCGGGCAAACGCGAGAAGGGCCATGGCTGTTGTGCGGGTGTTGGACGCGAAGTTGTACCAGTCAGGTTGTTTTTCCTGCCAGCTCAATCCGGTTGCGCTGGCGATTCCGGCATTGGCCAGATCACCCAGCATGGTTTGGGAACGGCTGCGCAGCGCCGAGTCCGTCGGATTGAGAGTGGCGATGGACATCGCCACCAGCGCGCGCGCCCAGTAGTCCAGCTTCTCGCGCTGTTCATAGAGCAAGTTGAGCTGGGGCTGGATTCCAGTTGCGCCGCCTTCGGCCAGCGCGAAGGTCACGAAGGCCTGTTGATTGGCTGCCCGAGCCGACGTCGACGCGCTGACGCTCACAAGGGCGCCGCGCACATAGCGTTCGGCCCGGGTGAGCTCGCCGGGATCAACCGAGAGTCCGGCTCGGCGCGCCTTTGCCAGAGCCATGTAGGCCCAGGCGCTGATCGTCACGTTGGCCAGGCACTGTTCGTTGCGCCACCAGCACCACCCGCCGCTGCTCAGTTGGTAGTTCACCAGCCGCTGGACTGACTCCAGGGCGTCGGCGCGCGCTGCCGTCATCGAGCGGCCAGGGATCGACATCTCGGCCAGGGCCGCCAGCAGCCGCGAGGCCGTGGTTTCGTTGTCCTCATAGATGCTGCGCTCCAGGGCGAGCCGCCCGCTGCCCGTGGCTGAGGCAAGTGACGCGTCGACCTGGATCTCGAGCGTGCCGCGGCCTGTGTCGAGGCGCTGGGGCAGACCCAGCAGTTCCAGGCGCTTGCCCGGTTCGGACAGATCTCCGGCGGTCCCGACGTTCTCGGGGGCGCTGTAGCGCAAGATCGGAATGCCGCCACCCGGCGCGGTGGCCAGGCCCGGCTTGGCGCTGTCTTGATACGAACTGCCTTTTGCGTTGAAAGTCAGATCGGCGGCTGCGGCGTCCTCGGCGATGACAACCCAGTCCACGCGCGCAGTCAGGCCAGCCTTGACGGTCGCCTTCTGGGTCAGCGGGCCGGTCACACGCACGCCCTTGGCTTCGATGCTGACATCGGTCTCGACGTCGGCATTCGTGTTGTTGTTGACCACCGCGCCAATCGTCACCGAATCTCCGGCCACAAAGAATCGCGGCACCACTGGCCGAACCAGAAGGGGTTTGCTGCTGATCACTTCATTGGTGGCCTGGCCGACCTTCGTGTCGCGGGTGATCGCCCGCGCGTCCAGCCGCCAGGTGGTCAGGTTGTCGGGCAGGACGATTTGGGCGCGCGCTTCGCCGGCCGCATTGGTCTCGATGTCGGCGCTCCAGTAGGCGGTGTCCTTGAAGTTTTCGCGGGTGAAGACGCCGTCCGCCGCGCTGGCCAACCCGCCGCCGCCGCCGCCCTTGCCGTATTCAGCGGCCAGGGCGGCCGTGACCCGGTCGACGTTGACGCTGAGCGATGACGCGGTGTGAATGCCCAGCCCGCGCGCGCCGTAGAAGTAGTCGAGAATGCCGATGCTGTTGGGCTCGGCCAGCGACAGGATCGCCTTGTCGACCAGGGCCAGGCTAAGCTCGGCCTGAGCCGGCCGGCCGCTCGCATCGGTCACCCGAATGTCATAGGTGACGGTGTCGCGCGGGCGATAGGCCTGCCGGTCTGGCTTGAGTTCGATCGTTAACGCGAACGCGCCCGGATCGACCTTGAAGCTGGCATAGCCCAGCCGGAAGGCCGGCAGCCCGCCCCGTTCGTCGATGCCCTTGACGATCAGGACGCTGACATAGGCGTTCGGAGCCATGCTGGCGTCGACGGGCACTTCGATGATGTCGCTGTTGGTCTTGAGGGTTACCAGCCGGGATGAGAGGATGCGCCCGCGCTCGACCGTCACCAGGGCCGTGACCGTGCCGCTAAAGGGCGACGGGACGAGGATCTTGGCCGTGTCGCCCACCTTGTAGGCGGCCTTGTCAGCCTTGATGTCGATCCGGTCGTTGTTGTTCACCCGCCAGGTGACATACGCGCCGGACTGGCTCGAGACATACAGGAATGCGGCCCCACGCGGCCCGCCTGGCGTTGTCGCGGACGCGACCAACCGGTATTCACCCCCGTCCTTCACGTCGATGTTGACCGATGCCTTGCCATCTGCGCCGGTCCGCACGGTCCGGGTGAGCACAGGCGTGTCGCGCGGCACGGAGTCGTATTCGCGATTCCCGGCCGCGTCTTCGATCTGTGTGGTGAACCACTCGCGCCGGGTGAGCACCACCTGCGTCTCGGTGTCGGGCACGGGTTGGCCCTGGGTGTCGACCGTGACAATCAGGGCCTTGGTCTGCCCGCCGGCCTTGGCCACATAGTCCTCGGTCGTGATCCCGAAGTAAATCGGACCCTTGTGGGCGACCATCTCGGCCCGGGCCGCGACCGCGGCGTCATCGGCGTCGGTGACGCTGGCTTCGAGGATCAGGGACGCGCCATTCTTGCGACGGGCGATGTCGACCGGCACGTCGATGACCAGCCGGCCATCCGGGCCGATCACACCCGTGCCGCTGGCGACAGGCTCGTTGAACCCCGGGCCGCGCCCGAAGGTGAAGTAGTCGTAGTCATCAAAGGCGTAGCCGCCTTCGCCCACGTAACGATTGAAGAAGAAGTCGCGCTGCAGCAACGACCATTCGACTCTTGCCCCGGCGACGTTGCCCCCGAAGAAGTAACGCGCTTCGATCACCGCGGTGACGGTCCCATTTCCGACGATGTCGGTCCGGGCAGGGGTGACGCTGACCTCGAATTCGGGCCGGCGATAGGTGGCAACCTGGAACCCGACCGCCCCATAGACGCTAAACCCATCTTCGCGTTGTCCGGCTGCGGCGATTGGCGCGGGTCCGCGCACGGCGATGTTGTAGTAGCCCGTTCCGGCGCTGTTGTCGAGCATCACCGCGCCAGAGAAAGTGCCCGCCGCTGACAGCGAAAGCGTTGCACTGTAAACCTGCTGCCCCTGGTCATTTGTTGCGATGATGTCGACGGTTCCCGGCGAGGCGGCCAGGCTGTAGCGCGCGTCGTCGTCGTCGCGGAGCGCGCCCTTGAAGTAGACCATCTGGCCGGGCCGGTAGATCGGCCGATCGGTGTAGACATACGCCCGCAGCGGCTCTTCGCCAAAGCGGGTGGGGACATTGAAGTCCCAGGGCTCGATCCCGCTCGCCCAACGGCTCAGGCCCATTCCAAACCGGGCCTCGCCGGGCTGGCCGACGATGGCATAGACTGGCTGGAAGGGATCCATTTTTGCGGGTGAAACCCAGGCCGCGATGCCATCAGGCGTGGTGCGGCTGTCGGCGCCGCCCAGCAGATCGAAGTCTTTGCCGCGCAGCGCGACCGAGGCGTTGGCGACGGGCTTTCCGGTCGCCAGGTCGGTCACCCAAGCAAGCGCATCCCGTTCACCATTCTTGACCGCGACCTGCAGGTTGCTGACAACCAGGATGTGGCGCTGTTCGCCCTCGCCTTTCACCTCGGGGGCCGAGGCCGTGAGCAAATAGATCCCGGGCGCCAACGCGCCACCGTCCGCGGCTGGCGCGACCCGATACACGGCCGATTCGTTCAATCCGGTTTCGGAGCGCAGGGACCAGGTTCGCAAGCGGCGCTCGGGGATCAGGCTGCGGAAGGTTTCAAAGGCCCGGTCCGGGCCGGTCATCTGATAGAACTCCTGCAGGCTCAGGGCATACAGGCTGAAGTTCAACTGGCTGACATTGCGATACGACGAGAACAGGCGGGTGGGGACCCCGGCGTTGTAGGTGCCCACCTGGGCCCGGGTCTGCAGCGCGAAGTAGGGCGGAAGCTTGTCGGTGGTGAAGGAGATTTGCGCATCACGCCCAAGCGTCTGACCGTATTTGTCGGCGATTGCCGCTCCAAATGTGACGGTGTAGCGCTTTGACGGCGCGAACGGGCCATTGATCACAAAGGTGCGGTCGAACTGGTTGTAGTAACTGTAGACCCGGGTGAGCGAGATGGGGGGTTCGAAACGCACGTTGGGCATCACCGTCTCGGGCAGGACCGGCGAGGTAAAGCGGGCCTGCACGCCGCTGCCGGGTGCCCAGTTCGTCGCGCCGTTCGCCGGCCGGGTCGACTGGATCGCCAGGTCCAGCAGGGTGCGGAAGGTGATCCCGGCGTTGTTCTGCGTCCCGGCCCCGGCCCGACCTCGCGCGCCGGCCTTGACCGACACGCTATAGCTGGTGTTGCGCGGATAGAGGGCGTCCGGCCAGAAACCCATGACCTCGCCGGTCTGGGCCAGGGCGGGCTGACCCTCGGGCAGGCGCACCGGCGCTGGGCCGCCTTCGGATGCCGGCGCCTCGTTCGCCCAGCGGAACGAGCCCTTCACCGCGGGGGTGATCGAGAAAGCAGCTTCGGCGCTGGCATGGTCCATCTTCTGGCTGAAGGTCACGCTGATGGGCTGGCGCAGGTCTACGTCGATGGTTTGGGACGGGTTGAACTTCTTGACAATCGGGGCGGCCACGCTGAAGGTCCAGACGTAATCCTCCTTGAGCACGGCCCCGGTCGTGTCCTTCAATCCCGCCGCCACCGTGCCGCGATAGGCGACGCCCGCCAGCAGCGCCTGGGCAGGACGGAAAACGTAGATGCTGGTGTTCAGCCACTCGCCGCGGCCCTCGAGGGCGGGCGAGAATGAGACCGGGTTCGGAAGTGCGGCCTGCTGGTCGAGCAGGGTCAGCGCAACGACCGGGCGGTTGAAGAGCAGGGTGATACCAGTGTCGGCCGAGACATCGGCGGCTTTGTCCCCGGGCAGGGTCTGAGCGACAAAGAGGCCGCCCACGGCATTGACCTTGAAATTTTCGACCTTGCCCAGCTTGAGCCCGCGCGCGCTCTTGGCGGTGTCGGCGACATCCACTTCCACCGAGGTGGCGGTTTCCCACCCGGCTGGCGGGGTGATGGTGACGGCGTTGTCACGCGTCCACGTGAAGGTGGACCCGCTCACAGTTGTGCCGTTCGAGCGCACCCGGATGGCCTGTTCGACCGAGGTCCGATCCATGGCCTGGTCGAAGACCAGGGAGATCGGTTTATCGAGTGCGAGTTCTTCACCGCGGGCGGGCGAACGATCGACGACGATCGGGTTGCCTAGCGGCCGCGGGGTGGGGCTCGGTGCGACCGCGACAGGGGTTGCCGGCGCGGGCGTGGGCGGCCGGACGGTCGGGGTCGGGTTGTTGCAGGCGCTTGCCAGCAGAGCGAGGGTCGTCAGAATTAGTAGTGCGCGTGTGCGAATCATGTCTCTCTCCAGTACGGGACGCTGAATTGTCCCGCTCAACTATTATGCGTCCGCTCGCCGAATTGCGTCAGGGCGGGTGGCCATCGCCCATCCTGCGACAACCTGACGGAGGGGTTCAATCCGCGTAATCTACGGACAAAACCAGCCGCGCCCGTGACGGGCTGAGCGGGCTCGGACCTGGATCTATCCGCAGATTACGCCGATTTCCGCTGATTGGGGATTGGGATGGATGATGCGATCTGCAGCAAGAAGGAATCGGCGGAAATCTGCGTAATCTGTGGATAGATGTTTCCGAGGGCGATAATCCGATGGAATGATCATCATCATAGGCCCAACCGCCTCCGGCAAGAGCGCTCGGGCGATGGCCCTGGCCGCGGAGCGCCAGGGCGAGATCGTGTCGGCCGATTCCCGACACGTGTATCGCGGGATGGATATCGGGACCAACAAGCCTAGCCCGGCCGACCAACGGGCCGTCCCTCACCATCTGCTCGACCTGCGCGCGCCGCACGAGGCGTTTGGTCTGGCTGAGTATGTCGCCGCCGCGCGGACCGCCATCGCCGATATTGAATCGCGCGGGAGGACCCCGATCCTGGTCGGCGGGACGGGCCAGTACGTGACGGCCGTGCTGGAAGGCTGGCAGGTGCCCGAGGTTCCGCCGCAACCCGATCTGCGGGCCGCCTGGGAGGCCCAGGCCGCAGCCGATGGCGGCGCGGCGCTGGCCCGCGAGCTGCGCGCGCGCGACCCCGAGGCGCTGGTGACCATCGATCCCCGCAACGTCCGGCGCGTGATCCGGGCACTCGAGGTCATGACGGTCACCGGCCAGCGCTGGAGTGCGCTGCAGCGCCGCTCTCCGGTGGACCGGGCGGGGATCGAGATCGTCCACCTGCAGCCCGAGCGCGAGGCGCTGTATGCGGCCGCGGATGCCCGGCTGTTGGAGATGATCCGCCTGGGCTGGATCGAGGAGACCCGTGGTTTGCTGTCCGAGCTCGCGGCGCACGGTTTCGATGCCGAGGCGGCCCGGCGCCTGCCCGCGATGTCGGCCCTGGGCTACCGGCAGATGATCGGGGTCGTGACCGGTCGCATGACGTTGGACGATGCGCTGGTCGAGATCCGGCGCGACACCCGCCGCTTCATCCGGATGCAGGACACCTGGTGCCGGAAGATCTTGGGACCAGGGTGAGCCGAGGTGCAAATGTCTCGATCAACGAAAGCCGGCCTTATGGTGGTTTGCGTTGTAACTCTTGGAGCGTGTGGTGTTGCCAGCACGCCAGAGGCGACGGTCACGCCAAGAGCAACTGTGACCCCAACGCTTGCTTTGCCTCTCGCCACGGTAACACTCGTGAGGCCGACTCCCACGCCATCCGCCACCGAAGCTCCGACGCCGATTCCCACCCCCGCGATTACTCAAGACAGACTCAATTGCCAACACAACGGCGATCTTCTGACATGCGCTGATGACAAGCTGGGGCTGGAGTTCACCTACCCGGCACGCTTGGGCGAGATCGGAATCCGCACTTTTCCTGGCCGATGCGGCGGTTTTTCCTATTCTTACGAGTTCGGCGTGCCGGGCGCACCAAGTGGGGGTGGGCAAAGCCTTGACTACTGCGAACGGACAGAAGGTAGTATCTTTCGAGGTTTTCGGACAGTCGACAAGACCGGCATTCATGCAATTGATGGATGCAAGCTGTTCCTGGACGCGACTACCTGCGACTATGTCCGGAAAGATGTTGTTATCGTTACGAGGCTGCCAAACGTTGACGCTTTGTGCAATCCATACGCGGACACTTTATTCCTGCCCGAGATGGTTATAGCCATCACCTTGCCATTGGATCGCCAACTTCCAGGAGTCCAATTTTGGTCAGGTTTTTTGTCGGACAACGCGCGCGACAGCCTGTTTGAGTCAATGGGAGGATTCCCGATTGACCAAAAGAAGTGCAATGACAGCGCAAGCAGGAAGGCCTTTGATCAAGCTGCCCAAAAACTCGCAATTGCGATCAAGGCGGGCAGCATAGATGAAGAGACAGATTTCAAGATCGGAGAGACGCGGGCGTTCGCAAAGTCAATCGTTTCGCGGATACCTTGATTGCAATGAATACACCTGGTTAAGGGAAGCCGTCTTGAGAACGACACTTGACCTCAATGACACGCTGCTCGCCGAAGCCAAGGCTCTCGCCGCGCGGGAGTGTTCCTGAACCTGGGAGGTGGGCGCTGAGGGTTCTTGGCAGGCACGACCTGTTGGCGCCCACCTCCCAGGTTCAGGAAGGCACGAGTCTGGGCTGCCCCGAACGCGGATCTATCAAGAACATCCCACCGTGCGCCCACGCCTACCGTAGCACTCGCGCATCTCCCACCCGGCGGGTGACCCCGCTCTCGTCCAAATGCTCGAGCAGGGCCAGGGCGTATTTGCGGGTGGT
>Ga0154020_10006563_pt1 | contig 13639 bp, 12 predicted proteins | sample Klosneuvirus_201_FD_109709 | JGI IMG/M metagenome (GOLD analysis project Ga0154020, IMG submission 109709) | Active sludge microbial communities from wastewater, Klosterneuburg, Austria - Klosneuvirus_20160825_MG | ecosystem: Engineered > WWTP > Aerobic digester > Activated sludge | place... | reverse complement strand
GCACAGGAATATCATTTCAGTACTGTATATGAATGTTCGTATTGTCAGATACTCTATAAAGAGCCCGAGCCACGACTTTTCTCCTTTAACAGTCCGTCCGGCGCTTGCCCCAAATGCAGCGGTTCGGGGCGTAGTGTGGGAATCGATGAAGACCTGGTGATACCTGACCGCACAAAATCCATCAAGAAAGGCGCGATTGCACCATTTGCACTTCATGGCTTTACTGATTATCTAGAAGACCTGCTGCTGTGCTGCAAACGGCACTCTATTCCGATTGACAAGCCGGTCGCGATATTGACCAAGGAACAGTTTGACATAGTCTGGAATGGCGATGGCGGAGATTATTTCGGTATAGTAGGTTTTTTTAAAATGCTCGATGACAGTACGCATAAGATGAATTTCAGAGTAGTCGCAAGTAGATTCAGAGGTTACAGCAAATGCGTACAATGCAACGGTTCACGCCTCAGGCGTTCAGCGCGTCAAGTATTCATTAAAGGTAAAAATCTACCTGATATAGTGAAATATACCCTAGATGAGGCGCATGCATTTTTTCATTCTATCGAGCTTGGCGAACATCAACTCGCAGTCGCAGGACAAATTCTCCGAGAAATACGTTGGCGGCTCGACTTACTGGTGGATATAGGGCTTGGATATTTGACAATTGACCGTCTCTCTCATACGCTTTCCGGGGGTGAGTCTCAGCGAATTAATCTGGCTACGTCGCTTGGTTCGTCGCTCGTAGGAACGCTCTATGTCCTTGATGAACCAAGTATTGGACTCCATACCCGAGATACGGAACGCCTGCTGAATCTCCTCTTTAAGCTCCGTAATATTGGTAATACCGTGGTAGTAGTCGAGCATGATTTAGAAATCATCAAAAATGCTGATTATATCATCGATATGGGACCGAAAGCCGGAGAACTTGGCGGGGAAGTGATGTTTGCGGGTACTTTTGACGAAATACAAAAGTCAACAGCGTCTATTACCGGTGAATATTTGTCCGGAAAAAAATCGATTTCTTTCCCTGAAAAAAGATCAAAAGGTATCGGTAAGTTGATTATTCACAAGCCGATACAGAATAATCTCAAGGGTGATACTATAGAAATCCCACTCAATACACTTACAGTAGTGACCGGTGTGAGCGGTTCGGGTAAAAGCACACTCATCCACGATGTACTTTATGGTAATTTACAACGCATGCGTACAAGCTATAATGGCACCGTCGGCGCATGTGAATTCATCGAAGGCGGCAATGATATTGACTTTGTAGAAATGATCGATCAATCGCCGATAGGTGCATCGTCACGCTCAACGCCTGCTACGTATTCCAAGGCGTTTGATGCAATTAGAGATGTCTTTGCTGCTACACAATCAGCCAAGCAAATGGGGTGGTGGTCGGGATTTTTCTCGTTTAATGTGCCGGGAGGCAGATGCGAAGTCTGCGAAGGCAGCGGTTCGGTGACGGTTGAAATGCAGTTTTTACCCGATATCACCCTCGAATGTGAGTCCTGCAAAGGTTCACGATACAAACGTGAAGCACGGAATATTCTCTATCAGGGTAAAAGTATCATCGATGTTTTGGCGATGACCGTCGATGAAGCGCTATTGTTTTTTAATGGAATCAGGAAAGTAACGAATAAACTGCAAGTACTTTCAGATGTTGGACTTGGGTATGTATCGCTTGGGCAGCCGAGCTCGATGCTCTCCGGTGGTGAAGCCCAGCGAGTGAAGCTTGCGACGTATATTGATGCTGAGTCAGCATCAAAAACACTGTTTATCTTTGACGAGCCGACGACGGGACTGCATTTGGACGATATCTCGAAGCTGTTGAGCTGTTTTCGTAAATTAGTCGATAAAGGACACTCCGTTGTGATTATCGAGCACAATCTGCATGTCATTGCATCGGCTGATTATATCATAGACCTCGGACCTGAGGCAGGCGAGAGTGGAGGACATCTCGTAGCCTGCGGAACGCCGGAAGCAGTCGCTAAATCTAAAAAGTCATTAACCGGCAAGGCGTTGAAAGAATTTTGGTCGTAAACATCTCATTCACTTCAATAGGTATAAACATACTCAAGTACGCATTGACCTACTTTTTGAAGTGTTTCGGCTGAGATATTCTCGATGGTATCATGGGTTGTATGCCAGTATTTGCGTCGTGGGTTGCTGTCGATATTGCCGACGAGCGTCACATCGATGATATCGATACTTGGAATATTCGCTTGAATGAGCATATCGTGGTCATCGCTGACTCCATTGCCTTGTTCTGCTTTGAAATTTGAATATCCACGCCGAGCTGCGATATCCCAGATTTTGTCAATTGCTGCTTTATTAGAATGATACGAGCTTGGTTCATATCGAAACACTGCATCTTTATCTCCAATCAAATCAAGCAGTATTGCGCTTTCGGGCTTGAAAAACGGTAAATTCCCTGCAAAATGACGTGAACCGATGAAGTAATTCGACAGGTCATGTTCATATCCATAATCTTCACCATCAAAGAGTACAATATCAATTCCAATGCTTGGTGTTTTTTCTCGGAGCTTATGGGCGATTTCGAGGAGGACTGCTACGCCGCTTGCGCCGTCATTAGCTGCCGGGCAAGGCTTGGCTGTGTCGGCGGGATTGGGATCCTGATCGGAGCGAGGGCGGCTATCCCAATGAGCGCAAAGGAGGATACGTTTGAGCGAGGTGGGATTATACGAACCGATAATGTTGGAAAATTCAATTTTCTTACCGTAAATTTCAGAGGAAAACGATTGGAGAAATGCTGTATCGGTGAGCTGACGGAGTTCGGAAAGTAGAAAATCTCGACATTCACGATGAGCTTTTGTGCCCGGCACACGTGCTCCAAAATTTAATTGCTTTTCTACCAATGAATAAGCAGCTTGTCCGTCAAACTGCGGGCTGTCGTCTTTGGTGGTGTTTGTTGGTGCTGCGGGCTTTGGATTTTCGACCGGTGGAGTATCTTTTGGAGCGGGGCAGCCATGGAGAAAGAGAGAAAAGATGGATAAAATAAACGTTACGCGAAAAGTTGGAATTATTTTTGAGGCAATCATAACAGAGTTAAAAAGGGTTGGACGGCAAGGGTGACCGCAAGCGACGGCTTGGAATCGGAAGAACGGCAACCCAAAATATTTAAATGTAAGAACTATTACGACTGCAAATTAGGGGAAAATTGATGGAAGAGCAAATTTTACATGAAAAATTACAAGCTATAGAATTACTCGTGATGGATGTCGATGGGACATTGACCGATGGAGCGATGTATTTTTCAGCGGTCGGCGAAGAGCTCAAGAGATTCTCGACGCGAGATGGAATGGGTATCAATTTGCTCCAATTAGCCGGAATTGATACGGCAATTATGACGAGTGAATCATCGCTTATCGTTACTGCGAGAGCGAAAAAACTGAAAATCAAGCATGTCATTCTGGGAAGTAAAAATAAATATCGTGCGTTGATGGAATTAGCCGATCAACTTGGACTCCCGCTTAAAAAAATCGCCTATATCGGTGATGATGTCAATGATATTCCGCCGTTTAAATTAGCAGGAGTGAAGGCATGTCCGGCTGACTCGGTGATACAGATCAAAGAGCTTGCTGATTATGTGTGTACGGCGACCGGTGGTAATGGCGCTGTGAGAGAATTTGCCGATATGATTCTCAATGCACAGAACAAACCGCTCACGGTGCCGGAAGACAACTGGTAACTACTTAAAAATAAATGTAATAATTACTAATTTCAATACTATTATACAGGAGAAAACTATGGAACGCGAAAGTGAAATCGTAAATTCTTATACAAAAGGATTTTTACTCGGTGCAATCGTCGGTGGAGCAGTGGGCGCTATCACGGCATTATTATTTGCCCCAAAGCCGGGTGTCGAGCTACGTGAAGATATCGCACGTAAATCGGGCGAACTCTACGATAAAGCTGCTGATTATGTATCAGCCGCGAAAGACGAAGCTCAAAATGTAGTCAATCAAGGTCGAGTACAGGCAGATAAAATCGTGCATAACGCACGCTCGCAGGCCGAACAATTAATGCACAATGCGGAGCAGCTGATTCAGGAAGCAAAATACCGGGCATCGTCAGCCAAGGATATGGTAGGGGAGAATGCAACCCGGGTGAAGGATGCTGCGAAGGCAGGAATGGATGCATTCCGGTCTGAAATGCATCAAAAAAGTGATGTTGATACAGAATTAGGTTGATTTTTTATAATTAATGTACCTCGAACAATGCCACAACTATTAGCTATTGTTGGAATTATTGCGCTACTTTGTTTTGCTGCGATGTGTGTGTATGTGATCATAGCCCTCAAAGACTCACGGGTGCTCTTTCGGCAGGTCACAAAATCACTCGACGATACAGTAAAAATTGTTGCCAAGATCGAAACAAACCTCGCGCCGGCTCTTGAGAGTGCCAACGAAACACTCAAGCAGACAACAACAACGATTACCCTGCTTGACTCGCAGTTGCAAAGTATAGAGTCTGGCATACAACATTTCAAAGCTATAGCTGAACGCGTAGATGGTCTTGAAGCACGCTTGCAGAGTAAAGTCGAGGGACCTCTTATGCAGGCGGCTTCTGTAGTATCAGGCGTAGCGAAGGCGGTATCAGCGTTCTCATCAGCCTGGTCAAAAAAAGGTAAGTAATCGCATCGTATCCATAAAGAATCCCCTTCGTGCACTGTATGTCACGAAGGGGATTTTTATTTTCAACTGCACCACGTTATTTTCGAACAAGTGCCGGAATTTTCTTTTCTGCAAGTGCAAACGTTCCAAAGAATACCGCGCTAAAAGTCAGATCTCCGAGAAAGGTGTTGAGAGCAGGGCTACTGAGTATCGATGAATCGTAGAACGGTACGCCTGCAGCATAGCACATCATCAATCCGGAAACGGTATGCGGGTAAAAGTCACCCATTATCCACACGGCCAAGTTGGTCACAATAAAAAATATTGTCGAGCCGGCGAGGGAAGCGAGAGCGATTTTCCCTATACTTTTGTTATTTTGCAGTCTGAATCCAAGCAAAGTGATGAGAGCGAAGCAGGCATAAACGATAAGCTGCGTGGAGTGGAAACCAATGATGGAATCACTGATAATCATTGCCATGAGAGGAACGATGAATGCAAGTCGTTTGTCATTAAAATATGCTCCGCCAAATAGAGCCATCGCTGTAATTGGTGCAAAATTAGGGGGATGCGGCAGAATTCTGGAAATTGCCGCAAGGAGTATCATCCCGCCGATTGCAAATAATCGGTTCTTGTTTTCTGTCTTCATATACTTTCTCTTATAGTAGTTAAGGTACGTTTATCAATTTGTTCTATGCGCAAAAATACGCCATTTCTTATAAAATTCACGCTCTTTTTCTTGTCAATTCTCTCGGCTATGCCACTACAGTCGCAATATGTACCGGCAGGTGCGGATGAAGTAGTGTCATTTTTACCCGGTAACGGACAGAATTCAGGGCAAACATCCGAGTATTTTCCAAAAAACGTTTTGGGTTTGCCGGACAAATCTGCTCAGTACGAACTCCCCGCAACGAGCCCCGAAGAAATATGTTCACTCGGCTTCGGAGGAGAAATTACCCTCAGTTTCCGCGGGAAAATTCTTGTTGACGGTCCGGGAAAGGATTTTACGATATTTGAGAATGCATTCTTTTCACCTGATTTCAAGAAGATATTCCTCGAACCTGCCGTCATTTCTGTGAGTAAAGATGGTATCACGTTTGTTCCATTCCCATACGACCCACAGACTCTCAAAGGATGCGCCGGCTTGACACCAATCATCGGCGACAAAGACCCATTCGATCCTACCGTAAGTGGTGGAGATGGCTTTGACTTAGCAGATATCGGTATGGACTCTGTTCGCTACATTCGAATCAAAGACATTTCTACGTTGCTTCTGAATCGAAAACACCCACTTTATGACCCGATTATCACGGGTTTTGACCTTGATGCTGTTGTTGGATTGCATCTTATCCCTATGACTGTTCCTCCGATAGCTGTGACGTTTTCCAATTCATCGGCAACAATTCACAGTGATACAGACCTCGAAATCAATTGCTACAGTCTCTCCGGACTGCTTTATTCGAAGCAAATGTTCTCTCGAAATTCTACGCTCTATTCCTTGGATGATTTACCGTCCGGCGTCTTTGTGCTGGTTCTCAGAGCCAACGATAATTCGACATCTTCTCACTACCCATTCGTGCTATGTCCATAAGATTAGTAACATTAAATACGGTAGTAGTCATTGGCATATCACTACTTCTGCTATTACCGGCATGTGTGGGCACGCCGGACGTGAATGGCAATTCAAAGCAAAATCTAACACCGGCAGGGAAGGGCGCCTATATTCTCTGTGAGGGCCTCAGTGGGCAGAATAATACTACTCTTTGGAGATATTCATTCTTTCACTCACAATCCGTTACAACGCAGGATTACTTTACTTCCGCAAATCCCGGATTAAAATTAGGTGATACAGGCAATGCATTGAAAATGAAAGGCGATACAGCATATATACCGATCACCTCCAATGGCATGATTGAAATTATGAATATATCAACAGGGAAGTCATTGGGGAGAATTATCTTGAATGGCACGAAACGCGCACCGAGGGATATTACCATTGTCAATGACACTATTGGTTATATTTCTGACTTTCATACGCATTCGCTCACAAGATTTAATCCCACGACATTTACTATAACCCAAGATTTGATAGCCGTCGGCTACGCACCCGAGGCAATAGTATCGACCTCAAAGTATGTGTTTGTGGCGAATTCCGGCTTCGGTGACTACGCGTATGACCATCCTGAAATCAAAGCACAAAATATAAGCATCGTTGACGTCGCGACAAATACCGAAATTGCGGTAATCCCAGCCGGACCGAATGTGCAATCACTGCACATTAATCGGGCAAAAAATCTACTCTACGCGCTCTACACGCATTTACCGAGATTCGACAAAGATTCGCTCGGCGGCGTGGTGGAAATTGACATAACAACGTTCAAAGAAATTCGCCGGTGGCCGTATAAAGTATCCAAGAATTTTGCATTGTCTCAAAGCGGAGATTCGTTACTGCTGCTCAATAGTCAGGGATTGTCGATCCTGCACACGGTTGGGAATAATACGCCGAACGTGGTCGTGAAAGCGAAAGCAAATGAAAATTGGTACGGTGTACATGTCAGCCCGTTTGATGGTTCGATATTTATCGCCAATGCCAGACAGTACACTACAAAAGGCGAGGTGATATTATTCAATCAACAGTGGAATATCATCAATACGTTTCAGGTTGGTATCAATCCAAACGCAACGATATTCTTCCCATAAACTATATCAACTTTACATAATGTAAATTATATTAGTAATATATACATAGTAATTCTACCCATCAATTCCCAAACTCAATAACCATGGTTCCTAAAAAATTCATCAATTTACATCTCTCTATCCCTGAAGAACAATTTGACTTAGCATATTATGCACTCGATAAATATCCGTTTATTGGTATTGAGGAATCTTTAGATGAAATGATTATATCATTCAATCAGCTTGATTACAGCCATGAACTCCGTGACTCTATTCTCGCCGAACTCACATACTCCGAAATTCCGGTTCATGTTATCAAGGAAGATGTCATTGAGGACAAAAACTGGAATTCCGACTGGGAACAATCCTTGGAGCCGGTGATTGTCAGCGAGCGTGTAGCCATTACTCCTGAATGGAAATTACATGAAGTCACGCAGGATATTAAGATTATTATTAATCCTAAAATGTCATTCGGTACTGGATATCATCCGACGACACGTATGGTGTGTCGGTTGATGGAACAACACGTCCGTCCAAATTCAACTTGGATTGATGCCGGTATGGGCACCGGTGTGCTTGCGATATTGGCGGCAAAGCTAGGCGCAGCGTCGGTGGTAGCATTCGATAATGATGAATGGTCTGTGGATAATGCACAGGAAAACATACAGGTTAATGGCGTCTTCGGCATCGTGGCGTCATCACAGGCCGATGTGTTCACCGTTACATTACCAGCATCCGATGGTATTTGTGCTAATTTATACCGGAATTTGCTCATACCCAACTTCCCTAAGCTCCATACTTCCCTTTCCGTTGCGCACGGTTGCCTGATCGTCTCGGGCATTCTAAAATATGATATTGAGGAAATCATAGAATCGGCAGTGGCTGCGGGATTTACCCATCAGGAAACTGTCATTGAAAATGAATGGGCAGCTATTCGATTCTCTGCATAACTCACTATGAATCAAACTATTGCATCGGTCGATATAGGTACAAATACAGTATTGCTTACCATCGCTCAGCGGTCGCAATCAGATGGATCTTTGACCATACTAGAGGATTTCCATTCTATCGCTCGGCTTGGTCAGGGTGTCGATTCTGTTCGAATAATTCAACAAGATGCCTTCCTGCGTGCTGAATCTATTCTGCTGAAATATAGAGAGTTGTGTACGAAGTATGAGGTTGGAAGTATTCGCGCCGTAGGCACAAGCTGCCTTCGGGATGCTGCAAATAGAGATGAAGTATGCCTTCGACTATCTCAGACTTTAGGTGCACGGGTTGAAGTGATTTCCGGGGATGAAGAAGCGCGGCTTTGTTTTCTTGGGAGCATCGAGGATGACTTCCCTACAACAATTGTCGATATTGGTGGCGGGAGCACTGAATTGATTTCAGGGAAGGATGGTGAGATTGAGTACAGAACGAGTATCGATATTGGTGCTGTGCGACTAACTGAACGGTATTTCAAAGAATTACCGCCATCAAAGGAGAATGTAAATCAGGCATTACAAGATATCAAACAAGCTCTCGCGGTGCTCCCACGTTCAAAAATGTATGCCCTTCGCGCTGTAGCAGGCACTCCGACGACACTTGCAGCGATGGTACTCAAAATGCCGGACTTCAACGCTGATGCTATTCATAACTTTCAGCTTTATTATGAAGATATACAGACTATCGCCTCCAAACTCTCTCAATTAACCCTCGCTGAGATCATCACTATCCCCGGTGTACATCCGGGGCGAGCCGATATACTTCTGGCTGGTGTACTCATACTCACCTCGATTATGGAATATTCAAGTCAAACTATCTGCACCGTAAGCACCAAAGGACTGCGATATGGCGTGCTCAAAGAAATGGCCAAACTACTTCAGTAGATTTTGTAAAATGTCGGTACTCTCCGCCATATCAAGTACTTTGAAGAATTCATCGGTCGCTATTTGAACTACTGACAGGCGCCCCTGACGCAGAAGATTTATATTTTTCAGATCCTCATTTGCTTTAATCTCACGTAAGGTGACCGGCTTTTGCAGGCGGAACATTGGCTTGAGATCCACGACCACCCAATTTGTGTCTTCAGTCGTGGGATCCTGGTAATATTCCTTCACAACCTGAGCAACACCAACGATTTCCAAACCCACATTGCTGTGGTAATAATAGACGAGGTCACCGACTTTCATGAGCTTCATATTGTTTCTCGCCTGATAATTCCTCACACCCGACCAATAAGCACTGCCGTCCTGAACGAACTGATCCCATGAGTACGCAGTTGGTTCTGATTTTACAAGCCAATAATTCATATTTTGTTTCTGCCAATAAGTTTCTAATAATGTTATACATTCGGCTAAAGTTGCGACGATATAATCCGCCTCCGGCACTTCAGACTTCGTAAACTCTCCAACAAGAATCGTCGTGCATCTGGCTGACTTCCCTGCTTGTACATCGGATATCGAGTCGCCAAGCATAAACGATGTTCCCGGGTCAAGCGAATGCTCGGCTATCGCTTCGAAAATCATCCCGGGATTCGGCTTCCGTCGATAGCTCATCGCCTGATGCAAGTCACCACAGTAGTAGATTGCATCGAAGGATTTTTTAGTTAGTTTAAGTAAGTTCATTTGCATGCATTTATGCACTTCACTTAAATCTTCCTCGGTCATTAATCCCTTCCCTATCCCCTGTTGGTTGGTGATAACTGCCGTAAAGTATCCTTGAGCTTGGACGAGCTGAAAGAGCGGGATAAAATCCGGTAGGAATTCAAACTCCTCCGGCGTCGTCACATAGCCGCCGAGAATGCGTCGATTGACGATACCGTCGCGGTCAAAAAAAAACGCTTTGCGCTTCATCATCGTTCCCCTGCCAGTACTTCGTCGAGAATCTCATCGAGCGCGCCGTTGATTGCTTCCCATGAATGGTGTTTTTCGATCTGCGCGCGTGCATTTGTCGCCAGTTCGATTGCATACCTTTTTGATTTTAATAACTTTACGACATGTGCTGCGAGCTCGTCTTCGTGTTCTCCTATCAGCACATCCCGTTCATTTTCAACCGGAATTCCTTGTATTCCTGTCGAAGTCGTCACCACAGGACAGCCGCATGCCATCGCTTCTAAGAGTTTATTCTGAATACCGGAACCGCCGGTATGAGGATGAAGGAATACGCCTGCTGAATGGTAGAATTCTATAATCGAAGGTACATTGGCATGTATATGAATTTTATCGGGATGCGCGTAGTTTTTAGCCAGCGTGTAAAGAGCCGGCGTAGGGTTAGCACCGACGAATTCAAACTCCACCTCCGGCATAAATGCATGAATTCTCGGAGCAATTTCCTCAATAATCTTTTGAATCATCAATTCATTCGCCCATACATCCAGTTTCCCCGCAAAGAGCACCGACATTTTTCGATTTCCCGATAAATTCGCCGTGAAGTCCGGCAAATTCACACCATTAGTGAGTAATCGATACTGTGCGTGAGGATTCTGTCGGCGCATCGCAGTAATATCCTGTTGCGTCACGAGCGTCGTTCTATCAAAATCTTTGACGACGTCCGGCTCGTATTTACGAAGCTGGCGCACTTCCCACCAACGAACTATCTTCTGTTTAATTGAAGTACTTACAGAATATGAACGCTCCTGATACATGAGTCTGCAGTCTTCAGCAACGAGTATTTTGGAGAGATGTTTTTTGCGTACATACTCAGCTGAACGCATAAAAAAACAGAATGCTACATCAAAGGTCACTTCTCCGAAGAGCTTTTCGACAGCCGCTTTATATTCAGGACGATGATAAAATAGTATCTCCAAAGGAAGATTACTGAATAACGTACGGATACATCCCAATGCTGCGCGAAACGGACTCAACGGAATAGCGATTAATTTTACCCCGAGCTGCTCAATCGCCTGTACCTGCTCCTCCGACGGTGCTCCGCCGTGATTGAAGGTTACTAGGGTCACATTATGCTGCGAAGCAAGATGCTTGACGAGATAGTAACATTTGACATGATCGCCACCGATAAGTGGATACGGAAAGCGCGGCGTGAGGAAAAGGATATTCAGCTTGGGGAAGTATTTCGGCTTAGGATTCACAGGGGCAGTTGAAGTATTGATTCAAAAACGACTTTCACAAAAATAAGCTTATTCTTCATTTTGGGAAACCAAAACATACCGATCGGCCACTTCTTCACTGATAGCATCCAAAAATCGTGATGGCGAGCCAAGAACGTAGCCGGTCTCACGGTCATAGATATTGGTGGGATACGTGATGTATAATTTTTCCTTCGCTCTTGTCACAGCTACGTAGAGCAGCCGACGCTCTTCCTCTGTATCTTCAAGTGAATTAAGCGCTTTCGCCGATGGGAATCGTCCATCCAATGCCCATATTACAAACACTGTATTCCACTCAAGCCCCTTGGCAGAGTGAATCGTCGAGAGAGTGAGGAATTCATCCTGCTTTTCCTCAGGATCAACGTCGCTTGACTCTACCGGCGCGTCTAATGCCATATCCGATAAGAAAGTTGAGAGCGTGTCGTAGCGTTCGCATATCGCAATAAACATCTCAATATCTTTCCACCGCTTGGCAAAGTCGTCGTATTTTTTCTTGAGAATCGGACGGTAAAAGAAAGAAAATTTTGCTGCATTCTGCGCGATATCATCTTTATTTTTCGAGGCAATACGGATAGTACCAAATAAATCAAGAATACCTTCATTTCCCCTGAATCCTGCGATCGCGGAATAGTCTTCGATCGTAATCTGACCAGCGCTGATACTGTCAATAATCTGCGAAGATGTCCGCGGACCTACGCCATCCAAGAGCAAGAGTAAACGATGCCAGCTCACGACATCACGTTTATTATGCAACACTCTGAAAAACGCAAGTAAATCTTTGATATGCGATGACTCCATGAATTTCATACCGCCATATTTGCGGAATGGGATATTCGCTCGGTTGAGTTCGATTTCCAGGTCAAAGGACATATACCCCGAACGGAATAGTATAGCGATTTCACTCAGAGCAATCCCCTCCTCGCGCGCGCTAAGTATCTGCTGAACAACGAATTCCGACTGCTGGCGTTCATCTGACATGCTGACAATAATCGGTGCTTCGATCCCGACAACGGATGAGGAGAGTTCTTTCTCGTATTTCACCGAAGCATTCTTGATGATTTCATTGGCGACGTCGAGGATTTGTGTTGTTGAACGGTAGTTTTTGGAGATGGTAATGATCGAGCATTTTGTAAACGACTCGGGGAACTTCATGATATTCTGATAGTTAGCCCCGCGGAAGGAATAAATGCTCTGTGCATCATCGCCGACAGCCATCACATTCTCGCGTTCACCGGCGAGTGCGACGACGATTTCATGTTGCAGTGAATTCGTATCCTGATATTCATCGACCATGATATAGCGGTATTTTCGGCGGATCTCGGTACTTCCCTTCCCATTGAGAAGAGAGAGCAAATACACGAGTAAGTCGTCATAATCGAGTAAGTTATGACGACGTTTATACTGTATGTAGCTCTGAATTATTTTCTGAATCTGCTCGGTATCTTCAACGAACCTATTATACTGCTTCTCGATAATCTCTTCAATCGGCGTGCAGCGATTAATCGACGCGCTGTACATTGCGATCAGGGTTTGCTTTTGAGGGAATCGTCGCTTGGACTTTTCAAGACCAAGCTGTGCGCGGAGCAGATTAATCGTATCTTCTGCGTCCGATTGATCGAGAATAGAAAAGTTTTGATCTAATCCTACCAAAGGAGCAAATTTTCTAAGTATTTGATGTGCAAAGGAATGAAACGTGCCTCCAGATATTTTATCGCACCTGCCGTCCAAAAGTAGCGACGCGCGGCGTATCATTTCGGCAGACGACTTCTTGGTGAAAGTGAGTAAGAGGATTTGTTCGGGAGGAATCCCATCTTCGACTAGCCGTGCTACACGATAGACGAGAGTACGGGTCTTCCCTGTTCCCGCCCCTGCAATGACAAGAGCCGCGCCGTCATTATGCATCACGGCTCTATACTGTTCGTCATTTAACTCATTATGATACGGTATCTTATACTCTTTCTTCGAAGAAAGCAGTAATCCGGGTGTCGATTTTTTAAGTATAAGTTTTTTCATTGTTTTCTGCTAAAACTCGAGAGGCGCATACAGATCAGATCCTGCATGTTCTGCACGATATTTTCGGGAACGGAAGCCATTGACCATGATAGAAAACGCTAATTGCTCATTGTCACGGGTGGTCACATATCCACATATTGTTGATACATTATTCATCGAGCCGGTTTTGGCGCGTACACTTTTCTCAGCCTTCGACTGTGTCATTCGTCCACGTAAGGTACCTTGTGCT
>Ga0154020_10006561_pt1 | contig 13640 bp, 14 predicted proteins | sample Klosneuvirus_201_FD_109709 | JGI IMG/M metagenome (GOLD analysis project Ga0154020, IMG submission 109709) | Active sludge microbial communities from wastewater, Klosterneuburg, Austria - Klosneuvirus_20160825_MG | ecosystem: Engineered > WWTP > Aerobic digester > Activated sludge | place... | reverse complement strand
TTTTACTAATAATAATCTCTCTCTCTCGAGGTTTGGGGAATATTTTTTATTTTTAACTTTATTTTTAGTATTGACTTTTTGATTTATTTGTGTTATAATATGATTGTAGATAAGAGTTAGGCGCCTAACAACAACTCTTTAATAATAATTGAAATAATTGAAATAATTGGTAATAGCCCTTTGTGGTTTATTATATAAGACTGTTCTGTTAGTTGTAGAGGTGCCTTAACAGAGCAGTCTTTTTTGTTATATAATATTATGAAAAGGAGATACTTTAGATGAACGAAAAAAATGAGATTATAGAAATGTTAAACTGTTTTCTAGATAATGTTTATGGTGCTACTGACATTAACGGCGTTGGTTCTACGCTAATTAAAGAGGTTAAACTTGACTCTTTTATATGGGTAATTAATGAAATAATAAGGGTTCTGGAAACATATGAAGGTAACTATACTGCCGAAGAGACAGACGCCATACAAGACGATTTAGACGGCAAATACAGACGAGGTATGATTTTAGATGCTAAAATTACCGCTAAGAACAAGGCTAAATCCAAGGGTAAGAAAAGTTTATTTTAAATGTGTTGTATAATATTTAATTTGTACAAAAAACCACCAAATCACAATTACACAATTATACAATCCTACAAAATTTGGCAGAGATATAAAATTTATGCTGATTTTGTAGGATTTTTGATAAGTAAACCATACATTAGTGTATAGAAAGGAGGGACGAGTATGTGCCTGAATAATTTAGTTAAGGTTTCAGAAGGAATGTCTTATTTATGTCGTTACCGCAATGGTACTGTTATTAATAAAGACTTTAGTGATGATGTATTCTGGGACTATATTAAGACAGTAGAGATTGTTAAAATGAAATTTAACATGGAAGACAAAATAATGGAATTATGGCTTGATATTGATAATATTCATGCCTGCACCGCAGCAGTTAGTAAATTTGTACGAAGCATTGTAAATGAAGAATATTGATAAGGAGAAAGATTATGAAGATTAATAAAGATGAAGTTTATATGGACCAACAAGATCAATCAGTAGAGTATTATGTAGAGGGTTTACCTGATAGTAAAAAGAAATATCATGGATTTACTACTCTTTCACTCGACCTGCAGAAGATGAAGTTAATTTTACAGGAAGCTAAATTACAACCTACATTTAAGAATTCAGAATGCCTGGGTAAGTCATTTAATTGCATTGGATTCTATACTGATTATATTGAATTAGGATATAATGATTTTAAAATACGTTGTATATTATTTGATGAGAATATGAATAGTTACTCTACTGTTTCAGCAGGTGTTGCTAAAGTTATTACTGGCTGGATAGATTTACAAGTAGAACCCTCATTCGAAGATCCAGTATTACTACATTATGAACAAGTAAGAAAAGGTAATATATGTTTCTATACTGTAAAATTAGGAGAATAAGAACGTATTATCCTTTTTTAATTAAAAAAGTCTCCCTCCCCACGGAGGGAGTGGATTGAAATTATACTGTAAAATTAGGAGAATAATATGGAAGATAAATTAGGGTTTGAATATTATCCTTATAAGGTTACTGAAATATTATACAACAATATAGTTACCTTATTCTATGAAGATTTTAATGGTAAATGTCATTGGCCTTTTGAGAATAAGAAAAGGAATTTGCAATACATTAAAGATTTAATGAATAGAGTTACCCCAGTCAATTTAACATTTGACTGGGGAAGGATAACCATTTGGGAAGAGGACAGAGTATTATGCTGTAAAGGTTTTAACCAACAATTATTATTAATGGAAGATACTCCTCCTTCGAAAAGTCCAGGTAAACCTTTTTCGGTAGGTACTGTATTTTATTTAGGAGAAGGTAGAAAAATGAAAGTTAATTCAGTCCATCCTCCAGTACCTACATTATTAGAGTATACAGTGCAATATGATGAGGATAATACTCCGGGATCAATACATTATACAGCATTTATTAAGAGATATTTAAAAGGAGAGATTTAATATGGCAGATAAATTATATAGTGAATTCCGAAAGAACACAAAAGAATTACAGAGATTAAGATCAATATACAAAAAAAGAGCTAAAAGAGCTAAATCCGCTGGGTTATTTGAGAGTACGTATTTATCACAAATTGACAATATCAATCTAGGCTATAAAGTAGAAGATGACGGAGTAACAATAAAAGAAGATAACTTTTCTGCAAAAAAGTTTAAAGCAAGTGATGCATATCATAAACAACAACTTCTTATTCAAGCACGACAAAAAGTAAAATATTTAACTAACGTATTAGCTAACCCTATGTCCTCTTTAAGCGGTATTAAAGATATCATTAAGAGAGATTTAAAAACAAATAAATTGGATATGAACTCTGCCACAGTACGTGCTAAATTAAGTAGCTTTAGGCAATCCCCAGAAAACCATTTTAAGCACGCCCAATTAACACAATTAATGGATGCTATAGAGGCTCGTACAGATTTAACAGACAGTGAAAAGGCTACTTTAAAAACTCTTATTAGAACAAGATTAAGCAGAAGAGAAAAAGTAAAGTATGATAGTTCATTTATTGAATGGGATATGGATATTGAAGAGTTATTAAAAGATCCAAAAGGATTTATAGATACTCTTTCAAAAGGTATTCCAGACGACATATTAGAAGAATTAGTAGCAGAAGCTGGTAAATTAGAAACTACAAATAATCCATCACATTTACCCTGGTAAGGACTGATATTTTATGGCAAAGCTAACAAGGTACAAGAATTCAAACTACTTTAACCAGTATGCAATACTGCAATATGTACGTATTAATGATACATATATTACCTCTCAGATTATATACCCAAAGTCTAATAGTCGTATTAGGTTTGAGAATCATAATGATTTAAACACTCATTTAACAGCATTAAGAAATGCTATTAAAGAATATGAGGTAGGTTTAGCAAAAGATAAGATTATGCCTAAATTTGTTATTTACATTGACAAAGAATCATATGCTTCACATCCTATTTTTAAAAATGAAAGATATACAGACTGTATAGACTTTAGAGTATATAATAGCATAGTTCCAGGTTATACCACCTGTATACCTGATCTGTCTATTGACTCTTTTAATAGACAACTGGAGACAGCTATTAAAGAAATTATTTATTATGTTAATAATATTGGGTTAGTAGATTATACTGATAAAGTTGTTATTAGACAGTTTAATAATGAACTGGAATATCAAAATGTTAGCTTTGCCTATACCAGCCGTAGATTCCTTGAAAAAGATGCTGAATTCAGATCTATAGTATCCAGAATGGCTTACAAGAATATAAACAAATCCAGATATCCTTCCTATGATTTTGTTAGAAAAGTTGTTCCAGATATTAAGAACTTTAATGCAAACAAACTTGTCTGTCATGGGGATGATGTAAGATGGAAAAATGTTTGTAAATATGACATTGATTCCTCTTTCTGGGCAATTACTACTACAGAATATACTGGCATAAATCCTCGTAAAATTGAAGTGAATGAATATGGGATAACTAAAAAAGGAGAGACATTATTAGATATTATTAGTAACAAAAATAATATGTACTTTGTAAAAATTAGAATAAATAGTCTACTTATCCCGAAAGAACATAAATGTAATTGGTTAGCAGTATTTGATCTGGATTTATCCAATAGAAGTATGTATTTATCCAATGTGGAGATACAGGATATATTAAACACCTATGAGGTAAGCCTGAATGATTTTATAATAGAGGAATTGTATTTATTAGAAAAAACACCTTTTACTGATGAACAACGTAAATTCTACCAGACACTGCATAAACGTAAAGCTAAGGCTAAACAGGAAGGGGATAATTTATTAAAGACCTGTTTAAAAGTAATAGGACATAGTCTTCACGGTTATGCATTAGGAAATTGGTTTACAGATGAGGATAATTTACGTGCTTACCTTAATATGGCTACTATGAGAAAAAAAGGTTCTAAACATATTGCAAATCATTTATTAACCCCTATAGATTCTATGTACCTCTACTCCTATGCCAGAAGTCATTTATTAAAAATTTTAGATTTATTCGGGGATAATTTTTATTATGACACAGATTCTATAGTTACCACTAAAAATGATAAAGCTCTAAAAGAATATAATGAATGGATTGATAGTAAATATAATGCTATGGGATTAGACTCTAAAGATTATACTCATGACGGGCATACTATGGGTTATTTAGAGTTAGAAGAAGTATGTGATAATTTCTGTCACCTTTCTCCAAAGTTCTATTTATGGACGAATAATGGTAAGTTACATTCTACCACAGCAGGTTATTTAAAAGACAGTATTGCAAATAAGATTGAAGAAGTATGTGGGTTAAAAGGCACAGAAGCATTAAAATGGTTTTGTAATCAAGATTATGTTAATTTGGATATAGGCTACATCTCTGATGGTGTAAAATATATTAAAAGTAATTTTGAGTATAAAAAAAGGACTCATTAAGAGTCCTTCTTTTCAGTATTTCTTTTATTTTTGTTTACAGAATCTTTAATAATTTCAAGTGATTCTTCTATCGAGGTAAGTGCTTTAGTGATATTTTCAGTAAATTTATTATCTTTATAAATAAAATAAATTAATAAAGCTACTGCGGTTCCATTGTTTACTATTAAATTAATTATCTCATCCAACATAAACACCTCCGGCAAGTAAAGAGCGAATCATTTCTATTTCTGTGTCAGTAGGAGTTAAATCTCCTTTCCATTGGAAATTATTAATTTCAAAATAACCTTTATTATTTCCAATAGTTCCAGGAATTATACAAGCAAATCCCTTATTTTCTTTAAAGGTAGCTTCACTGAAATTATCTGCTACAACAGGTTGTGATACTATAATACGAGGAATATAATCCATCATCATTCCACATAATGGACTTGCAGAGTTTATAGTATGTGGAGAAACCTGCTGATGATGAAGATTATATTTTGCAGATTCTACATTAATATCATTACTTGCAAAATTACCTGCCGCACCAATTAATCCAGGAATAGACGGATTTGTTATCATAGAAGTAACATCATTAGCAAGACCAAATAATGTACGAGTATTTGCAGCTTTAAGCTGTTGGTTTGCATTAAATATTTGAGACTGCATAGTTGCTTGATCAAGACCTGTTATTGGAATATCAACTGCACAAGTACCTGTTAACGATACAATATGTATTTTAGCACCGTCATCACCTATAGTTTCAAGAGTAGCAGTACAAGCACCAGTTATTTGATCAATAGTATAAGTGAGAGTAAGTTTCTTACCCATGTATTTATTTGCGTCTATTTCAGCAGTACCACAGAATGGTGCATAAAAAGTATATTGGGTTAATCTGTCCATCCAGTTTCCATTTGCTTGTTTATGCTGTTCACCAAAATAAGGCCAAATTGTAGCTGATCCAAAGTCAAATTTTTTATAATAATAAGCTGTTCTTGCAGTAATACTTGTATTAAATTTACCAAGTTTAATAGTTGTGTACTCTGACTCAGGATTTTGAGCAGTATCATAAGGGAATAATTTTAAAGAAACAATACAATCAATAGGATTCATCATTAAATACTGGTCATAATTAAAATCATTTAAGTTCCAGTTAAAGATAGTATGATCCTCACCTTGTATCCATTCATCTTTCTTATCAGCATAATTTTCCCATAATTTATGGAATAATTGCTGTATTGTTAATAGTCCAGTACCTACACTGTTAAAAGAATACAAAGTATGTGGAGATGAAACCCAAGGTTGATTAAAGGTCATATCAACTCCATATAGATTAGGATCTACCATAGGAGGATTTTTAGGATCATAATCATTTTCTTCCATAGTATCCCAATTCCATTGGTCTTGTTCTCTGTTCTTAGCACCGTGAGAATAATCACCGTAACCTACACCGTCTTTAAGAATTCCGAGGAAAGTCTTTTCATCATCAAGAGCAAGGTTAATATCTTCAATTCCATCGACGAAGAACATACCGAATGAAGCTAACTGTCTACGAATACCCTCAGTAATTTGGTCATCTGTCATACTGGAAACGTCACAGGTGAAACATTTATTAGCATTAAGTGTAAATTTAAAGTCAGGCGTTTGATAAACAGCATCAAAAATTGCATAATTGTATGATCTGGAATCATAAGTTGGAACCCAGAAAATATCATTCATCATTCCATATGTGCCTGACTGATCATATCCATATCTACCAGCAACTACAAAGTGTTGTCTCCAGTTACGACAATACCAAAGGTTTTCATCACGAATTACTTCATCTGGAGATGTTCCATTTTGATATCCTTTTAATACAGTAGTCTTATCAGTAAATATAGGTGTAATTAAAACCGGACTATTGTAACTCGTTGTGTCATTTAAACCACTACGATATTGGAACATAACTTCAATACAACCAAGTAAAGGATAATCACTCTTTTCAGCTAAATATGTCTGAATACTGTTAAATTGTTTATATTCAGTATTACTTTTATATGCTGTAATTATTGGATAGAGTTTTAAGTTCTTAATTGGAATTTGTGTGATAAAGTTTAAAAAAGCATAACCAGATGCAACATGATAACTATAAAAACTACTACTATCAGTGCTAAAATAACATCTTTGGTCTCCCCAAATCTGTCTGTTTGTATATTGCATACCAGTTATTAACATATCACCTGTAGTTAAATTTGAAGCATTACTTGCAGTATAGTTCATAGGTGGTATATATGCACTGTTCACACCAAGTCCAATATTTACAATATCATATTTGTCGTGATTAAGTATTGTAGGATCTACGGAAGTTGTTGGTTCACTTTGTCCAGTTACCCATTCAACACCCCACCATTCGATATCAGCTAAACCTGACTGAGGACCCATACCAAATTGTACTATTGATTTATCAATAGACTCTGTTTGTGTTGGTGTCCAGTTATTTCTAATCAGATAGCTTTCATTAGGATACTGACCATCAATCTGAGAACAGAAGGATGTTACAGGTCTACTCAGAGTATCAAAATTAGCAACTTTAATTTTAAGTTTATCATCACTTGCAATGTCATCATAATAGTATACACTACCTGAATATTCATGTCCTAATTCAGTTCTACTGCCTGGCACAATCCAGTTTTCTCTAGCACCATATACACTTTCATTAATAGGCATTTAATTCACTTCCTTTCTTTTATGATGGTAATTCGTTATCCCGTATTACAGTTAGTATACAACTTGAACTGTTCGCATCAAAATGAGATACCATTTCGCCAATAGAATTTGTAAATACTATATTCCTAAGAATTCTTTTATCAGTTAAAATAGGATATTGATTATCTACTACATCAGTAGGATGGTCTAAATATGATGCTCTGGTTATAATTCCGGGGCTTTTTTTAATATCTTCAGCATAAGTTTCAAGAGCATCTACAGCTAATGTTAAATACATTAATTTACCAGGTTCTACAGACTTATCTTTAATAAAATATTTTCTATTTCCAAAAGTCGGAATTTCAGCATAATTGTGGGATAAAATACCTGAATCCCACTTTAAAATAATAGTAGGATTTAGAATATCACAAGGAGAATATGCATCACATTTATACGCTTTTTTACCGTCAGGATCTGATATCCATTCTATTGTCTTTCCTATTGTACGAGGATCATTACTTGTTTTTCCAATATATACGTTCATATTATCACCTCACTATTTTATCGGCTTCTTTAATAAATCCGTGTACCATATCTGCTATGGTATTATCTGAATAATAAACCTGTCCTGATTTATACATTTTATTACATAATTCTGCATAAGGATGTCCGGTACGTGTTCCTATAATAGCATACCTGTCCGGAACAGAATTTATTATAAAGTAATAAGAGTTTTTAGGTAATTTAGAAGCTGGTGACCATACTAAATAATAACAGTTGTTAATATCGTATCTCATCACTTCACCTCTTATCCAATCTTCATCAAAGTACATAAAGACTTCTTTACATTTAGTAGAATTTTTATATACTTGAGACGGTAAGTGTTCAGCATCATCCAGTTCCCAAAAACCAGAAGTAATTGATTTAGATTTAGCAGAAGAATTAGGAAATGCAAAGAAAGTATCATATACTGAATCTTTAGTAATTCCATCATCTTCATTACCAGCTATATACTCAAATACAGTTTGCATTTCAGTATCTGGGTAAGAAATAGTGTATCTATGTCCAGGTTCTTTTCTCATTTCTTTAGTAATACCAAGTTCAGGGAAATAAGGACACCATTTTGATAATGGGTTAGCTAAAAGCCATATTTTAGTATCTTGATCAGTTCTATCACGAACTAAAGAAGATATAACATTTTTAAATTTTTGGAATTCATCAGAAAGATAAGTCTGACCGGTAACAGCTTCATCAAAGATAATATTTTTAAATCCACCATGAGCAGCACCTATATCTTGTCCTTTATCTCCTTCCCAAGTATTAATACTTACAGCTACTCCAATAGGTTCGGGATCTTTTAAAGTACGTACCATAATACCTGTTTCTTCATCGGGTTCCCATAATTCAAAATAGAAAAAACCTTGCCAATAATTAATCCTATTAAATCTACCATTAGTAATACCTTCTATATCTTGAGGTCCAAATAATTCTTTTATTTTAGATTGTTTAATATTCTCTCTATGTCGTCTTATATAAGCAAACATACCTTTACCAGCTACAACATCTTCTAAAGAAATTTTTAATGTAGAATATGTCTTACCACAAGAACGACCTCCAAGAGCAAAGATATATCTGGCATGAGGATTTTCTTTTAATACTTGTCTACCGTCCCAATATTTCTTTTTCTTTTTCTTTGCCATAATAAAAAACTCCTTTATAAAAACCGTGTATAATTTTTTAACATGGTTCGGAGGATTAAACCCTGTATAAAAAATTAACACGGTTTTATAACTTAGGTTAGTAATTCTATTCCGTGATTGTCCAATTCCTCCTGAAAAGTTATATCATATGGCACATCATGCTTAACCATTTTCTTAGTCCAAATAAGATTAAATTCAGGAACGGATAAATCAATAACTCCATCTACAATAGTAGGACCTACGTACTCGTATACTTCAACAATATCTTCACAACACATAGTACGGTCCGATTTAATTCTGCACCAAGGAACCATAAATAAATCATGAAGTTGAACGTCATTGTATTCTTTAATATTTGCTATATCATAACCATATGGAAATCTATTTAAAGCTATCCATCTTATTTGAACTGGTTCATCTTCTGTTGGAGTAGGAGTAGGAGTAGGAGTTGGAGGAGTTGGAGTTGGTGACGGAGTTGGAGGTGGAGTTGGTGTCTCTCCACCTAACCTTGTATACATAATACTTCTAACTAACGCATCAATGCTACCATCAGTAATATTAGTAGTAGCCATAAGTTCCAACTCCTTTCAATTAAGCAGTTGTCTTAGCAGTTGTTCTTGTAGTTGTCTTAGGTGTTGTTTCAGAAGTTGTATTAGAAGTTGTTTCACCAATATAGAATACAACAACATTCTCCTGCATATCATTTAAATAAGATGCATCCCATTTGTAGAAGTAATTAGTGTATTCACCACGAGGATTGTAAATAGATGTAACTCTGTCATTCTCATTACATACAGCAGCAGCTTCCTCATCGAAAAGTACTGCAATAATACCATCCTGTGTAACGTTACCAGTAGTTCCGTCCATCTTAATATATGTAGAGGAAATCTTACTTCTCTGGCTAAATCCATCTGCAGCAGAATTACCAGTACCTTCCCAATAACCTACTTCGGAATAACCATCAAGTTTAACAAACTCATCGTGGAAAGTATTAGAGTAAAGATATACTTCTAAATCCTTTGCAAATTCACTAAGGAATATTGCTTTAAGTCTGTCAGCAGGTGTATATGTAACATAATCACCCTCATTATAAAGAGTAGATGCTTCAGCAAGATATCTCTTATAAAGCATAATAGTCTTAGCTGCAAATCTAAGGAAATCAGGATCCTTTCTTGCTTCAGCAGCACTAAGAGGATTTGTTCTACCTGTATTATATACAGCAAGTAAATTTACAGCAGTACCAGAACCTACCTTATTAGCAATAAGATTTCTTATAGTTGCCATAATAAGAGCATCAGTACAAAGAGTTTTCTTAACTCTTATTCTATTCTCAATCATGGAGAAGAATCTACTCATTTGAGAAGCACTTTGGAAAGCTTCTTTAAGCTGATAAGTTGCAAGAGTAATAGGAACTTCATAAGTAACCTTAGAATTGAAGAATCTAGCTTCTACATTAGGTTTAGAAAGAATAAATGGATCTGGATAAGCATTCTCACCAAGACCAGCACCATTCTCTGTTGTTTCTGTAGTTGGAAGACCAAATCTAGAAAGATTCCATGTATCATTATCTCTAGCATTAGGAAGTTCAGCTCTAACTTTCATCATAATAGAACCATATTCCCAAGAATCTTTAAGAATATTAGGAGCTTGAGAAGTATAAGCTCTGTCTACAAAAGTAATCTTACCAATCTGATCAATAAGTTTAGAAATATAATTGTCATAATTAGTAGCTACATTTCCAGTTCCGAGAAAAGAAAGTACCTGCTTACCTACATCAACAATATTGGAAAGATCATCGTGAACAGTAGTAAGATCCTCTGGTACATCAACTACATCGGAAGTACCAATCTGCATAGCATTATATACAGTATTAAGTACGTTTGCAATTTGGTTAACTTTCATAAATTTTTCATCCTTTCTTTAATTAAAAAATACCGACTAAAATGTGTTCATTAATATCTTTGAAAAATTCATCTAAGATATTAAATTTAACAACTTCTCGCTGAGCTTCAATAAGTTCTTGTGTCTTAGTAACACCAATATTTCCTTGTCTTATTCTCTTCTCAGCATAATATCTTTCAGGGCCATTAAAGGCAACTCCAAAAGCATTATCCTTTTCATTAATAACAAAAGTTTTTGGTTCATACTCTCCAGTACTTTCATTATATACTAAATTACCAGCTGGGCGATGAATAGTAGCATTTGTCTCACTATACTCAGTATAATCAGTAACAGTCTGTCCTGACTGTATATCTTTACTTTGTAGCTTAGTGTCAGTAGCATCATAAGGAGCTACTTCATGTGTAACAGTAGGTGGGTTAATAGGAGTAGGAGTCTCATCAGTATTTAGTGGAACACCATTTTTAATAGTTCCAGTAGGGTTATGAATACTATCGGTATCTCCAATACTTTCAGCATTAGCATATAATTCAACACCATCTACATTAAATAGAGGGTTGTAAGTATACCCCATTAACTCAACCAACTTACGGTATTTATAAAGATTTGCTTCATAAATACTTCTAACTTTACGAGTTATTGCAATTCTATCATTAGCAATATCAGGGTCATAACAGAAATAATTACTTCCAAATAAAGAAACATAATAATTAGTTATCTCAGCATCGGTAAAACCTACGTTGTAAGTACTAAAAGTTTCCTCAGTTTCATAAACAGTAGGATTATTTCTTATTGTAACATAAATTTGTTCAAAAACATTTCCCTTATTCCCAGCAAAAGCAGAATGGAAAATATTAAATAAAGGAGTTTGATTTATATCATAATCCCATGAATACCAATAATCAATTTGACAAAGATTATCAACTTTCTGCTTCAGAGGTTTCACTATCTTCATCTTCTTGCACCTCCTCTTCTTGAGTTTCTTCTTCAGGTTCTTTTACATCATTAATAAAATCAATTAACTCACTAACCTGTTCTGATTCATCTTTAATAACTTCAATAATGTCTTTTTCAGGTTCCTCTGTAATGGTGTTAGAATCTTCATTATTAGTGCTAGAATCCTCAGTAGTATCATTACCCTCGGAATCTTCTACAGAATCAATTTCATTATTAATTTCATTAGAATTTTCAGTAGAATTTAATTCATCAACACTAACCTCACCATTAACCATTTCATCACTTGTAGAATCTTCAAGTAATTCATCAAGTAAAGCAGGATTAAGATTAACAGAAATATCAGTACCATAAAGTTCATTAACTTTATCAAAACCAGCCTGCCAAGAAGTAAGAATTTCAAGTAAAGAAATCTTTAAATAATCATTCTGTGAATCAATTTCAGAATTAATTAATCTTTCTCTCTTCATAACATTATTACTCTTAATTCCAATACTCTGGAAGAAATTAGCAATAATATAATTGTGAAGTTCAACCAGCTGAGTAAGATTAGTACCGACAGAAGAAGTATTAAGAGGATTTACATTAATCTTATCAATCATATCACTTCTTAATATTTGATAAGGTTTTCCAGCATACATTCTCTTCATAACAGCTTCACCAGCAACAGCCTGAGATTCACTATCAGCGGTGACAAAAGCTAAAACTCTACTATTAATCTGATTACAATTAATAGAAATAATATTATCAGCTAAAAGAGTAGCAGTCTGAGAAATTAAATTATATAATCCATTATCAAATATAAAAGAATGACCGGTATAAGCAAAAGAATCAATAGCAGTATTATAAATTATAATACCATCAATACCATCTTTAACTTGCTTACTTCCCAGAATAGGATTCGAGATAGTAAAGATAGTAGGTTTATAATATTCATCAGGTTCACCACCAGGATTACCAATACAAGAATATAATTTATCATTAAAATCAGTAACACAAATACTTCCATCAAGAATAAGATTAAGTTTAAAATAATCCCAATTAACAGTCTCGGTGAAAGACTTATCTTCACTATTATCTTTAATAATAAAAGCACTACAAACCTTATTACTTAACCATTTAAAGAAAAATTCATAATTTTCTCTAAAATCACAAACTCCACCTTTACCAGCTCTTTCTTGCCAATTCATTAAATCAAACCTCCTCTCTGCAGAGAATTAAATATGTTGTATTATATTACCAACAAAAAAAGTTTATCAATCCCTTATATAATATATAGTACAAATTTTTTACATTTAATAGTAAAATAATAAAAAATCACAAAAAAAAAACAACTCAATAAAGAGTTGTTTAATAAAAGAAAGATAAGGCAAAGACTAACGGATGTAAAAATCAAACAAGAATAATTAAAAATAATAATTAAAGTAGAGTATCAATTTATTAACTCTACAATCATATTATAACACAAATAAATCAAAAAGTCAATACTAAAAATAAAGTTAAAAATAAAAAATATTCCCCAAACCTCGAGAGAGAGAGATTATTATTAGTAAAAATCAAATCAAATATCATACCTCTTTAAATTTACCATAAATTTCATATTAACTTTATTAGAAATCATAACCTCTAACTAATCGATAGTATAATTACATTCCCAAACATCATTAACCTAATTTATTAATAAAACACACACTAACCACATTACCACAACAAACAACTAACTCTATTAGCAAAGCAACAAACAAAACACTATCAAAGAAATATGTTCCATAATATTTCAGGTTTTGTCTACTTCACTACGTTCGTAGACACTATTGTTTGTAGTATTCTTTGTTATTATTCATTGATACTATCTACAAGTACTGTCTATGTGTATGTGTATGTCTATACTATGTTGGTGTGTAGGTGTGTACACTTGAGTGGGTTAAAGTCTAT
>Ga0154020_10006560_pt1 | contig 13641 bp, 15 predicted proteins | sample Klosneuvirus_201_FD_109709 | JGI IMG/M metagenome (GOLD analysis project Ga0154020, IMG submission 109709) | Active sludge microbial communities from wastewater, Klosterneuburg, Austria - Klosneuvirus_20160825_MG | ecosystem: Engineered > WWTP > Aerobic digester > Activated sludge | place... | reverse complement strand
GGGAGGAACGACTGCTCCCTTTCGAGCGATCCGAAATGCCGCATGGCTCCAAAGACATCACTCTGTCAGTCTGATTGGGACGGCCCATATGGACGATTGGCCTCCATAAATAGATCTAAGAACCTCGTTGAAACTGCTCTACATGTTGAGCCACCATGTCAAGAGTATCGTAGATGATAGGACACAAAACTCCTCTCTGATATTCATCATCAGAGAGATTTCTGGAGGTCAATGATATAGAAAGCGACGAAGTGAGGCGTCTTCTCGTCCTCAATGCCCGTCAAGAAGGCGATCGCCTCGACGCGGTCTGGCCCCGGCGAGAGGGCGAGTGCGATCGCCTGCTTCACCGTGAGCTGCACTGACGTGAGACCTTGCGCCTCCCCTACAGCAGAACAAAAATGAATAACAAGAATGATGCAAATCACAGAAATGAATATCAGAGTGAATGAGGACCTAAGACGGATTTGCGATAGAAGTCGACGAGCTCGGGGCCAGTGGCGAGCACAAAGGCTTTGACGCGGCGCCCGTCGCCCATCTCGACCTCTTGGAGCGCTGCATCGAGCTCCACTCCCTATAAGAGAATACCGATCAATTCAATATCAGAAGAACTGCAATGAAGAAAAAGGTACCTTGAAGAAGCCCAAGACGTGGAACATGGACGTCTCGAGGTCCTCGGCAACTTGAGAGGGGACAGGCCGCAGATTATGCAGCGCCTCTCTGACATTCTCGATATTTAGGCGATTTTTCACCGACAATATGATCGGGAGAGCCAATGGAACGGCCTATTGGGAGGAGAGCTGAGATGGGCACTGTCGGAAGCATCACAGATGGAGGTACAATCTGCTTGTCCTTGGCGGTCACATTGAACATAAAGCGGAAATCGGAGCGGCGATCGATACCATCGATCTCAAAGATGCTCGAGATGGGCTGCGCGGCAATACCTGGCTGATCTGAGAAGAACTTGGAGGCATGGTAGGTCTCGTACTCGGTGAAGAGCTGCACCGTGTCGAACTGGTTATTCACCGTCTTGAGGAAGTACACCTACAAAAACCAATCAATAACGATGACCCAAAGTTAAGGTGAGTGATGATTACCTTTTGAGCTTCGATGGGAGTGAGCCAATAGCTGTATAGAACTAAGAGGCGATTGAGGAGCAAGAAGTGTTGGGTGTCACTCGCGAGGAGGTCGGCGCGGCGCTTAGCGTCGTCAGTCGGCAAGTTGGCATAGCCTTTCTTCAGCAAGCGGATCATGATGTGTTGCACTTCGCGTGGCGTTGGCAACGAGGCCTCAAAGTTCGCCTCGAGGATGATTCGACGCTCGCCCTCGCTGAAGACGCTCAATATGGTGGCAGGAGAGGAGTCGCTCGAATCTGAGAGGAGCGATCGTGTCGTCTTGTAGCCTCGTGAAACCATAAGATTCGAAGCGGAATTATCGGTAGTATTAATATTAAAACATTTGCTTTTGGTCGCATGGATTCTCGAAGATGGCGTCGACGGGGAGGAGGAGACGAGCGAAGTCCTCGACACTCTGCTCGCCGCCACTCGAAGCAACCTAGAACATCGAGGCTTGAGCTTCCCTTGCATCCAACAGCAAATTCAACCATAAATACAATCTTAACTTGATGAAAACAACATATTAAGCTCCAAGGTCGAAAGGAACGTGATGGATAAATAGAGCGATTGGAAGGCCGAGCGGTGATCCAACAAAGTGGCCTCGTGTACGGGACCCAGAGGTTTCTCTCCGAGAATCCAACCCTTTGTATACTTGAGATAATTAGCGGAAGTTCCCAATAATAATAGTCAATAGATGTTGTTGGAATGGAGAGGGGGAGGGAGGGAAAGCTTGCTCGTTTCATGAACAAGCCTTGGTTCGATCGCTGATGAAGACCCAGAGCGATATTATTCCGCGTCGTAACTGAAGACACTTATACAATATTAAAATTAGATATAGCAATGGGAAGTATATACACCTGGACGGAATCATGTTGATAGGTAGAACCAAGCCGAGAATGAGCGGTCACTGATGGAGGCTATCAGACCCTGTCGATACTGTACGTTTAGTAGGAGGCGACTCGGCCGACGTCTTGAACAAGAGAAGCCGGTCGAACCAAGCCGAGAATGTCAGAGCGGCCAATGTTGGTCGGACACTGAGAGGTGACCTCGATCGCTCAGTCACTGCAGTTGTCGTATCATATTGTTTGGGTATTATTAATAATAAATATTGTACAAAATAATAGAAACATCTCAATCCGGCTGACTACCGTCGACCGCTCCAAGGGCAAAGCGCGAGGAAGGTCGCAATTAGTGTCAACACGATCGCAATCCGATTCGGAGAATGGACAGCGCCTAAGCGGAAAGATTCAATCCTGATGACAATCAAAGACATTTGAAAGGAAGGGGCTGAGAAGGACCTGAAGAGCAGGAGTCTGCGACCAGTGAAAACTGTTGCACCAGCGAGGATGAACTCACCTTCTGCAAAAAAGGCAGAACGAATTAAGAACTCAACAAATAGAAGATTGAGTGAGTAGCAAAGGAGAACGGACCTGAAGGCCCGTATAGCGGGCACACGTAACATTCGAGACGACGTTGACCGTATTGAAGGTGGACAAACAGCTCGTTCCATTGATGAGCACCACGGATCCCGAGGCTGCAATTGGAAACAGTCAACGACGATGTCAGAACCATCAGCAAACAACGATTGGCAAGGTCGTACGAATAACACCTAAAATTCTGACGGTAGCGTTGGAGGTTGAGACATTGACGCAGCCTGACACGACGAGGGGCGCGTCGCTCGAAAGCAACACTGTGGATGCCGATAGAGTTAAATTTCCTGGAAAGCAATCAATGTTGAGGATGAAAAATGATGCGTCAAGGAAGAACACTCGTTACCCTCAATGAAGACAGTGCCATTGGTGCTGAGCTCTATGTTTGTGAAGTTCAAAGAGCCTTGATAGAGAGTCTCATTCAACTCCACAACAATGCCTAAATACAGCACAATGAAATGACCAACCACAAAAAACAAATCGAACATAAGGCGCTACCTTGGCTTTGCAAGATGCAAGATCGACTGTCAGGGCCGAGGACGAAGCCACTTTGAGGGCACGAGCAGACCTCGGGGCCAAATAGACTGCTGCTGGAGTCAAAGGCGCACACTTGATCGCACGAGCCCAGAAGACATGGCTCGTAAACTGTCGAGAGACTCAGAGGTGAAAACGATGTCGACACCCAAGGAGAGGGAGGCAGAAGAAGAGGACGCTTCGTACAGACAGCCGCCGTCACAAAACCGCTTTGTGAGATATAAAATGAGGTGAGCTGATATCCTTCATCCAGACATTGCCACGCTGCATCCAGGAAATTCGAGGTAGGAAATGGCCTCAGCGTTTTGCCGCCGGACCACTCTCCCTACGCAAGACAAGAGATGAGCAGTCCGAGGGGCCTTATTAGAAAAAGGACGAACGCACTGCTGCGAAGTCCAATATTGAAGTGAAATAGAGTGGAGTGAGTTGAGTCGCCGAGGAGTTCGAGGAAGCGGGGTCGAGGTAGAGCGAGCGCTCCGAGGACACTGCTACCATCATGGCTCCAAAGATGTTAATGTTTGAGGCCATCCGAATTGCCTTCATTGATGTGGGCACATATGTTGTACTGACAAAAAAACAACACGTCACTTGCAAAAGAAGGATGAAGAAGGTGCAAAAAAAAAAGGCTGTAGTTTACCTGAAGGTGATGCTGTACACGCCATTATAGTCGCTGAGTCCGAGAAGATACCAGCTCTCCGAGGATGAATTGCGTGCGGTCACCATTGTCGTAAAGCTGTATATATAAGCATCAAATCATCGCAAAGAGAGACTGGAGGAAGAAGGCGGACTAATGATGAGTGACGCGACTGTCGGTGGCTGCCGGAAGTGCGGGACCAGTGATGGCCAAGCCGGTATTTCCAAAATCCCTCGATAGCACGATAGATTCGGCGTATATTGACGATGGACCGTTATTACCCGCTACAAGTTAGTGAAATCGTCAAACAGATCCGGAACAAGAATAGAGGCGGAAGCACAAATACTTATGCTCGTGCGGATGAGAGCAGAAGCAACCTCCACTCCGCTGGCGGTCGACCGAAAGGAGTAGAAGACTGGGTCTGGACCACCTAGAAAACACATCAAACAAATTGGTACACAATTCAGATAAACTAAAACGTTTCAACGGACCAGATACGTTGCCGCGAATGACAACAACGGGAGTAGCGAAGGGTCCAAGAGTGGAGATATTGGCCTTGAATGGGGTAAGCGCTTGAAAGCTCAAGTTGGACGGAATGGTAACTGTCGGCACAACAAACGCAAATGCTGAGTCAAGGGTCGAATTGGTGACCATCTACACAAGCACCAATGAGGAGGGAGTCTGCATCCAAGTGAAGTAGAGCAGTTCGAACGATAATTGCGCCAGTCGTATCAGACGCCAAGGAGAAGTAGTGGCGCCCTCCAGGGGTAGGAATGAATGAACATTTGACGCTCTCACTAGAAGCGATCACAGCGATATGAAGTGGAGGGGAAGAGGAGAGTCGACTTGGAACACGTACACAATAGGTCCCGGTGCCCAAGCGACGTGCAGCGCACAGTGGTGTAGTGAAAACCAAGACGGCTGGACGACTTCAAAGACAACATGAAGAACGAAATTATCCTAATGGAAAATATAAAATTAGAAGCTCATAGTGCGATTGATGCGCATCTCAGACATTGGGTTTTATTGGAGTCGGACCTGAGTGCCGTTGAAAGAGAATCCAATCTGGGGGTTGATGAAATGGAATGAGGTGGCAATGGGGATATTGGCGATGACAGCATCCAACAGTGAGAAATTCATCGGCAACCAGTTGAGGATTTCGAACCCCGGTTTTCCCGGAACTATGCAGAACTTTCAGTCTGTGAAAACGAAGTCCCAATGATTTGTGATGAAGCGCATTCGGTGTACTGTTGGAGTAGGCGCTGCCAATGGAGATAAAGATTCGAGAATTCCGGATATTCATCGGATCCTTGGCGACGACGGCAATGGCAGTCGGTTCCATAAACCTTGAAGATACTGCAATCCTATAGAGATGACACAAGAACGAGTCAGTTGACGAGAGCAGAACTTGAACCAAGTCAGTGGTGCCTGTTGATGAGGAAAGGGGCGAAGCCACCCGTGGTGAAGGCAGTTCCCATTTCATCATAGTTTCCCTCAAAAATCGTTTTCTCAATGAAGTCGCAATCTATATCAAAAAAAAAGCATCAACAGCGTACGAAACCGTCATTCTCCAGGGATGCGTTGCATCACTCGTATCGAAGGCAAGCAATATATTGCGAGGTCAGTGAATCCGCAAATTCGCAAATCCAATCAATTCATCATCAAACAAGAAACATCCTAAAACGGCAATCGCGCATAGAGGCTGAGCAGAAAGGCGAGGAGAAAGAGGCAGGAGGTTCAGCTGTGGGGGTTGCCCACCTCCCATTGTTAGTGCGACGTTCTCCTCCACCATATCAAAAAGCACCGAACGTCCTCGAAGGAGCTTCTCGTTCGGCTTCTTTTACTCACAGAAGAGGACAAGATTGAAGTCCAACCGCGACAACAACCTGGACATCGGAGCCAGCAGTGCTCCTGCATGTCCCGTCCGTCCGCCCGAGCGACGAGGCCGAACAGAACAATATATCAATGGCTGTCGGCCCAGAAATAAGAGAACTCAATAAAAAAGAGATTCTATAATGTCGGGAAAAGGAAAAAGCACGTGATTCGGGAGGGAAGAGGGCGAGAGCGAGCAGGAGGGCGAGCCAGGGAAGCTGACTCCGTTGCATTGAAGCTTCCGTCGCCGTCGAAGGGAGTCCCCACCACGGCATCCCACTCGAAACGAAAATAAAATTATATTTATCCCAATGAGATTGGGCGCTCTGCGAGTGCGAAGAAGAGAGGAGAATGAGAGGCCAGAGAGGGCAGTGCAGTGTGGTAACGTTGCAGCTTGATTGGAGGGCGGTTGCCGAGTGCAAACCAACTGAAGGCCCCCGCAAACCATTCTCTTTTTATTTTGGGCGAACAAGCAATCGACCGATGCTCTCCACTGTCGTTAAATCACAGAGGTCTTTAGCTTCAAAGATTCAATGTACGATCATTGTACGATTGCTGACGTTATCTGGAGGCCCTCCCCCCCCTGAGCTCGCCCGCTTCCCCAGTTACCGATACAAACACAGCTCCCCTTGACTTCTTGATCAATTTTCTTTTTTAGATCTATTATCTCCATTTTTATTTTATTATCTTCACACTTTTAATGTTGGTGTCAATTCCTATTGTTCGACTGTTGGGCGAGACTGCTCTCCCTCTCCTCTCCTTCTCATCATCTCATTGCGAGCCCTCTTCTTTTGTCTTAGGTCGATACATGTCAGCAGCAGCGGTGAGGCGGTCACGGCGGGTCCTTTTCAACGTTCCAGGCAGCGACGAGCGGAAGCTCGCTAAAGGCATCCCACCTCCCACCAACGCAGTTCCTTGATTCCTCTTTGTTGTGATCGAAATTTTTATGATTTGATAGTTCCTGGTTTGGGAGCGGATTGTATTGTGCTCGACTTGGAGGACGGCGTGGCGCTCTCAGAGAAGCCCAAGGCGCGCACCCTCATTGCGCAGTACTTTGAGAAAGGTCCACCTCCTCGTTCTCTTCTTGCACTCACCCTTTCCCTTTTTATATTTGATTTGCAAAGTTGTTATTTCTCGATTTCATTGGTTGCTGTGTAGGGGAATTTGCTGGTGCGGAGAGGGCGGTTCGAATCAACTCGCGCAACTCTCGCTTGCAGCAGTACTATCTGTCTTTCCCCCCCGGACCGCCAACACGTCCAAAATCTCACAGATTTCGTGTCTAGGATCGATTTAGATAGCCTCCAACCCGTCCTAGGGAAGATTGACGCCATCGTGCTGCCAAAGGTCGAAGATCAAGAGGACGTCGAGGTGGTGCACCGCTTCCTTACTCCCCACGACAAAGAGAATCGCATCAAGGTCCGCCGAATTTAATTATTTGTTGTTGTCTAATCGCCTTTTCTTCTAATTGGTGTCATTTGAAGATCCTTGCCGCGATCGAGAGCGCTCGAGGCCTTTTGAATCTGCGGCAGATCTGCGAATCTTCTCGCGTGCAAGCGCTCATTGCACGCTTACGTTTCCATCGATATCACTGCCTCCCGTTTTTTATATCTTATCCATAGTTTGCATCGGAGGATTATTGTGCCGATGTCGGCGCCACGAGAACAGCAGCAGCGACGGAGCTCCTCTACGCCCGCTCCGCTGTTGTCACCTACGCCGTCGCTCATCAGTTCGCCTCGATTCACTTCGCATTAATTTCACAATCTATGATCCTCTCTGTGCATAGATTACAAGCGATTGACATGGTCTGCATTCAATTCAAGAATGAGGAGCAGCTTATTCGCGAGTGCGTCGATGGCTTCAATCTTGGCTTCACCGGAAAACAGGCCCGTCCACTGTGTCTCAACCTGCACTCTTTGCTATTCCGAGACCTCATGTTGAATGTAGGCGATCCACCCAAATCAAGTGAAAGCGATTAGTGAGCACTTTAAGCCACCGCAGGACAAGGTCGACTTTGCGCGCAAGGTGCTGAGCGAGTTCAAGCGGCACGACCAGCAAGGCAAGGGCGCCTTTGAGGTTGACGGCAAGATGATCGATATGCCCATGGTCCTCCAAGCGCGGCGGACGCTTCAGCGCGCGGGCGTCCTTGATGATGACTAGGAATGATGGAGTGAACGGATTGAACTATTGGGAGAGCATGCATGCCCTCTGTTACCACAGTGTCGAGGCCCATCGCGACAGTCCTCAGCGCCAGTCAGCGGCAAATTGTTGAGGCGCCCACACAACTCATGAAGGCAAAAAATAAACGCGAGCCGTTGAACGGCGAGCAATAAGAAACGGCACAAGGCCGCCAGCCAGGGCGTGGAAAAAAGAACAAAAAATTTACTGCGTGAAGTGGGATTTGAACCCACGCCCCCTTTCGAGGATAAGAACTTGAGTCTTACGCATTAACCCCTCTGCCATCCACGCTCAGATGAAAGATTACCTTTAGGTTGATATATAAATTTAACCGGAAGGAACTGCTATGGGAGAAGGTTTTTCCGACCAGGTTTGGTGACGAACGCACGCATAGCTTTGGGAGGAATCGAAAGGTAGTTATTTCTTGTGTTAAATATGGATGCACAATGGAGCCAGTGACTCGCCGCGGAGCACGCGAATTCTCGAGGATTGTCATCTCGCTTCGCTCCGCTCAGCCCCGTTCCTCTCGCTGCCAAAAGTGGTCCATGCAGATGAGAGATCTCGTTGCATGTATTATTTGAGATAGTGTTGACGGTCTAAAGGCGAGACTGATTTCATCTCGGCATGCCTTCCACTAGTCGACCCTTGCCCTCCTTCAAATGTACATCGGATTCTCAACATTATAATAAATCTATTAATATTATGACTATTAAATCTTCACCTTTATTCAAAGATTTGAGCTGGTGGAGGAGGTTGAATCACTGCCGTCCCTCGAAGCTCGAGGTTTCTGTGATTCCTCCGCGGTCCTCGCTGCATTCCTTTCTTCCCGTTTAGATCTATTCCGATTAAATTCCAATTCATCAAATGAAATGAAATTATTGATCGCCTACTCGTTAGTGGAGAGTGCTTCCGCAAGTCTGCCAACGCCCGTCAGATTGTCGAGCAGACGAGAGAGGATCGTCGTATATACATCATATTGTTGCTATGCGTTTCTCTTACTGGTCGTATGTGAATATCTCTAATCGATTGCGATAAAACGTGTTGACGGTGACGCGAATATCGACGTGAAACTGTTCGGGTAGATGCGCATTCGCCACTTGGCGTAGGAAGCGTTCTGTGCTTTGGGCTTGGTCCCCGCCTCCAAGGACAATGCCGCTGCCAAGCGTGATTGATTTCACTTTGGATGCCTTGGCAAGAAAGGTTGCGAGGTGATCGATGGTGATCTGATACATGGCACCGGCATTGGTCTTGAGCAGCTCGTTGGGGGGATTAGGTTGCCGCTGATCCAAATAGAGCTTCTCCAGGCTCCCCAGCTTGGACAGCTCGAGCAGCCACTCGCCCAGAAACCGCTGTTTAGACACGATGATGACATCCAATACTTCCAGGCTGGGGAAGGCGACGAGCGCTGCGAGGACCTTCGCATCGAGGGGTAGGTCGCGCAAGTAGAGCTGTCGGAGGCAGTGTCTCGGGAGCGCGTGGACAAGGCTCGCCGCAGTCTGGTAGTCGGGGAAGGGATTCGAGCTGAATTGCGTCGAAGCGAACAGCTCGTCAAACATTTCCGTGGACAAAGCGAAGCGCTGCAGGAGCTTGAGCTTGAGCAGCTGTTTGATGAGGTGATCGACAGGAAAAAGGCCACGAACGTCCAGCCCCGTCAAGCTCGTCAACTTGCCCAACATCTGAATTTCGCTCTCGCCAATTTTAGGATCAAGAGCTATGCTTAGCCGCAGTAATCTCGAGGGGGACTGGGAGGCAACAACAGCGAGATTCCCAGGGAAAGCCGTGAGAAGATGGACCTCCTCGAAAGCGTGGTCGCCCATGAGGCCCTTTGAGAGAACAATCGGGTGCCCCGAGAAAGAAATTCGCCTTAGCTTTGGATATTTGGAGAGAGAAAAGAGGGGATTGGATTGGAGGAGGTCCACCGGACCAGAATGGCCATTAAAAGAGTTGATAAAGGTAGCCTCCAGGCTCTCGAGATGCGGCAAGTCGCAGCCGAAGACGAGTTCGCAATCCTTGACGTACACGGGCACCGTCAACGACTTGAGGTTGGAGAAGACGTTTAAGGGGATGGAGAGAGCCTTTTTCTTTTTGAAGTCGCCATAGGTGCACGCATAGACAGAGTCGAGGCGCTCGAGGTTAATCGCATCCTTGAGGAAAGCAAAATCGCCAAGGTAATAAGGGCTGCCGCTACCGCTCCCTCTAACGAGACTGAAATCGAGCAGCACCTTGGAGTTGAGTTTGATAATTGAGCCATCGAAATCGGTAAGGTGGATGCGCGTGAGGTATCGCAGGCCCATAACGTACTTCCAAGGCTCAATCCCAGCAGCCAGCAGCGCCTCATTGTTGAAGCGTCGGCTACTCGAGGCCTCCGTGAGACCAACTACGGTTATAGAGCGAAGGCGAGGCATGAAGGCCGCGAGGGCTTCGAGGCAAGCAACCTCAACATTAGCTGCCTTGATGCCGAGGACGGCACGCGGCTGGATCTTGAGAGGACACTTCTTGAAGAACTCGCCCACTTGCTTCTGCATTAGCTTGTAGTTAAACACGTATTCAACCTCGGTTCGGCTCGACCAGTTTTTCACATCGAACTGCGGAGCAAATTTTGGACCAAATACGAAACCGTCGAGTGTGAGGTCGAGCAATGGAATGTCCGAACGCAAGGCGACGCGGCGCCACAGCGGCGAAACAGCGGAGGCGGCCAAGAAGCGCGAGCGTTCGTCCAGATGCGCCATCACCAACGCGATAGGATCCTCTGGCATAAATATCTCCTCCACTAAAAACAATACAATGATCGGAAAAGGGAATCTCGAGGAAGGGAGGAAAGGGGCTCGACGGACTTCCCTGAAGCGAGCTCAGAACCAGATAACAAAAAATGATCTCATTCCATTGAAATTTAAATATCTGCAGAAGTATTTTGATCAAAGATTTAGCTTCAAAAGATTCAAAGGCACCAGAAGCGAGAGGGGACGGACATGACAGAGCTCGAGCTGGGGGAGATCGAACGCACCGAGGTGAGAAGGCGGGGCGACGATCTCGCGCACCGCCATCGCTTTAGGGATTATATGGTTACGTTAACTTGTGGAAGAAAGACTCTCGACCATGAACGCTCGACTGTCGAGGCTCGGAGAGGAGTAGTGGTTTTCCTGAGGAATTGACCACCCGAAAATGGATTTATGTGTCGCGATTCGGTGATCCGCACCTCGCGCGACGACATCAATGCGCCTCAGAGGTCCCCGCCTCAATTGATCAATAGATGATACGGGAGTAGGCCTTTCTGACCACGAAGAGGCGGCTTGGGTTTGTCACTTGAGAATCGGCGTCGAGCGCGCTTCCGTCGAGCCGTCAACGGCTTGAACGGTTAGCCGCCGCCTTGCCTGCCCTCCTCTTTGCGCGCTCTCCTGTCTTGCGATCTTTTGAGTTACGTGTCGTCCATGCGCTGCTGGACGGCCCGTAAGCCCCGTATCCAAGCTCATTCTCTTATCCATTGCCGGTGATCAAGAAGCCTTGGCTAATTGAGACTGCTATCATTGAGGATGGCTGGCAGCACGTTCGACTCGACCTCCTTCGTTTCTCTTCTGACCCTTTGCGCTTCCTCGTTTTCTTTCCTCCTCGTACAACTAGTTATCTTGCTTCTCATTTTTGTTCTGGGTTTGTTGTGGCGTCGCGCTGATGGCGTGCCTCTCTTGCCGTCGCGCGATGTCTCTTCCTGACCCTGCCCTCCCTCCCTGATTCCCTGCTGTCATTTTCGTCTCTCTGTCTCCTTTTATTTTGATGTGCTTTTTTGTTTTTAGATGGATAATGTAAATGCGCACAATTGGACTGATAACATTTTGGTGGAGATTGGCTCGCGATCCCGCGTACTCGTCTTCTCATCGCCGCCTCTCCCTTTCCTATTGAACGCTGCTTGTTTTACTAACAGGTCTTGTTCTAGTGAGCCAGCCGTACTCGGAGGATTCAGATGATAGCGCGGACAGCGACTACATTGAGTGCTCCGAGAAGCGCGGGAGGGGGTCCGTCTCCCATCTGCTCTTCGTTTTCGTTCCCCCTTGAGTTTGCAGAGGCACTGTCGTATCGTTGTTGTTGCGTGCGTGTTCACGTCCCTTTGCTGTGTCACCTTCTGTGACGGAGATGAGCGAGGTGTGGGGGTACGTGCTCCCACTAGGGGGCGGGAAAGTAGGATTCTCTCCCTGAGAGTCCGAGGATATGGCGCCACTGTTCTCTGCAAAGGACAGTGGGAAGCCACTCCGCGCAATGGGAGTGGTAATCGCGCTTGTCACACTTCGTAGGCGAGCTTTGTCGGGTTGGCCCGATGGGTTTGTCGTTCACGCTGTGTTTTTTGGATTCTCGCCCTACTTGTGTGTCGTTGTTGTTGCGTGCGTGGTCACGTCTCTTTGCTGTGTCACCTTCTGTGACGGGGATGTGCGAGGTGTGGAGGGACCAGCTCCTTTCGGGAACAGGAAAGTAGGACTCTCTTCGGTGAGAGTCCGAGGAGATGGCGCCACTGTTCTCTGCAAAGGACAGTGGGAAGCCACTCCGCGCAATGGGAGTGGTAATCGCGCTTGTCACACCTCGTAGGCGAGCTTCGTCGGCTGTTCGATGGGTTTGTCGTCACGCTATGTGTTTTGCATTCTCGCCCTAATCGTGTTTCGTTATTGCGTGTTCAGTCCCTTTGCCGTGTCACCTTCTGTGACGGGGATGAGCGAGGTGTGGGGGTACGTGCTCCCACTAGGGGGCGGGAAAGTAGGATTCTCTCCGTGAGGGTCCGATGATACGGCGCCACTGTTCTCTGCAAAGGACAGTGGGGGCCACTCCGCGCAATGGGAGTGGTTGGCGCGCTTGTCACACCTCGTAGGCGAGCTTTGTCGGCTGTCCGATGGGTTTGTCGTTCACGTTGTCTTTACTCTTTTTCTTCCTTTCTCTCTGTCGGATGCGTGCCATGCCGCGACCAGCGAGGAGGGGCTGGTCGCATCATTTTTTGCTCTCTTTGTTGCGCTAACTCTGATTTGCTCGTCATGTTTTCATGAGTTCTCCATTTGTAGTGGAGGCCGACGGCTCGACCCTCTCATCGCGTGCTTCGGTGCAGGTGCAGAGGAAGGTTAGTTGGGCGAGCTTAACCGATAAAGCGAAATGGCGCAAACGGGAGTTTAAGCGCAAGCGGCAGCTGAAGCGCAAGCAGGCGGAACTTGCGGCCGCCGCGTCGTCATCTGTGGGCGACGACCCTTCTTCGAAGGGCGCCGAAAAGTTGGTCTCTGTGCGCGGCGCTGAAGCTCCTCCTGCGGCCAAGAGGCGCCGCCTCGGTGACAACTATAATGCTATGATCAAGGCTCGCCCCCTCCTCCTTTATCTCAGTTTCTTTGCTCCGGTCAAGAAAGAAGGCTTATTCTTCTTTTCATTCGTAGGTAACAGACGAGCGCGTTGTCGCTGAGAGCCGCGCTGATACGGAGAAGCAGATTGAAGCGGAGAAAGAGAGAGTTGCTGAGTTTATCGTACTCTTTCCTTCTTGTACTCTTATCATCATATCGCGATTCTTTTTCTGATTCGCTGTCTAGGCCACGCTCGCTGAAGGCGACAATGGCGCTGTCGAAGATAACAAGGGCATCAGCATTGATCATGACGACGAGCTGCAAGCTGCCAATGTCTTGTTGGAGCTGCATACGGCCGCTGTCTCTGAGCATGGCATCGAGAGTGAGGTACAAACGTTTCATTCATCCCGATGTTGTTTGGCTTGGCTCTGAGGGGTGTTTTTCTAGGAGAACTTTGTTTAGCTTAGCTGACTGAGCGGAAGTTCCTCCGCAACCACCAACCTTGTGCAGTCAAGGCCGCACAGAGCAACCTCGCTTTGCCAATGCTGATGAGCGCCTTTTCTTTTCCACTCCTCCTCCTCCTC
>Ga0154020_10006559_pt1 | contig 13641 bp, 6 predicted proteins | sample Klosneuvirus_201_FD_109709 | JGI IMG/M metagenome (GOLD analysis project Ga0154020, IMG submission 109709) | Active sludge microbial communities from wastewater, Klosterneuburg, Austria - Klosneuvirus_20160825_MG | ecosystem: Engineered > WWTP > Aerobic digester > Activated sludge | place... | reverse complement strand
CCACCATCCTCCGCATGAAGCGCTCTATTGGCGTTGGGTTGCCCAATCCGCCATCCGCGAGGGCAACTGGAAACTTCTCCGCGGCGGAGACCGCGAGTATCTCTACGACCTCGGCAACGATCTCGGGGAGAAACACAACCTCGCCGCCAAACATCCCGAGATCGCCGGCCGGCTTCGGGCCAAACTCACCGCCTGGTCCGCCACGCTCACTCCCCCGGGTCTCACCCTCGGTCCGATGTCGCCCGCCTGGACCAACTACTTCGATCACTACCTTGACGGAAAATCCATTCCCAGGCCGACGGCCGAGGCTGCACAGACGTCAGCGATCATGGACGGCTGGAACGCACGCAACGGCACACTGACGAAGCGGGACGGTGTCTTTCAGTTTGCACCGGATCGGGGTTCCAAAGGAAACTCCGCCTTCCTCACCCGCTCGCAGCTCAGCCTGCCCGCACCCGTCACCGCCAAAGTCACCTTGAAAACCTCCTCCGCCGGAGAAGCCAGTTTCTCCTGGAGAACCCAAAGCCAGAAAGACTTCATCCCGGCAAACCGCGTGGCTTTCACCGTCGCCGCCTCAAGCGATTGGCAAACCCACGAAATCGCACTTCCCGCCACCGGCACGGTCATCCATCTCCGCCTGCACCTTCCCGGCGGCCCCCTCCTCCTCCGGGACATCACCCTCTCATCCCTTTCAAAATGAAAATCCCCCTCACCTATCGAAGGAAGTTTCCGCGTTTATTTGAGTCCCTCCGAGGCTACGTTTCGAGCCCCCTGCGCTCCGCCTGCCTGCTTTCCGCTCTTCTCCTCGCCCATGGATCGTTCGCGGCCAAGCCGAACATCCTCTTCATCGCGATCGACGATCAGAACGACTGGATCGGGCACCTTGGGGGCCACCCCATGGCGAAGACCCCCCACCTCGATCAGCTCGCGGCGCGTGGCACGAGCTTTCTCAACGCGCACTGCAACTCTCCCCTCTGCAATCCTTCCCGCACCAGCCTGATGCTCGGCCTGCGTCCGACCACGACGGGAATCTATGGGCTGACGCCGTGGTTCCGAACCCTTCCGCAATGGAAGGACCGCGTTTCCCTCCCGCAACACTTTGCCCAGCACGGCTACCGGACGGCCGCCACGGGGAAAATCTACCACATGGGAACCGGAGGCGGCGGTAAAACACCCACCGGGGAGACGCCGGAATTCCATCAGACCGCGCCCTACGGCGGCGTCGGCACCAAGCCGCCGCAGAAACTCATTCCTCCGACGCCGATGGGCAACCATCCGCTGATGGACTGGGGCGTTTGGCCACTCGACAATGACGACACCGGAAAGGGCGACTACAAGGTGGCGAGTTGGACGATCGAACAAATCAAACAGGCGCCGAAGGATCAGCCCTTCTTCATCAGCGCCGGTTTCTTCCTGCCGCACGTTCCGATGTACGCCACGCAGAAGTGGTTCGACCTCTATCCGGACGACGACAGCGTGCTGCCAAAGATCGACGAGAACGACCGCGCGGATACTCCGCGTTTCTCGTGGTACCTGCATTGGAACCTGCCCGAACCGCGCCTCAAGTGGATCAAGGAAAACAACCAGTGGCGGAATCTGGTTCGCAGCTACCTTGCCTCCACCAGCTTCATCGATGCGCAGATCGGCCGCCTGCTCGCGGCACTGGAGGAGGCGGGCGTCGCGGACAACACCATCGTCGTTGTCTGGGGCGACCACGGCTGGCATCTCGGCGAAAAGGGCATCACCGGCAAAAACACCCTCTGGGATGACGGCACGCGCGTGCCTCTGATCATCGCCGGTCCCGGCGTGAAGCCCGGCCAACGCTGCACCCAGCCCGCCGAATTGCTCGACCTCTACCCGACGCTGATTGACCTCGCCGGAGTGCCCGCGCGCAACGATCTCGAAGGTCTCAGCCTCCGCCCCCAACTCAAGAACGCCGCGACGAAACGGGATCGCCCCGCCATCACCAGCCACAACCAGGGAAACCACGGAATCCGCAGCGAGCGCTGGCGCTACATTCACTACGCCGACGGCAGCGAGGAACTTTACGACATGGTCAAAGATTCCAACGAATGGACCAATCTCGCCGGCCTGCCCGCTTACGCCGCCGTCATTGCTGATCACAAGAAGTGGCTTCCCAAAATCGATCTCCCTCCGGCCCCGAACAGCGCCCACCGCATTCTGACCTACGATGCGGCGACGGACGAGGCGGTCTGGGAGGGAAAGAAAGTGAAACGCAACGACCCGATCCCCGACTAAAACTGCAGTATCGCCCCCACTCCCATGAATTCTCGCCTCTTCCCCCTCCTCCTTCTGCTCGCTTTCTCTGTTGGCGCGTCTCGCGCGAACACGCCGCCCAACATCGTCTACATCATTTCGGACGATCACGCGTGGAGCGACTACGGCTTCATGGGGCATCCCCAGATTGAAACGCCGAACCTCGACCGCCTCGCGGCCCGCAGCGCAACCTTTACCCGCGGTTATGTGCCGACCGCATTGTGCCGGCCGGCGCTGGCTTCGTTCGCCAACGGCCTCTACGCCCACCAGCACCGCATCAGCGGCAACGATCCTGCACTGCTTCCGGGCATGACCAACGCCGGTGGCCAGAATCTTAAGGATCCAACAGCGTACCAAAACCTCCGTGCGAAACTCATCGCCCAAATCGACCGTCATCCGACCATCGCCCAGCTCCTCGGACAAAAGGGCTACCTGAGCCACCAGTCCGGCAAGTGGTGGGAAGGTGGTTACGCCCGCGGCGGTTTCACCCATGGCATGACCCGCGGCTTTCCCCTGCCAGGCGGACGGCATGGCGACGACGGCCTGGACATCGGTCGCGAGGGTATGGCGCCCGTCACCTCCTTCATCGACCAGGCCACTGCAGCCAAAAAGCCTTTCTTCGTCTGGTATGCTCCTTTTCTGCCACATACGCCCCACACCCCACCGGAGCGTCTCTTCGCCAAGTACAAGGCCAAGGGAATCGAATCGGACTTCGTCGCGCGCTACTACGCCATGGTCGAATGGTTCGATGAAACCTGCGGCCAGCTAATCCAGCATCTCGACTCCAGAGGTCTGACGGAGAAGACGCTGATCGTTTACGTGGGCGACAACGGCTGGATCCAACAGAAGGACGCGGGTGGCTATGCTCCGCGGTCCAAACAAACCGCCAACGAGGGCGGCGTTCGCCAGCCCATTCTGCTCAGCTGGCCCGGAGTCATTCGTCCGGGCAACCGAGGCGAACAACTGGCCTCCAGCGTCGATCTTTTCCCCACCGCACTCGCCGCCGCCGGCGTGGAGCTGCCCGCAAATCTCCCCGGTTACAACCTCCTGCCGGTGTTGAAGTCGGGACAACCGACCCCACGTCGGATGGTTTTCGGTGAGACCTTCGCGCATGACGTCGTCGACATCGAGGCGCCCGAAGCGAGCCTGGTTTATCGCTGGGTGATTGATGGACGATGGAAACTCCTCCTGACGTACGATGGTGCCGTCAGCGAACGTTACGCGTCGTCAAATCCGCGAGATGAACTCCGTCCGCAACTCTTCGACCTCATCGCCGACCCGCACGAGAACAAGAACCTGGCGTCGCTGCATCCGGACCGCGTCGCCCACCTCGCGGATCACCTACACCAGTGGTGGCCGACCCACCGCCGCAAGGTTCAGACCGCGTGGACCGAGTAAACTGTGGTTCTTCGCTGTTTTCAGTGGATAGAAGGGGCGGCACCTCCCCCCAACGGAGGCGGGACCGGTCGGTGCCGTCGCGGCCTCGGCGAGGCCACCTACATCGGATCGGCTTGCAGTCATCTGGATACGGGTTGTCGGCCACGCGTTCCTGAGGCATCAATCCGCTGAAAACAGCGAAGAACCGATACAGTCAGAGGCGAGCGCAGGTCAGTGCTCCGCATTGGTTTCCTTGTCGGTTACCAGTTGCGGAGTCGCACCCCCAACGGGTTGCTGCATTGGGTACTTGGCGTCGTAAAGGTTCAATTGCCGGTGCTTCCAGACCGCGCCCTCCAGCGTGACGGGATGCGGCAGTCTCACGTCCCAGTGCCCAAGCCGGGCGAGCATGGCCTTGGTGCGGTCGAGATTCTCCAGCGCGACATCGTGCTGCTCGGAGAGATCGACGCGCAGGTTGAAGAGCATCGGCAGCCGGTCGGGCAAACGCACCAGCTTCCAGTCCCCTTCTCGGATCGCCGCGCTGACCGTGAACCGCCAGGTAAGGTCCCGGTGCGGAGGAGTTTCGATCTGACCTGTGAGGTGAGGCCAGAGATTCACCCCAGAGAGTCCGGAGAGCTTGTCTTTGGCGGTGCCCGCCAGCTGCAAAAAAGTCGGCGCCAGATCGAGCGAGGTGACCGCCGGTGAAAAGACGGTGCCCGCCGGTAGTTTCCCCGGCCAGCTGAGGAGGAACGGAACCCGCAGGCCACCTTCCAGCAGGATGCCCTTCTGTCCATTCAGCGGGGCGTTGAGCGAGGCGTTTTGGTCCACCGGTCCGCCATTGTCGCTGAGGAAAACAATCAGCGTTTTTTCCGCGAGTCCCGTCTCTTGGACCGCGCCGAGCAGCCGCCCGAGCTCGTGATCCAGCCGCGACACCATCGCGCAGTAAGTGCGCCGCTTTTTGTCCTGGATAAACGCAAAGCGCCCAAGGTCTTCGTCCCGCGCGTGCATCGGTGAGTGGGGCGCATTGTAAGATGCGTAAAGAAAGAAGGGCCGTTCGCGATGGCGCTGGATGAACGCAATGCTCTGGTCGGTGATGTTGTCCGTCAGGTAAGTGATGGCACCGACGGGCCCGAAATTACACTCCAAGGCCGGCTCGACTTGACCGGCGGGCACGGTCGGGAAGTAGCTGTGTCCACCGCCGAGGAAACCCCAGAACTCGTCGAAGCCTCGTTTCAAGGGATGAAATTGCGGCTGACTTCCAAGATGCCACTTGCCGACCAAACCGGTGACGTAGCCCCCGACCCGCAAGCGATCCGCAATCGTTTGCTCGCTCACCGGCAAACCCGCGAATCGCGAATCAAATCCAGGCTGCACCTCCGCGAGGTTGTTGTCGTAGCCGAACTCGACCTGATTCCGACCCGTCAGCAGGCCCGCACGCGACGGACTGCACACCGGGGCGGATACATAACCCTGCGCGCACACCACCCCCGACGCGGCCAGCCGATCGAGATTCGGGGTCGGGCTCTGCGTGCTGCCTTGGAAACCGACATCACCATAACCCAGATCGTCCGCAAGGATCAGAATGATATTGGGCCGGTCTCCGAAGGCCGCCGCGCGGGGGCTTGCCGACGCGAACGACAAGACAGCCACCAAGAATCCAACGACAGCGAGGGCAATTTTCATCATGCGAAACGGGATAAGGCGGGACGGCGAGGGGGTGCGTGACCCCACGCAGACGTGAAGCGCTGGGATCAAGGGGGGTAGAAAATTGTTAAGGTAGCAATCGTCTCCCGTCGCAGCTACCCCCCGTTAGGGGGAAATCAACCGGGCTGTCCATTGCTCACGAACGCGGGCGGGCCCGAAGACGCTGCCATCGGACGCACGGCGTGCAATTTCTGGCCGGGTTCGTGTTCGCATGCCTCCGCGTCCATTCGCGGTTAAACCGCCCGATTCCGACTCAGGCTCGACCAAGCTTGAAGTCTCCACAGGAATCGATTCCTTTCTTTACGGTTTAGCGACGCCCCTTTCCTGCAATGTCCACGCTCCTCTGCCGAATCTCTACGGACCACGCGATGGGATCACTCCTTCGCCCGATTCTTCGCCGCGCAGTACCCTTCTTGACAGCCCTGCTCGCACTTTGCGGCATCTCCGCCGCCGCCCCGGCGGAAAGCTGGCAGCCCCTGTTCGACGGCACCAGTTTGGCTGGCTGGAAGGTCCAAAGCAAACCGGCTGACCAGGCGAAGACCTACTGGCGGGTAGAAGATGGCACCATCCTCGTCGATTCACTCGGTGATGGGGACCACGACTACGTCTGGCTTCAGTCCGAGCGGGAGTTTGGCGACTTCGAGCTGCGGCTGAAGTTCCAGGCGTATCGCGACAGCCCAGGCAACAGTGGCGTGCAATTCCGAAGCCGCTACGACGCGACCGCCGGATGGCTCGACGGTCCGCAGGTCGATATCCACCCTCGCGGGCCGTGGCGCTCAGGGCTGATCTACGACGAGACCCGCGGGGTGCAAAAGTGGGTGTCACCCAGCCTTGCCAAGGTCAGCGACGCCAAACCCGAGATGGCGCCGGCCAATCTCGTGTTTCGTTACAGCGAGGATACACCCGCCTGGAACGATCTGCTCCTAACCGTGCGCGGGACCCAGGTGCGGGTCGAACTCAACGGCCTTCTCATACGTGAATGGGAGGGTGCCGGCGTGCTCGATGACGCCATCCACCGACAGCGCAACGTCGGTCTGCGCGGCCATCTCGCACTCCAGCTCCACAAGGGCGACCGGCTGAAAATGCGCTTCAAGGACATCTCCGTTCGCGAGCTGCCCGCGGCGGGCAGACCGAATCTCCTCTTCATCCTCACGGAGGATCAAGGGGCGCAGCTGGGATTCGTCGGGACCCCCGGGGTGCAAACGCCGCACATGGATGCGCTCGCGCGATCCGGCGTCTATTTTAACCGTGCCTTCGTCGTCTACCCCGTCTGCTCCGCCTCCAAGGCCGCGATTTACACCGGCCTGCACAACCACACCAACGGCATCCTCAACAACACCCTCAATCTGCCCAAACCCGCGAGCGAGCTCACCGCTGCGGAACGCAACCATGTGCTCTTCCGCACCAATCGTATCCAAGATTCGGTTCCAACGTGGGTTGAGCGTCTGCAGACAGCCGGATACTACCAAGGCGTGACGAGCAAGCTGCACGTCCTGCCGAACGAGAAATTCCCCTACGAGGAGTTCATCCGGAAACCCAATCACGCCGCCGTGGCCGGTTTCATCGAGCGCGCGAGGAAAGCAGGCAAACCCTGGCATCTTTTCTACAACCTCGGCCAATCTCACCGGCCCTATCCCAACAGCGACAAGGTCAGAATCCGCGTCGATCCGGCAGCGGTGAAGCTGCCCGGTTTTCTGCCCGAGACGCCAGTGACCCGGAAAGACTGGGCGGAGTACCTGGCCGCCATCGAAGAGACGGACGGGTTGCTCGGCGAAGGTCTCGCCGCCCTGCGCGAGTCCGGAGAGGAAGCCAAGACGCTCGTGATCTTTCTCGGCGATCACGGTCCCACCTTCCCCCATGGCAAGATGACCCTCTACGATCTCGGCCTGCGCACCCCGCTGATCATTCGCGGCCCGGGACTGCCCGCCGGACAGCGGACCGATGCCCTCACGAGCACGCTCGACCTGGCGCCCACGATCCTCGACCTGCTCGGGCTTGAGCCGCTGCCCCGGTCACATGGTCAATCCCTCAAACCCGTGCTGACCGGAGCTCCGGCAATCGCAGGGAGGGACTTCGTGTTTGCCGAAATCTCGCATCGCGGACCGTTGCCGAACGCGGGCCTGCAGGAACGCAGCGTCTGCGACGGTCGCTGGAAGTTGATCTACCGCGAGAAACTGACCCCTCCCTGGCGGCAGGTCCAAGCGGACAGCAAGCAATGGGAGACCTGGGGCAACCGCTCATACGCGGATATTGTGGCCAACAAGTCCCAGTTTCCCGAACCCTACCGGATCCTCACAGAAATGGATCCGCAAAGCCTCGGCGGCTCACTTCTGAGTCTGGAACTTTACAACCTCGAGACCGATCCTGACGAGCTGAATAATCTCGCCGCGGAGACCCGACATCGGCCCGAGCTCGTCCACCTCCACGCCGCCTTGCGTCGCTGGGTTAACGAGACGGGCGACCCCGCCGTACAACCCGCCCCGCTCTGATCCGCGATGCGCACCCACGGGATGGTCGGGGCGGCGATGATTCTTCTGCTCGCACTGACCGGTGGCGTTCTGCAGGCTGAGCCGGTGACAGCGGATCACTACCAAAACCCAATCCTGCGGGGGGTGAATCCCGATCCGTCGATTTGCCGGGTGGGTGAGGATTATTATCTCATCACCAGTTCGATGTTCTTCTTTCCCGGCATCCCGGTCTACCACAGCCGGGATCTGGTCAACTGGCGGTTGATCGGCCATGCGCTGACCCAGCCCGAACATTTCTGCCTGGAACAGAACAAGGGCAATCCGATGATGTATGCCGCCACGCTGCGGTATCATGCCGGTATCTTCTACGTCATTACGACCGATGTGCACGGCGGTGGAAACTTCTACGTCACCGCACGCGACCCCGCCGGACCATGGTCCGCGCCGATCTTCGTCGATCAGCCGGTCTTCGATCCCAGCCTCTTTTTCGACGACGACGGCAAAGTCTACTACACCCGCCGCGGTGCATTTGCGGACAAGGACATCGTGCAGGCGGAGATCGACATCGCCACCGGCAAACTCCTGACCCCGCTGCGGGCGATTTCGAAAGGACTCGTTTCCGACGACACCGAAGGCCCCCATCTCTACAAGATCAACGGTTGGTACTACCTGACGATGGGCGAAGGCGGATCGCGCGCGCTGCACATGCAAACCATCGCCCGCAGTCGATCACCGTACGGGCCGTTCGAGCCGTGTCCCCACAATCCGTTTCTCGCCCAGCACAATGCCTGGTGGCACCCGATTCGTGCGGCCGGCCACGCGGACTTCGTTCAGTCGACCGACGGGCGATGGTGGACGGTCTTTCTCGCCACCCGCCACAGCGGCTACGACCGCTTCAGCGCGATCGGCCGGGAGACGTTCCTCGCCCCGCTCCGCTGGGTCGACGGCTGGCCGCGCGTTCAGCCAGAGCACACCCAATCGTTCACCGTTCATACTCCCACACTGCCCCTCCACCCGTGGCCGGCCGCGCCGGCCCGCGACGACTTTGAATCCCCGCACCTTCGCCTCGACTACGTCCAGCTCTCCTACCCTCGCACGGCGCGTCACAGTCTGAGTGAGCGGCCTGGATTCCTCCGCCTCAAAGGTCAGGCCGCGACCTTGGGGCCCTCGCAACCCGTCGCCTTCATCGGACGCCGCCAGGAGGAGATGACCTGCACGGCCACGCTCCGGATGGAGTTTTCCCCCACCAGAGACGCGGAGGAGGCCGGACTGACGATTTTCCAATCCGCGCGATTCCACTACGACCTGTTCCTGACCCAGCGTCGCGGAGTCCACACGCTCGTGCTGCGCAAGACCGTCGGTGATCTCAGCGTCGAAGCCGCGACTCTGCCCGTGCCCACGGCCTCCGTGTGGCTGAAAGTTGAAGCCACTCCCGCTCTCTACACCTTCTCCTATGCGGAGGAGGAAGGGGCTTGGCAGCCTGCGGGAACGGCTGACCCCAATCTCATCGCAACAGAAGTCGCGGCCGTCTGGTCGGGCGTCTTGCTCGGCCTGTACAGCACTGGCCATGGCCGCGCCGTGGCGAACCCGGCCGATTTCGATTGGTTCGAGTATCAGAATCTTCCCTGACCTGCGCGTGACGCCTCAAGGGCTGCCATCCTCGGCCGGCCAGACGTGCATGGTGGCCGTGAGTTCCCGGTAGATGGACTCCATTGTCCGACTGAGTCTCTCCTTCCGATCCGTCTCCGTGGCCGAAAGATCGTCCGCTTCCGAAACATCGGCGGAGATCCGGTAGAGCGAGATGTCGGTCAACCGAGCCGCTCGAGCCGCGGGCGCAACCGCCGACGTGAGATTGGCGTAGCGGGGAAACTGTCCGCCATCCAGACGCGCGAGCAGCTTCCAAGGTCCATCGCGCATCGCGACCCTTTGTTCATTAATCGCGTTGTAGTAAACCCAGAACAGCGGCTGGGTCCGTTGGACCTCACCCCCCGCCAGTGCCGGGCCCATATTGGCGCCGTCCAATCGCAAACCAGCAGGGATCGCAGCGCCTGCGAGCGAGGCGAATGTGGGCAACAAGTCCAATGAACTCACCGGTTCGTCGCTCACCTGCCCCGCCCGCACCTGAGCCGGCCAGCGCAGGATGCCGGGAACCCGCACGCCCGCGTCCGTGGTCCACAGCTTCATGCCCCGCAAGGGACCTGGCGAGCCGTAGGAACGATTGGCGGCGGGATAACGATTGTGGGTCTCGGGCCCATTGTCGCTCGTGAAGACCACCAGCGTATTGTTCTCCAACCCCAGCCGACCCAGGGCTTCGAGCAACCGACCGGCAGAGCGGTCCATATTGGTCACATTGGCAAAGTACTGCGCTTCGTCCTCGGTTCGCGCCACTCCGCGGTAGCTATCCACCAAGTCGCTCGGCGAGGCCACCGGTTCGTGCGGTTCATGGAAAGTGACGAAAAGAAAGAAGGGCTGCGCAGCCGCCCGGGCCGCGTGACGCTCCAGCCAGCCAATCGCCTCCTGCGCGACGAGCTCGCAACTGAATCCCGTCAACGGACCGACCGGCTGGCCATTACGCACGAAGTTGACCGGATTCTCGTGCGAGGGCGCCGCGTTGTTTTGTGTGGCAAACCAGTAGTCGAAGCCGGCGTCCCCGGGCTGGGGCTGTGAAGGGTGGTTGAAAACCGCATTGCAGTGCCACTTCCCTGTCAGTGCCGTCGCATAACCCGCGTTGCGGAGAATCTGCGGCAGGGTTATCTCCTCGCGACGAAGGTGGGTCAGGTGGCGGCTCTGCGCCGTGGCGGCCCCGGGTTTGGCCGCAGGAATCCAGTCGAGCACTCCCGCCCGATTCGGACTCCGACCCGTGAGCAAGCCGACGCGCGAGGGCGAACAGACCGGCGCCGCGGAATAGGCGGAGGTGAGCCGCATGCCCTCGCGGGCAAGTTTGTCCAGGTGCGGGGTTCGAATGTGCGGATGGCCGAAGCTCGCGAGGTCCCCCCAGCCGAGATCGTCACACAAAATCACCACAAAGTTGGGCCGCGCCGAAGCTGCCGCTTGGGCGGCGGTGCCAGCCCCGCCCAGTACCAGGAGCGTCCCCACGATGAGCCAAATAAAAGTCCGGAGCGAATTGCGGCCTACCCTGAGGAGCTCGGTAGTCGGCACCTCGATGGACCGGGGCGACCCAGACTTGGGGCTGCGGTTGCTGGTGGAGAAAAGCACGGAAGAAGTCGGCATGGACGATCGGGGGTTGTCGGGGCAATGGAGCTTGGGGCAAGAGCGACGCGAGACAAGCCTCCCGGGAAGGTGTTGGGGCCCATCCAGGAAAGCGCAGTTACACGGTGCGCCCCAACTCGAACTCATCTTCACTATGGCAAATTCTGAAAAGCCACCGATCGAGCCTGCTCAACCTGACCTGAACTCGCGCTGGCTTCGGACCTGCGACCCGGCCAGCCTCACCCGCGTTTATGCGACCTGCTCCCGTTTTCCCATTGGCCATGATTCGTTTGATTCCCGTGCTTTTGCTGGCGGTGACCGTGGGTTCCCTCAGCTGCGTCGGAGCCACACCCGCCCTGAAACGCGATCCGCTTCAAGCGATGGATCTGGCGATCGAGACCGCCATCGCGGACGGACGCCTCCCGGGAGGCGTGCTCTGGCTGGAGCGCGACGGGCAAGTCTACAAGAAAGCCTACGGTCGGCGCGCATTGGAGCCCATGCCGCAGCCCACGCGACTGGATACGATCTACGATGCCGCGTCACTGACCAAGGTGATTGCCACCACCACGGCGGTGATGCAGTTGGTCGAGCAGAGACGGCTGGAACTGGACGCTCCGGTCGCGCGGTACCTGCCAGCATTCGCACAACAGGGGAAAGACGCGATAACGGTCCGGCACCTGCTGACCCATGTTTCCGGTCTCCGGCCGGATGTGGACCTGAAACCCGTGTGGTCGGGTTACGAGACCGGAGTGGAGCTCGCCTGCCGCGAACGATTGAAGGGCGTGACCGGGTTCACCTTCATCTACAGCGACATCAATTTCATCGTGCTCGGCGAGCTCGTGCGCGTGATCACCGGAGACCGCCTCGAAGTTTACGCGGAGAGGGAAATTTTCCGGCCGCTGCGCATGGTCGACACCTGCTTTCTGCCACAGGCAAGGAAACTGAACCGGGTCGCGCCCACCGAACGACTCCCGGAGGGACTCCTGCAAGGCGTGGTGCATGATCCGACCACCCGCGCGATGGGCGGCGTCGCCGGACACGCCGGAGTGTTCACCACCGCGTCGGACTTGGCGCGGTTTTGTCGCATGCTCCTCGCGGACGGCAAAGCCCACGGGCAGCAGGTGCTCCGATCGGAAACGATTCGGGAAATGACCCGAGTCCAGACCAACGGCTCCGAACGTCGCGGACTCGGTTGGGACATCGACTCCTCGTTTTCCGGCCCCCGCGGCCGTTGGTTTCCAGCAGGCGCCTCCTTCGGGCACACGGGCTTCACCGGCACCTTGGTTTGGATCGATCCCGGATCGCGCACGTTCCTGATTTTCCTCTCAAATCGCGTCCACCCGAACGGCAAGGGCGACATCGGAGCTTTGCGGCGTGCGCTGGGTACCCTGGCGGCAGAGGCAGTCGGCCGCCAACAGGGCGCGGTGCTCAATGGCATCGATGTCTTGGTCCGCGACCAATTTGCGCTTTTGCAGGGTCTGCGCGTCGGTCTGATCACCAATCACAGCGGCCGGGACCGCGACGGCCGTTCGACGATCGACCTGCTCAAGGCTGCGCCGGGGGTACACCTGGCGGCACTGTTCAGTCCGGAGCATGGGATCCGCGGTCAATCCGACGCGAATGTCCCGGACACGGTTGACGAGAAAACGGGCCTGCCCATCCACAGTCTCTACGGAGCCTCGCCTTCCCGAGGAGAAAACCAGGATGCGGCGGCCTACGACCAGGCGGTGATCGCAGTGCGCGCCCCCAAGGCGGAACACCTGCGCGGACTCGATGCGCTCGTCGTCGATCTCCAGGACATCGGAGCACGATTCTACACGTACTCGGCCACGCTCGGCGCAGCCTTGGAAGTCGCCGCCCGGGAACGTATCCGCTTGATCGTTCTCGACCGGATCAATCCCATCTGCGGCGCGATCGAGGGTCCGGTGATGTCACGACCGCCCAGTTTCATCGGATTTCATCCGGTGCCCGTGCGCCATGGCCTGACGCTCGGCGAACTGGCCCGCCTCTATGATCGCGAACGAGGCTGGCATGCGGACCTCGTGGTGGTGCGATGCGAAGGTTGGACCCGGGATCTGTGGATGGATGAAACCGGACTGGCATGGGTCAACCCTTCGCCCTCCATGCGCAGCCTCACCGCGGCGACCCTCTATCCCGGACTATGTCTGATGGAGGGAACCAAGATGCGCATTTCCATGGGACGGGGAACCCCGAGTCCGTTTGAGCAGATTGGCGCGCCCTTTGTCGAACCGGAGCGACTGGCGGATGAAATGAACCAGAAGGGCCTGTCCGGGGTCCGCTTCGAGCCCGTGCGATTCACGCCCCGCCCCGCGCTTTATCCCGGCCCGCCCGAGTATCTACCTTATCGTGACCAGCTCTGCGGCGGAGTCCGAGTCGTGGTGACAGATCGTTCCCGACTGCACGCGGTGGACCTCGGCGTGGAGCTCGCCCTGACCCTTTCGCGGCTCTATCCGACCCAGGTCGATCTCGATGGCATGGCCCGGCTCCTGGGCGATGACCAGACCCTGGCAGCGATCAAAGCGCAGGAAGGTCTGGCCGCCATCCGATCGCTCTGGTTGGATGGGCTGGTCAACTACCGATCGCGAAT
>Ga0154020_10006558_pt1 | contig 13644 bp, 11 predicted proteins | sample Klosneuvirus_201_FD_109709 | JGI IMG/M metagenome (GOLD analysis project Ga0154020, IMG submission 109709) | Active sludge microbial communities from wastewater, Klosterneuburg, Austria - Klosneuvirus_20160825_MG | ecosystem: Engineered > WWTP > Aerobic digester > Activated sludge | place... | reverse complement strand
GCGTTCCCCACACCGGGACGAGGCTCGCGTCGCCGAGCCGCGCGGCGATCGCGCGAGCGACGCCGGGCACGAACGGCGCGAGCTCGCCGGCAGCGAACCTCGCTGCTTCGAGAGGTGCATAGAGGGCCGACAGCGCCGCCTCGCGATCCGTCTTCGCGAGCCGCCACGGTGCGACGGTCTCGAGGTAGCGATTCGCGGCATCGAGCAGCTCGACGATCGCGCACGCAGCGTCGTCGGGCAGGAACGCGGCGAGCGCAGTATCCACGCGGGTGGGGAGCGCCTCGGCGATCGCTTGCAGCGCGAGGGTATCGGGTGTCTCGCGCGGTACGGGCACCACGAGGGAGCCATCATGCTGCTCGCGAGCGCGATCGTCGCGAGCGCGTTCCGTCGGCGCCCCGAGCTTGTCGACGAGGCTGATCGTGCGTTGTACGAGGTTGCCGAGTCGATCGGCGAGGTCGCGATCGTAGGCGGCCCCGAGATTCTCGCGCGGCACGTCGGAATCCACGCGGGTACGGCAGTGGCGCGCGAAGAACCAGCGCAGCGGATCGATGCCCCAGCGGTCCACCACGGGCGGCACGGGCGCGGGGTTGTTCGACTTGCTGATCTTCTTTCCGTCGACCGTGAGATAGCCGTGCACCGCGATCGTCGTCGGTAACGGAAGCTCGGCCGACAGCAGGAACGCGAGCCAGTAGACCGCGTGAAACCGCGAGATGCCTTTGCCGATCACGTGCGTGCGCGCCCCGCCGCGCCAGAACCGATCGAACAGCGCGCGATCGCCGGCGACGTCGAGGGCCGAGAGGTAGTTCGTCAGCGCGTCGAACCACACGTAGATGACCTGCGATGGATCGCCGGGCACCGGGATGCCCCAGCCATTCGCACGCGTGGCATCGCGGGAGACGGAGATATCGCGCACGTCGCGGGCAAGAAACGCGAGCGTTTCGGCGCGCGCACCGTCGGAGACGCACACGGTGTTGGACTCGATCAGGTCGCGAACTCGATCGCGATATCGCGACAGGCGGAAGAACCAGTTCGTCTCGTGGACTGGCTCCGGCTCGAGGTCGTGCTCGGTGCAGTAGGTGACGCCATCGTCGACGAACGCTTCGCAGCCCGGACAATAGCGACCGCTGTACGTACGCGTGTAGAGGTCACCGCGGGCGGCGCACGTGCGCCACAGTTGCTCGACCGCCGGACGGTGCCGCGGATCGATCGACGTCGCGATGAAGTCATCGGGCGATAGATCGAGCAGCCGACCGCGATGGTTACGCGTGCACGCAGATGCCCGATGTTCTCGTCGAGAACATGAGCATTCGCATGGCCAACGCGCGGTTCATGTCGATCACACTAGCGTCGCGCGTCGATCGCGCCAAGACATTTCACGGGCGGCGCGCGGACGGCTTCGCCTTCGCCTTTGGCTTCGCAGGCTTCGCAGAGCCCGACTGTTCGGGTTTGTAGACTCTCAGGGGAGGGATGCGTTCGCCGGCGGCGCTCCAGCGGATCAGCTCGGCGAGTCGCTTGTCGCGCGTGACTTCCTGCTTCGCGCTGATCACCCAGTGCGTCGCGGCGCGCTGGTAGTGCGGCGCCTGCGCGGTGAACCACGCGTGCGCCTTCGCGTTGGCGGCGAGCTGCGCGGCTTGCGTGGACGAGAACGTCGCGGCCTCGTCGCGCTCGAATGAATAGACGCCGGTCTTCGCGTCGGTGCGCTTCGCGAACGCGGCCTCGCCGGCGGGTTGCATTTTGCCCGCCGCGCGCAGCGCTTCGATCTTCGCGACGTTGATCGCGCTCCAGATGCTCGTCGGTCTCCGGGGCGTGAAGCGGATCGAGTAGGCATCGACGCCGAGGCTCCTGCGAACACCGTCGATCCAACCGAAGCACAGCGCTTCGTCGACGGACTCGGGCCAGGTGATGCTCGGCTTGCCCGAGGAGGTCTTGTAGAAGCCGACGAGCAGCTCGGACTTCGTCCCGTGATTGCCCTCGAGCCATGATCGGAACGCGGCGGGCGTTGCAAAGAACGTCGGCTTCACCGCACGCAGTCTAGCCGCGCTGACGTCGTGATGCTCGTCGACGTCCGTGCACAACAGTCCGTTTCAGTGCTGCGGGATTGCGATGCGCGCAGGGGAGCGGTACTCGACATCATGACCAAGACCATCATCGTCGCGGGCTTCGGCCCGGGCATCTCCAGCGCGGTCGCCGAGCGTTTCGGCAAGGAAGGCTTCACCGTCGCGCTCGTCGCGCGCAACGTCGAGCGCCTCGCCGCCGGGGTCGCCGCGCTCGCCGCCAAGGGAATCCGCGCGGTGGCCGTGCCGGCCGATCTGTCCAAGCCCGACGCCGTTCGAGGGATGGTCGAGAAGGCGCGCGAGCTCGGACCGATCAGCGTGATCCACTGGAATGCGTACGGGAGCGGCGGCGGTGATGCGCTGGCGGACGAGGCCGGGCTCCGCAATCAGCTCGACATCGCGATCCTCGGACTCACGGTCGCCGTTGCGGCCGCGCGTCCCGACTTGAAGGCGCAGCACGGTGCGGTGCTCGCCACCAATGGTGGGTTCGGGCTCCCGATCGACGAGGTCGACGCGGCGGGCGTCAACTACAACGCGATGGGGCTCTCGATCGCGAACGCGGCCAAGCACAAGCTCGTGCGGCTGCTCGTCAAGAAGCTCGCGCCCGACGGAATCTTCGTCGGTGAAGTGATGGTCACCACGTCCGTGAAGGGCACCGCGTTCGATCAGGGCCAGGCCACGCTCGAGGCGGGGACGATCGCGAACGCGTTCTGGGACCTGTACCAGGCTCGCACCGCGAACTTCACGAAGATCTAGCGCGTCATCGGTCGCGAGGTAGTGATACGAACCTCGCGTGCACGACGTGTTGCAGCTCGGATCGGCGTGGGCCGACGAAGCCGGCTTGACGCGGGCGTGGCGCGAAGCGCTGCCGTTTCCGCACGTCGTGATCGATGACTTCCTCGCGGAGGAGTCGCTCGAGCGACTGATGGAGATCCTCGACGAGGAAGGGGTCGAGCGCTACGAAGCGGACCTCTACGCGTTCGACGCGACACCTCCCGAGCCGCGCACCGACGAGATGCGCGCGCTGCGATCGGCGTGGGCCGAGATCCTCGGGCCGGCGTTGTCGCGCATCACGGGCGCGTCCGTTCGCCACGCCGACCTCCGCGCGTACGCCTATCGCGTCGGGCACTACTTGCTACCGCACGCGGATCATCAACAGGGCCTCGAGCGAAAGCTCGCGTTCGCGTATTACCTGCCATCGCCCGAGCCGCCCGTCGGTGGCGAGCTCGAGCTGTACTCGTGCCGTACCGAGAACGGCGAGCTGGTCGACATCGCGAGTGCGAAGGTGATCGAGGCGCGTGCGAATCGCATCGCGATCTTCGACGTCAGCGACGTGTCGCTACACCAGGTGCGCGAGGTCCTCGGCGGGCTGCGCATGTCGCTCTCGGGGTGGTTCTATCCATGACCGCGTCGGTGCCCCGATGACGTCGATCGACGCGCTGTTCGGCTCGCGCATCGCGGAGATCGTGCCCGATGCGATCACGCCGGCGCTCGCCGTCGAGCTACGCGCGCGCGTCGAGCCGCACTACGCGCGCTACACGCTCGTCGATCGCGGTAGCTACGAGCACGCGCCGATCGACGAGCCGGCGCTGTTCGCGAAGCTCGCGGCGATCGTCGAGAACAGGCTCGCGATCGCGGGTGCGGATGCCATGGCGCTGGCGGGCGCGAACGCGACGGGCGCGACGTCCGCGAAGCGCACGATGACCGTCGTGGAGGCGCGCGTGCTGCGCCTGTCGCCGGGGGACTATCTGCTCGCGCACCACGATCGAGTGCACGAGGGCAACCCGATCGAGCTCGTCGTCGATCTGTCCGAAACGGCGATCGCGGGCGCCGAGGTGCACTATCGTCGTCGCGGCGCGGTGTTCTTTCGCGTCCCGAGCGCACCGCGATCGCTGGCGATCGTCGAGCGCGGTCCGACGGTCACGTGCAATCACGCCTATGTGAGCAGGCTGCGCGAAGGTGCGGTCGTGCGGCTCGTCGCGCTCGTGCGTTAGAGCTGCGCGGCGCGGATCGCGGGGAGGATGCGGCGGTACGGCTCGTCGGCTTTGTGCGTCGAGGGGAACCAGCGATACGCGAGGAGCACGCCGAAGGCGACCACGCTCGCGATCGCGAACATGCGCCACCCGCCGAGCGCGCGCAGCGCGGGACCGAGCAGCGCGCCGAGGATCACGGTGAGCGGGATCAGCGAGACCAACGCGGGCAGGCCGATCCACGTCCCGGCGTTCGGCGCGACGAGGCCATCGCGCAGCAGGCGCAACGTGAGCTCGTGGAACGGATTCGCGAACACCTCGGGCCAGTACGGGAACGTCGCGGTGGTGAGCGTGAAGATCGCGATCCCGACGAGGATCAGGGCCGCCGCGAGCGCGAGCGGCACGAGGCGCGCGCGCCACGCCTCGAGCTGCGCCGCGATCGGCGGCAAGAGGAAGGGCAAGGCGATCGTGATGTAGCGCGGGCCGACGGACCACCCGCCGCGCCAGAAGTTGATCGACGCGATGAACAAGATGTAGATGACGAGGATCGCGCCGCAGGTGATCGCGATGTCACGCATGCCGCGACGCCACAGCGTGACGAAGCCCGGCAACGCGAGGAGGAGCCACGGGCTCAGCGTGAACAACCCGAAGTGGGCGCCGACGGTGGTGCCCCAGAACGCTTCGGCGCGCAGCTTCGTGATCCCGAGGAAGCCTTGCTGGTGGTAGACGGCGAATGTCTGCGAGGCGTCGTAGCCGGTGCGGAGCGGCGAGCCGAAGCACACCGCGTGATACGCGAGGAGGATCGCGATCGGGATGGCCGCGCCGAGCACGAGGAGCCCGAGCGCGCGTGCGAGCTCGAGGCGCGGGTGGCGGCGGAGCACGAAGACGATGTGGATGCCGAGCGGGACGAGCGCGAACGCGGCTTGGTAATCGACGAGCGGGCCGCATCCGGCGAGGACGCCCGCGACGAAGAACGCGCGCGTCGGACGCTGGCGAGCGGCGGCGTCGAGCGCGTAGATCCACGCGGCGGCGACGCAGATCGCGGACAGCTGGTGCGCGATGAACAGGAGCGAGTAGGTCATCGCCATCGAGCCGAAGGCGTACGCGACGAGCACGAGGCGGCGAATGTCGGGGTCGGGCGCGAACCGCGCGAGGAACCGGGCGAGCAGGGCCAGGAACAGGACGGCGGGGATCACGCCGGAGATCACGCGGCATAGCCACATCGCCACGCCGAACGAAGGTGGCCCGCCGAGCTTCGAGACGACCCAGTAGACGGGCACCACCAGCATCGAGGACCCGGGGGCCTTGTTCGAGTACTGGTGCCCGTTCGCGGGCGAGACGTCGGCGAGGGGCCGCGTGGGATCGACGTGTCGATCGATGGCAAAGGTCCCGTCGTCGGCCATCGCCTGGACCAGGTACACGCGCGGAAGCTCGTTCGCGCTGCGGATCTCGGGGAAGTGCGGAAACAGGTAGAGGTAGGCGGCCGCGATCGCCAGCCACCATCCGTGCCTGCCAAGCCAGCTCTTCACGTCCTAGGCATGTAACACGCGAGGTGCCCGTGCGATAACTGCCCCGCGCCATGGGCGGTCGTCTGTTCTCCTTCGCCGTCGCTTGTGCAAGCACGTCGACGATCGCGCTGGAGCTAGTGCTCACGCGGATCTTCAGCGTGACGATGTACTACCACTTCGCGTTTCTCGCGATCAGCGTGGCCCTGCTCGGGCTCGCCGCCGCGGGGTCCGCGATCTTCGTGTTCCCGCGCGTGTTCCGCAAAGAGCGGGCGCTGCGCCTCGCGAGCCTGTTCATGATCGGCTTCGCGGTGAGCACGGTGTGGGCGCTGCACGCGGCGACGACGAACCCCGTCTCGCTCAAGGACACGACCTCGAACCTCGGGACCCTGGCACACGTCTATCTCGCGACCGCCGCCCCGCTCGTGTGCTCGGGCTTCGCCATCTCGCTCGCGATCGCGAACGCCGGCGCGAATATCGGCAAGATCTACATGTTCGATCTCGTCGGCGCGGGCATCGGCTGCGTGCTGATGGTCCCCGCGATCGGTGCGCTCGGCGCGCCCGGTGCCGTCCTCGTCGTGGGTGCGCTCGGTGGTGTGTCCGCGCTGCTGTTCATCCTCGGTGATCGCGGCTGGTCCAAGTGGCGCATCGTCGCGGGCGTGGCCGGCGTGGTCATCGTCGCGCTCGCGTTCCTCGGGATGACCGAGGGCAGCGAGCGGCGGTTTGGCATCGTGCGCAATCCATCCAAGTTCCTCGGCAACCGCAAGGTGCTGTTCGAGAAGTGGAACTCGTTCTCGCAGATCACCGTCGCGCCCGCGGGCGATCCGGACCACCTGTGGATCTTCATCGACGGCGATGCCGCGACGCGCATGTGGAAGCGCAGCGCCGTCGAAGCGAAAGAGGATCCGCGCGTGCGCGTCCCCGAGATCCGCGTCGCCGCGATCGCATACGCGCTTCGGCCGCAAGGACCGGCCGCGATCATCGGTCCCGGTGGCGGCACCGACGTGTTGTCCGCGTTGCGCGCCGGTGTGCAGAAGGTCGTCGGCATCGAGATCAACCCGATCATCGTCGACGACGTCATGCGCGGCGAGTTCGCCGACACGTCCGGCGATCTGTACACGAAGAACCCGCACGTCGAGATCGTCGTCGACGAAGGCCGCAGCTACCTGCGCCGCAGCGGGCAGAAGTTCGCGACGATCCAGGCCACGCTCGTCGATACCTGGGCCGCATCGTCGTCGGGCGCGTTCACGCTGAGCGAGAACAACCTGTACACCGTCGAGGCGTTCGAGGAGTTCATGGACGCGCTGGCGCCGGGCGGCATCATGGCGCTCACGCGCTGGTACGACCCGGGCAAGCCCGCCGAGCTCGTGCGCTTGATCGCGATCGCGCGGCAAGCACTCGAGAACCGCGGCGTCGCACCGGCGGACATCCGCAACCACGTGCTGATCGCCACGGACAACCAGCAACGCGCGACGGTGAACATCTCGCGCGACGCGTTCCCCGAGGCCGAGCGCGACAAGTTCATCGAGCTCGTCGCGAAGGCGAACGTCCGCGCACTGTACGTGGCGGGCAAAGCGACGCCGGACAAGCTGCTCGCGAAGACGCTCGAGGCACCGAACCTCGACGACTTCCTCGCGACGCTGTCGTACGACGCCGCACCGACGACGGACAACAAGCCGTTCTTCTTCTATCACCAGCGCGTCGGCGACATTCTGAGCTCGTTCGGCAAGTCCGCCGCGGGCCAGCTCAATAACGTCGGCCTCGTCGTCCTCGTGATCCTCCTCGGGTTCTCGCTCCTGACGACGATCCTCTTCGTCGTCGTGCCGCTGCTCCTGTTCCGCCGCGGTGACCTCGCCACGGATCGCAAGCGCAAGCTGCGCGTCATCGGCTACTTCGGCTGCCTCGGTCTCGGCTTCATCCTCGTCGAGCTCGGCTTCATGCAGCAGTTCGTGCTGTTCCTCGGGCATCCCGTGTACTCGCTCGCCGTGGTGCTCTCGGGCCTTCTGATCGCCAGCGGCATCGGCGCGGGCATCACGCCGATCCTCGAGCGCAAGTTCGGCGAGCACCGCGCGAAGTGGGTCTGCGTCGGCGCGCTGACCGCGATCCTCGTCGTCTACGGCATCGGGCTATCGACGTTGTTCGGCGCGCTGATCGGCCTGCCGCTCCCCGCGCGCGTCGCGATCGCAGCGCTCCTCGTCGCGCTGCCCGGTCTCGCGATGGGGACGTTCGTCCCGAACGGCGTGCGCACCGCGGACTCGATCGCGCCGGGTCTCGTCGCATGGGGGTGGGGCCTCAACGGAGCGACCTCGGTCGTGGGCTCGGCGCTCGCGGTCATGCTGTCGATGAACATCGGCTTTCGGGTGGTGCTGTTCATCGGTGTCGCCATCTACATTCTCGGCGGGCTCCTGCTTCCCCCGCGCGGCGACGGACCACCCGAGGTACGCTGAGCCAGTGCGTGTCCTTCTCGTCGCGATCGGGCTGCTCTCGGCCTGTCAGCTGACGGGGACGTTCGAGTGTGGGCTCGACGCGGTCTGCCGTCGCGGCAACGACCTCGGTGTATGCGAGGTCGAGGGCTATTGCAGCTTCGGTGATGCGACGTGTCCGTCGGGCCGGCGCTATGCCGACAACGCGGGTGGTGACTTCGCGAACGAGTGCGTCAGTGACATGGCCGTACCGCTGACGTGCCTCGAGCGGTGGAAGACCGATGTCGTTCACTTCGGCGCGGTCACGGATCTCGGCGTGAACTCGGCGCTCGACGATCGCGATCCATGGATGTCTCCCGCGGGGAACACGCTGTTGTTCAGCTCGACGCGCAACGGGGCGACCACGGGTGCGGACATCTACCTCGCTTCGCGCGCCGACATCACGGTCCCGTTCGGCACACCCGCTATCGTCGGGGCGCTGAGCTCGGCGGCGAGCGATTCGCGCACCACGGTCAGCGCCGATCTGCTGACGATCTACTTCAACAGCAGCCGCACCGGCGGCAAAGGCGGGAGCGACGTGTGGCGCGCGACGCGGACCACACCGACGAGCGGGCTCAGCAGCGGTGACCAAGCGACGCTCGATCTCGTCAACACGCCGGAGGAGGAGACCGACGCTGCGCTCTCGGACAGCGGGCTGCATCTCTACCTCGCGTCGAGCAAGCGTGGAATGCCCCAGCGGCTCGCGATGGCCACGCGCACCACCACGGCCGACTCGTTCGACACGCCGTCGATGATCACCGAGCTCGACACGGGAGATAGCAATGCGGATCCGGCGGTGTCACCGGACGAGCTGCTGATGGTGTTTTCGTCGACGCGCGCGAGCGACATCGGCGGCTCGAACCTCTGGTACACGACACGCGCGCGAATCACCGAGAAGTGGCTCCCGCCCCGCATCGTCCCCGACGTGAACATCGCCGGCGACGAAGGCGATGCCCATCTCGCTCCCGATGGGTGCACGCTCGTGTTCTCGCGCGCTCCATCGCCGGCCGAACCGCACGATCTCGTCTACGCTCTCGTCACACCATGATTCGCTTCGACGGGGCCACGACCCAGCAGTTTCGGCGCGGCATCATGAAGCGCGGGCAGACGCTCGCGACGTTGCTCGCGGATCTGATGTCGGGCAAGAAGTCGCCGTCGGTCCTCGCCGCGATGGGCATCGCGAAGCCGGGGATGCGCCCCGAGGAGGCGCTGCGGATGACGCTCGACGCCGTCGAAGCACGCCGCAGGTTGATCGACGCGAACGATGATCGATTCGGCCGCTGCGACGTGTGCGGCGAGGATCTCGGCGCGGCCGCGCTCGGCGAGATGCCGGGGGCCGATCGCTGTGCCGCGCACGCGGCGGCGTAGCTACTTCGCCTTCGTCATGTCGTCGAGGATCTGCACGGTCTCCTCGACCCACGGATCACGCGCGAGGCTCTCTCGCCACTTCACGAGCGGGTCGACCGCTTTGCCACCCGCGGGCGGCGGAGGCGGTGCTTCGTCGGTCAGCGAGGTCACCGTCATCGTCGCGGGACCCTTGTTGTCGTTCTCGGGCGAGACGGCCTCGAGCGCGGCCTTGAGCTCCTTGCGGCGCGTGTCCCACGCGGTGCGCTGCAGCGGCACGCGCGTGTTCTTCTGTCGTTCACGCAGGAGCTGCGTCGTCGTCGCGATCTTCGACAGCACGGGCTGCTTCGTGACACGCGCGGCGCTCTTCGCAGCGAGGTCCGCGGCCTTCCACACATGCGCCACGTCCGCGTGCGGCGCCGGCTTGATCTGCGACCACTCGATCGCGTGGGGCAGCTCGCGCTCGCCGCTGTCGATGTGTCCGGTCGGATTCGGCAGCACGATGTCGGGCACCACGCCCTGGCGCTGCGTCGACGCACCGCTCGGGCGGAAGAACTGCTGGATCGTCAGCTTCAGCACGCCGAGCTCGATCTTGCCGCCGACGGCCGCGTCGAGATCCGCGAGCGTCTGCACGGTGCCTTTGCCGTGCGTCGCCGAGGTGCCGACGATCAACGCGCGCTGATAATCCTGGAGCGCGCCGGCGACGATCTCCGACGCCGATGCGCTGAATTGATCGACGAGCACGATCACCGGGCCGTCGTAGTCGGTGCCTTTGCGCTCGTCGTCGAGCGACTCGGAGTTGCCGCGGCTGTCCGCGACCTGGACCACGGGGCCGGTATCGATCAGCTGTCCGGTGAGCTCGATCGCGTCGTTGAGCAGACCGCCGCCGTTCGAACGCAGGTCGAGAATCACGCCACCGACCTTCTTCGCCTTCAGCTCTAGGAACAGCTTGCGCACGTCACCGGCGGCGCTGCGACCGTTCGCCTGCTTACCGCCGTAGAACGACGGCAGGTGGATGTAGCCATACGCGGGCGCGCCCTTCTTCTGAAGGATCGCGCCGCGTGCATAGGCTGACTCGATGACGATCACGTCGCGCGTGATCGCGATCGTCTCCTCGGTGCCAGCTTTCTTCTGGACCCGCAGCCGGACAACCGTGCCCTTCTTGCCACGGATCATCTTCACGACTTCGTCGATCCGCATGTCGAACACGTCGACGGGATCCGATCCGTCGTCCTGTTGCACGCTGAGGATCTGATCGCCCGGGGTGAGGCCGCCTTGTCGCCAGCTCGCGCCGCCGGGAACGAGCTCCGAGATCTCGATCAGGTGATCTTTCTCGCGGAGCACCGCGCCGATTCCTTCGAGCGAGCCGGACATCTGGATGTCGAAGTTCGCCTTGTCCGCGGGCGGCATGTACGTCGTGTGCGGATCGAGCGTCTGCGCGACGGCGTTGACGACATCGGCCGCCGCATCGAGCGGACCCGACGTGTGCAATCGAGCGAACCGACTCGCGTACGTCTTCGCGATGTCGGTCCGCGCCTTGGCCTCGCGCGCTTCGGGCGTCGCCGGAATCTGTGCGAGCGGGGTCGCGGTGCGATCGTCGTCCTCGTCTTCGGCCTTGTCGGCATTCTTCGGGGGCGGCGGCTCGCCGACCTTGGGCGGCGGCATCTTGCGCTGCTCCGCCTTCGGATCCTTGAGCGGCTTCTTCACCGCGGTGGGCTTCTTCGTCTTCTCGGCCTCGAGGCGCGCTTCCATGCCCGCGACGCGCTCGAGGACCTCGAGCTCGAGTCGCTTGTGCCAACGATCCCGCAGCTCGTCCTCGGTCGCAGCGAGCTTCAGCTTTTCGGGGTCGAGCTCGACCCACTCCTCGTTCGAGAAGTCGAACGGCTTGTCGAGAATCTCGGCGACCATCTTCTCGACGACGGCCAGCCGCGCCTGGTACCGCTTCGCACCATCGTGTGCGAGCTCGAGGTTACCGGTGTCGAGCTCGTCGTCGATCTTGTCGGTGTAGATCGCGAGGGCATCGCGGTCCGCTTGCAGGAGGAACATCTTTCCGCCATCGAGGCGATCGATGTACGTGTCGAACGCTTGGCGCGAGATGCCATCGTCGATCTGCTTGCGCAGCAGGTGCTCCTTCTCGAGCAGCTGCGAGACGGTGGCCGCGAGCGCTTCCTCGCGCGGGTCGGGCGGGGGCGTGGTGACCCCTGGAGCGGCGACCTTGGCCGACGCGGTCGGGACCGACGAGGTGGCACGGGAGGGTTCCCCCGAAGATGCCGACCCCGAGCAGGCCGCTAGCGCGAGAAGGAGCAGGGCTCTAGTGAGGCGGGGCACGCCTGTAATGCTAGCTCGCAACTAGGGAAGATCGAGGCAGGTCTTGTCAGGATCGTGTGCTGATGCCGGACCCTAGCGATCGGCGACTCGCTGACAGGGGCCCGGATGCAGTTCTTCGTGGAGGTCCCTCCGGAACCCCCTTACGCTGCGGGCCATGCGCATCCAGCTGTTCGTACTCGCGGTCGCGCTGGGACTCCCCGCCGTCGCAGGTGCAGAGCCCAAGAGCCTCGCGAACGACGTCTACTTGAACACCGTGGACGAGTGCCCCGCCGAGCGGGCGGGGATTCAGTTCCTCACGACGTCCTCGCACGTCCTGTTCGTGAACGACTGCTTACCGAATGGCTGCGCGGTCACGCGTGGTCAGGACAGCTCGCTCACCGACACGTCCTCGATCGCATCGGCGAACACGACGATGTCCGCGTGGACGTATGGACCCGATGCGTGGGCCACGGTGATGGAGTGCGTGAAGGCGAACTTCTCGATGTTCGACATCGAGGTCACCGATGTCGATCCGGGGACCGCGTCTCACTTCGAGGTGATGGTCGGCGGAACATCGTTCGAGCTCTCGCCGTCGATCATGGACGCCGGCGGCATCGCGCCGAGCATCTCGTGCAACGCACAACGCAACAACAGCCTCGCGTTCGTGTTCGCGGGTCAGACCGGAAACCTGTCGTACCTGTGCAATGCGATCACGCACGAGGCCGGTCACATGTACGGCCTGAGTCACTCGCTCGATGCGCGCGATCCGATGACGTACATGCAGCTGTCGGAGCCGAAGACGTGGACCAACGCCGAGCAGATGTGCGGCACGGATCCGGCGGATCGGCAGGCGTGTCGCTGCTTCCAGTCGACCAACCTCCAGAACAGCTTTCGTTATCTCAAAGACGTGTTCGGCCTCGCACCGAGCCTCGCGGAGCCGTCGCTCGTCGTCGCGACCCCGAAGGACGGCATGTACGTGCGGCCGGGGTTCCCGATCTCGGCGACGTACACCTCGCCGGTGCTCACGCTCGAAGGGCACATGGCGCTCGACGGTGGAACCGCGCAGGCCGCGGCGAATGGCCTATTCGCGTGGAACGCACCGACGACGATCGCCGCGGGTGATCACATGGTCACGGTCGCTGCGACGGACTACGCCGAACGCGTCTCGACGCAGACGGTGTCCGTCAAGGTGATGGCGTCGTGCTCGGCGGGCGACTCGTGCGGCAACGGCTTCTCGTGCCTCGGCGGCTTCTGCTTGCCGGGCCGCGATGTCGACGGCGGCCTCGGCGCGACGTGCGAAGGCAACGGCGATTGCAGCACCAACTCGTGCGCGAGCGACGGCACGCACTCGTACTGCACGGCGCAGTGCGATCCGGGCAATAGCTGCCCCTCGGGCTTCGAGTGCCTCGACGGTGCGAACCAGTGCTGGCCGTCCGAGGACGGTGGATGCAGCACCACCGGCTCGCCCTCCTGGCTCGCCGCGCTCGGTCTTCTGTTCGTGCGCCGCCGTCGCCGCCGTTAAGGCGCGAACGTCGACTTCGACTTGCGCTGCTTGTTGAACGCAGCGAGCTCGACCTGGGTGAACACGACGCGTTTTGCGTGCACCCAGTTGATCAGCAAGCGCCGCGCTTGCGCGCCACCGGCCACGAGCTCGTCGTCGCCGGTCTCGGCGCATTCGTCCCACAGCGCGAACAGCCCGTCCTTGCGCTTGGCCACGTCGGTTGTCATCGCCCACAACTGCGCGAGGTTTTGCGCCATGTACTGCGCGCTCTGCCCGAGCTGCTCGGTGCGATAGCGCTTTCCGATCTCGACACGTTGATCGCGCGTGCGATCGAGATACTCGCGCTTCGCCGACGCGTACGGATCTTGTCCGTGGTTGCGCATGAACGCATCGGTGACGTCGAACTCGGCGGAGAGCAGCCCCTTCCGCTGCCAGTTGCCCTTGTCCTTGATCGCCACCGTGCCGTCGCGATTCACCGTCGCTTTGAACGTCGTCTTGTCG
>Ga0154020_10006557_pt1 | contig 13645 bp, 8 predicted proteins | sample Klosneuvirus_201_FD_109709 | JGI IMG/M metagenome (GOLD analysis project Ga0154020, IMG submission 109709) | Active sludge microbial communities from wastewater, Klosterneuburg, Austria - Klosneuvirus_20160825_MG | ecosystem: Engineered > WWTP > Aerobic digester > Activated sludge | place... | reverse complement strand
TGCTGCCGAACCATTTTTCCGCCACGGGAAAAACCTCCTCGGCACGCACGTTTCCGGCAATGGTCAGCACGGCATTGTTCGGCGTGTACCAGCGGTGGAAAAAGTCGCGTACATCGTCCAGTGTAGCATTTTCCACGTGTTCAGGCACCAACCCGATCACCGGCCAGCGGTAGGGGTGTACCTTGAACATGAGTTCGGACAGGTGGTGCCAGGCGTCGCCGTAGGGCTCGTTCAGACAGGTTTCCTTGAATTCCTCCACCACAACGCGGCGTTGCACGTTCAGGGGGCGTTGGCCGATACTGAGGGCGAGCATGCGGTCGCTTTCCAAAAACAGCGCGGTTTCGAGGTTTTCCGCTGGCAGGATTTCGTAAAAAGTGGTGTAATCGTTGGTGGTGTAGGCGTTGTTTTCGCCACCGGCGCGCTGGAGCGGGTCGTCAAAGTCGGGCGCGTTGCGGCTACCGGCAAACATGAGGTGTTCGAACAGGTGCGCAAAGCCGGTTTTGTCCGGGTTTTCATCGCGGGAGCCGACGTGGTAGGTCACGTTTACGGCCACGAGGGGCGTGTTCGGGTCTTCGTGCACGAGCACGCGCAGGCCGTTGGGCAGTATTTTTCTGGAAAATTCAACCATTTTAAGAGGGGCTATTGGTCTTGCGCCTGTTTCAGCAAGGCGTCGGAATCGCGAATGAGTTTTTCCAGTTCGCTCTGGAGCGACTCTTTGCGGCGCTGTTGCTCGGCTTGTTTGGCAGCGGCAGCGTCGGTGGCAGCGCGCAGGCCTTTTTTGGTGCTCGGTTTCGGGGTATCGCGCAGGGCTTGGTCGCCGGCTTCGATGCTGTCCAACTGTTGTTGCAGTCCGGCTTTTCGGCGCTCCAGGTCATCCAGGCGGCGGAGCACGTTCTGGTCGAGGTACTGGGCCCCGTTTCGAATGGCCTGGTAGGCGCCGCTGAGTTTGTCGAGTGCCTGATCGTACTTGCCGGCGTCGAATTTTTGTTTTTCCGATTTCAGAAGGTTCCAGGTGGCGCCGAGGGCGTCGCCGGCCTTGCCGATAACTTCCTTGGCCTGTTTTTTCTCGGAGGCATCGCCGAAGAAAAAGTTGTAGATCAGGATGCCGGCCACAAGGATCAATCCGTATTTGATGAGTTTGCTGATCATGGCGGTGTTGCGTTGTGAATTTTGGCGCAAGTTAGGAATGTGTGCTCAAATGTGCTCCTTTTGGCTCGGAGTTGATTAGGTTTGCCTGTCAAATTGCGGTTAAACTTTCCAGGTCTTCAAGACCTGGAAAGTTTCCGTACATACACCACTACCTGCCTATGCGACGTCTACTACCCGTACTCGTGTGCCTCCTCTCTCTGGCTACCATCCTTCCGGCTCAATCGCCCCAGCAAGTCAAAGTCGGCATGCACCTGATGAACCTGTACGACCTGAACATGGACGAGCATTCGTTCTACGCCGATTTTTATCTCTGGTTCAAATGGACGGGCGAGATTGACCCCACAGAGATCGAGTTTGTGAATGCCATCGAAAAATGGAGCATTACTTCGGTCGTATCCGGCGACGGCAGCGACAGCCTCCTGCGCGACGGCACCAACTACCGCGTGTTCCGGGTAGAAGGCCGTTTTTTTCACTCGTTTTCCTTAGGTGATTTCCCGCTCGACCGCCATGCGCTCGACATCCAGATCGAAAACCCGGAGCACGACGCGGAGGCACTCGTGTACGTAGCCGACAACGAAGGGGCCTCCATTCGAAAAACGTTGCAACTGGTGGGCTGGAACATGGACGGCTGCAATGTGGAGTCTACCCGCCACGATTATGGCACCGATTTCGGTAACCCCGACGAAAACGCCCGTGCATACAGTAACCTCTCGTTCAGCGTGTTGCTCGCCCGCCCGATCAACTATTTTCTCTTGAAAATGCTGTTGCCCATCCTCATCGTCATGCTGGTCAGCATCGGCTCCATGCTGCTGCACCCCTCGCATATTGACACCCGATCGTCGCTGCCGATCGGCGGGCTGCTCACGGCGGTGTTTCTCCAGCAATCGTACAGCAACGCCCTGCCCGACACGGGCTACATGGTACTGATGGACAAAATCTACCTGCTGGCCTATTTGCTTATTTCGCTGGTTCTTTTGCAGGTTATCCGGTCGGGCAACTGGCTGATGCGTGAACACCGTCAACCCGAGGCCTGGTTGATTCGTATGGAGCGGCTGCTGGCGGGGATTTACCTCGTGGTATTTATTTTGGCTGTGGTGGTGATGAGTGTGTGGTGACGTCAAAGTTTGTTGGTTTTTGTTTTCACACAGGGCGCGCAGAAAGCAAACCCTTTGCACTTCCCGTTGTTTCACCACAACGCATACCTTCGCGGCGCCAAATCAAACCAGCACTCCAATCACCAATCACGCAATATCAAGTGGCCACAGTAACATTTAGATTTGAAGAGACATCCATTCCGGAAAAAACGGTTAGTGGAGATTTTTTGGACCAATCCATTCTGGAACTCACCGAGGAATACGACGTACACCTGAACCACAATTGTGGGGGTGTATGTGCTTGCTCCACCTGCCACGTGTATGTGGAAAGCGGAGAAGAATTTTTAGAAGAAATCTCGGATAAGGAGGAGGATTTTATTGATCGTGCGATTAACCCGCGACTGGAGAGCCGCCTTGGTTGTCAGTGTGTTATCCTGGACGAGGATGCACACATCGTCGTAACCATTCCTGACCAGCGCCGCATCATCGGGCACGAACATTGATTTTGAGGTTAGAAGGTTTCTGGTTACTGGTTGTTAGAAATGTGGGCGAACCAGAAACCTTCTAACCTTCTAACCTTTATTTCACGTCCTCTGCTTTTTTGCCCGCGGCTTTTATCAGCATAAACAGCACGATGCCCACGATGACGAAATTCACCACCGCATTGAGGAAGTTGCCGACTTTGATACTGCCTCCGATTACGACATCGGAAAAGTCCGGGTTGCCGGTAATCATGCCCAGAATGGGCGAAATGATGTCGTTCACTAACGAATCAATGATTTTTCCGAAAGCGCCGGCGATGACGACGGCTACGGCAAGGGCGAGTACGTCGCCCCGGAGCAGGAATGCCTTGAGTTCTTGTAGCATACAATTTTCGTTTTTTTGAAAAATTAGAAACGGAGAAGTGATTACTTGAACGGCAAATGTAAAAATTGCACACACTTGACAGGCTTTTCTCCCCAAAAAAACCAACAGGATTTTTACTGCTCCGGCTCTATCCAGAACAAGTCTGATGCAATCCTGTCTGCCAGCAATTTGCCCACACGGGTAAGGCGCACATGTGTGCCGGCATCTTCGAGGGTGCCGTTTTGCAGGTACCCCTCCATTTCTTTTTTAAAAAATCCGGCGAAAGGCTCGCCAAACGCTTCGATCCGGGCCAAATCACAGCCCCACATCGTGCGCAATCCGGTCATCACATACTCGTTGTAGCGCTGCGTCGGGGTTAGCACTTCCCGTTCGAAGGGGACACTTCCAGACTGCAACGCACTCAGGTAGTGGGCGTTGTGGGCCACATTCCATTGGCGGCTCTGCCCATCGAAAGAATGTGCCGACGGCCCCACGCCGAGGTAGGGCGCTCCGCTCCAGTAGCTGCTGTTGTGGCGGGAGTACCGCCCGGGCAGGGCAAAGTTGGAAATTTCGTAATGTTCGTAGTTGTGTGCGGCAGTTGCGTCCTGCAGGTATTCGAACTGCCGGGCTGCGCGCTCTTCGTCCACCGGCGCAGCATCGCCTTTGCGTACGAAATGTGCCAACGCCGTGCCTTCTTCCACGGTTAGGCAGTAGCACGACAGGTGGGGAATACCCGCATCCAACACAATGCGCACATTTTCAGCCCAGTCGGCATCGGACGTGGTGGGCGCGCCGTAGATCAGGTCAACGCTCAGGTCCTGAAATCCGGTGGCGGCGGCGGCCTGCAGGCAGCGGCGGGCGTGCCCGGCGTTGTGGGCGCGGTTCATCCAGCGGAGGTCTTCATCGAAAAACGACTGAATACCAATGCTCAGCCGGTTCACGGGGGTGTAATCGCGCAGATCGTGCAATTTTTCCGTACTCAGGTCGTCGGGGTTGGCTTCCAGTGTGATCTCGGCATCGGGTGATACACGGTGCAAGGCGTGTATTTGTTCAAAAATCCGCACGAGTTCGCCGGTGTCCAACAGCGAAGGAGTGCCTCCGCCGAAATAAATGGAGGCCAGTTCAGCCCCGGAGAGGTAGTCGCGCTGCAGTTCCAGTTCCCGCAGGATGGCTTCCACCATGGCGGGTTTGCTGCGCAATGTGGTGGAAAAGTGAAAGTTGCAATAATGACAGGCCTGTTTGCAAAACGGTATGTGCAAGTACAACCCGGCTGTTGGCTGTTGGCTATTGGCTGTTAGCCGTTGGCCGTTGGCTATTGGCTGTTGGATGGGCATCAGGGTACGGGCGGGGGGGCTATTTGCGCAAGCAAATGTTTGAACGCGGGTTCTATGCGGGCAAACCCTGTTGCATCAAGCGGCGCATTGCCGTACCACACCCGCTCATACGTGCGGGTAACGCCCTGGAAGTCCGGCGCTTGCAGATGAGTGCGCATTTCGCGGAGGTAGTCGCGGTTGGTTTTTTCCTTAGACCAGAGGATGGCGCCGGATTCGGATAGCCGTTTGATGACCTGCAAATAGTAGATGCGGAGGGCCTGCGGGAAATCGCTGCGGGCCAACGCATCGCGCAGAAATCGGTCGAGGTCGGTTTCGTGCAGGTAGGCTTCGAGGTTTTCTTCCGTGATCTCGGCGCCGTCGCGGGCGATGCGGCGGTTGCGCGGTTCCTGCAGCATGCGGTAGATTCCGTAGCCGATGGCCAATACCGCCAGTAGAATAGCCACTACCTGTGCGATGTTGCCCCAAAACGCGGCATCAAAACCGGGGGCAGGGGCGTCCGTCGGCGGGCGCTCTTTTTTGGGCTTGGGCACATCCTTGCTGTAATCCAGATCGGCGGCAGCCTTTTTCCATTGCTCTTCCGGCACAGGCCGTTGCCCGGTAGCCGGTTCGGGCACCTGCGCGTGTGCGCCGATGACGGTCGCCAGTAAAAAGAGCAATGGCAAGTAGCGCATGGTGTGGTTGTTTTCAATTCGTTTTAAACACCTGTACCGGCCCGTTGTTGTTGGCCACTACGATTCGTTTTTTCCCACCGGTGCCGCGCAATGCAGCGAGGTCGCGCACTTCATCGGGGGCAAAAAAACCGGTGCTCAGGTTGTTTCGCCAGATGAACCCGCCCTTGCCGTCGCCGGAGAAGAAAGCCCCGATTCCGGCGTCGCAGCGGTTAGTTTCCACCTCAAAGCCGTATTTGTTGCCGGCAAGCAGGAGGTCTTTTTTTTCGTCGCCGTCAAAGTCGTCTACGAGGATGCCTTGCACCGGGGCTATCTGGGCCTGCATGGGCAGGTCGTGCCGCACGAATTTGCCGTTTTTGTTTTCCCACCAGCACGTTTCCAGTGTGTAGCAGAACAGGTTTAGCGCCGCATCGAGGTCCTTTTGCGGCCAGAGCATGTCCACGGTGGCGTGGGCATAGTCCTTGGCGTAGAGGAATTTTTTTCGGAGCACGGGGCTATGCTTGTTCAGCACCTCCTTATGCTGAAGCGGGTAAAGTTTGCCGTTTTCGTGGTAGGCCATAAGGGGATCGAGGGTGCCGTTGTTGTCGAAGTCCTTGGCGAAGCAACGCAAGGGAGCATCGGCAGTGGCGGGCAGGCGGGTGTTCAGCCCGAGGTTGCCGGTCACCAGGTCGAGGTCGCCGTCGCCGTCGAGGTCGGCGGAAGCAAGGCGGTACCACAGTCCGTTGGATTTTTCCAGGCCAAACTGCGCCGTCGCGTTTTGCAGTTTGCCGTTTTTTATTTTGAAAATGCTGACGGGCATCCATTCGCCGACGACCACGAGTTCGGGCTGCTTGTCGGCGTCGAGGTTCACCCAAGCGAGGTCGGTGACCATGCCGCAGTGTTCGAATTCCGGGGCCACGTCGGCGGTCGCGTCGGCAAAGTGCGTGCGCTCGTTGCGCAACACGAGGCTGCGCGGGGTGAGTGGCCATTGTGCGGGCAATGCCCGCCCGCCGATGAACAGGTCGAGGTCGCCGTCGCCGTCGTAGTCGTGGGCAGTTACGCGCAGGGCCGCATCCTGGCTTGGGGGTATGGCGCCTTGCGCTTTCAAAAAATTGCCTTTCCCGTCGGTGTTGATGTACAGGCGGTTTTGAAACGCCTGGGGCGATGTGGCTTCGGCGCCGCCGCTCACCACGAACAGGTCGAGGTCACCGTCGGCATCGGCATCAAAAAATACCGCGCCCTGATCCTCGTAAATTTTGTCGGGTTCCCAGGTGGCGGCGGAGGCAGGTTGAAAGGCGCCACCTGCCGTTTGCACATAAAGCGCTGCCGGCTTGTCGAAAGCATTGCCGACGAAAAAATCGTCGAGGCCGTCGCCGTTCACATCGCCGGTAGCCACGAGCGGCCCGAGGTCGGTCACTTTCCAGAAATTCAAAGGCCAGTTTTCGAAGTCGTTGTACTCGTTTTCCTGGTGTACGAACCGGACTCCCGACTGGGCGCTCACATCGGTGAACAAATGGGCTGCCGATTTGTCCGGGCCAATGTGGGCCACATAGCCGGACGCGTCGTTTTGTTTCAGGGTGAGGCGCTGGTTGGCAGGCACGTTGGCCAGGGTTTGGGTTTTGCCGTCGGGCCAACGCACGGTGAGTTTGTCCACTTGAGCAACATCGCCGAGTCCGAAGTGCAGCAGGTGTTCCACCGACGAGAAAATGCCGCGGGTGGGGTAGTTTTCCAAGTATTGCACCGAGCCATTGCCGTAGTGGATGACGGCAGATGCCCCTACGCCAAATGTGTTTGGCGCGTTGCCTTGCAGTTTGATTTGCAAATAATTGCTGCTGGGTTTGTCGCTGCTGGTGTTTTCGTACACAAAGGCGGGTTGTTCGAGGTTGTTCATCACGAGGTCTAGATCGCCGTCGGCGTCGAAGTCGGCCCAGGCGGAGCCGCAAGACCAGGAGGCGGGAATGGTCATCCACTGGCCGCCGACATTGTCGAAGGTCCAGTCGCCTTTGTTTTTGAAACAAAAATTGCGGACTTTGTACGTGGGCACAAGTTTGAGAAATTCATCAAAGTCGGGATATAGATCGGCCAGGGATTTGCCGATACCATTCGACTTTTGAATTTCAGGCAACGTAAAGTCAACAAAGTCACGGTTGGTTACTTCGCGGCGATAGCCGTTGGTGACGTGAATATCGCGCAGGCCGTCATTGTCCATATCGAAAATCAGACCACTCCAGGACCAGTCGGTCTGGAACACACCTGCCAGGCAAGCAATATCGCTAAAGGTGCCGTTGCCGTTGTTTCGTTGCAGTACATTGCGCACCACGGGTTCAAAGTAGCCGTTTTGTACCATGATCGTGTACTTGCTTTGGGTATTGGAGGCAAGAAAAGACTTTCGCCGGTAATTGTTGGCTGCAAGCATATCCACGGAGTAAAGATCAACGAAGCCGTCATTGTCGAAGTCGGTAATATCCGTGCCCATCGTATGTTGGCCACAGTGTTGGAAGTAATCAGCAATGCGGTCGGTAAAGGTGCCGTTTTTGTTGTTGATGTACAGGTTATCGGGCTGCACGAAGTCATTCGCGACATACACGTCGGGCCAACCATCGCGATTAATGTCTGTTACGCTCAGACTAAGGCCATAGCTGAGGTTCCAAATACCGGCAGCCTGGCTGACATCGGTGAAATGGTTGTTGCCGTCGTTTCGGTAGAACCGATCGGAGTCGAAGGGCCCGCGCGGGTGAAGCCGTGGATGGTATTTGCCGTCGTCGCCGAGTTTTGCTTCAACTTTGTTGGTGTATACGGCTTCAGTTGGGTAGTTGATGACGTAAAGGTCGAGATCGCCATCGTTGTCGTAATCGAAAAAGTTGGCACCCGTGCTTGCACTCATATCATCAAGGCCATACTCCTTGGCACGTTCGGTGAATGAAATATCCCCCGAAGCAGATATCTTGTTATTGATGAAGAGCCGGTTTCGGCGCTGGTCGTTTTTTTCGACGCCACCTCGGCACACGTAAAGGTCGAGCCACCCGTCGCCATTCACATCGGCGGCAGTGGCCGAAGTTTCGAAACCTCCTTCAGAGGCGACACCGGCGGCATCGGTGATGTCTCGAAACTTCAAGTTCCCGTTGTTGAGGTACAGGCGATTTTTACCATTGGTACAAACGAAGTAGATGTCGGGTTGGCCGTCATTGTTGAAGTCACCCACAGCCAGCCCACCACCGTTGTACATGTTGATGTTGGTAGTGATGTTGTTTTCGTAGGTCTCCACGATGACGTTTTGGAAATCAATGCCCGTTTCCTCTGTAGTCCGCAATATTAACATGGGATTAGAGGCCGTTAAGGTCGGTTCTTCTACTTGGGTGGGAGGCTGCGCAGTGTTGCTTTTGCAACCAGCACCAGCACTTATAAAAATAATATAGGTGTACAGGAGGAAGTGGACAAATAGCCTCAGGGCTAATCGGGAAATCTTATGAATATGCATTTGAAGCATTAGTGGTATTGTTAAAAATGACGCAAAGATATCCTGTAGGAAGCGTCAATGGCCATACGGACTCGCGAATTTTTCCTTCAAGGAGATAATGGCAATCCGGGCGACACGGATTTTTTATCCGTGAGAATCCGCGAGTGTCCGCGTCATTCGCGTTGCCATTGTTCCTCAAAGGGGAGATTTCCGTCCCCTTCGACGCCATTAACACACTCATTTGCCGGGTTCAAGAAAAAAAAAGAACTTCTCGATGATATTTATGAAAACTGAAAATATATTTGTGCCGTGTTTTACGAGCGGGGTATGATACCCGGCATTTTAATCCGTTTTTAATCTCATGAAAAGCAGGTGCGCTATTGGCAATTCTCCCGCCACGCGCAGAATGCGACTCCGCATACGAGTTTACTTCTCTCCTCCTTTTCGTGGTACGATACTGATTCTTGGCAAGGTTTTTGCCAAAGTTCAGTTCGCGTTTTTAGTGCCTTGCATGCGCCTGATGCCCTAAAAACCCTCTTGCTTCGTCATCATTTTGACAACCATATAGTGCTTACGGAATTCTGTTTTAATCTTATGAGAAGAAACTGCTTTTTTAAACTCTCCGGCATTTTCATTTCGCAATCTCAATGGTGTTGCCGCAAGGCTAACGCCCTTCTGTGTTTATAGGAATTATTCATTGCTTTTGTCGGTCTGGTCATCTTTTCTTACTGCTCCCGTCCGCCACATGCAACGTCATCAATCAAACATTTTTTAACTTAAATTTTTTATCACATGAAAAAAACGTTTGCAAATCTCGTCCAGAAGTCCCTGGTGACTGCGTTGCTCGTCTTCGGCGCGCTGCTCATTGGTACTTCGCGCTCCGAGGCGCAGTCGTCGGGTTCGGAGTCCTGGCCGACCAGCTGGGTGGATCTCGGTGAGGCAATGCTTCGGATTAAAACTGATGTATTGGTGCTGAACGGTGATCCTTCGGTGGAAGTCATCGGATCGGACAGCTACATCCGCGCGCACTACTACAAGTTTGTCTATCACCGTCTCGATGCAGGTGAGCCCATCCACAGCGCTATTATCAGCCCGCTGGCCACCACGACTTTCCGGACGGCTAATGAAACCATTCCCGGTGTGTCGCTCAGCCAGGGTCAGCGCGGCGACCTGATCAACTCCATGAAGAACAGGCTTGCTCTTTAAACGCCCTTGGTTTTTTAGTACACAATCTATTCGTTTTTATCTTTTGAATTGTTAAACAAATTTCATCTCATGAAAAAGAGAAATAACACACTATGGGTCTTGGCTTTGCTGGGATGTCTCGCGTCGTACGGGGCATTCTCTCAGGCAACTGTCAACCACCCTCTCAACTTTAACGCGGGTACGTTTACCGTAACCACTCCGCCCCCCGCAGGCAACTTTAACTACTACGACAACGGTGGTGTTGCTGGTAACTATTCAACAAACATGTTCTACCTCGGCAACGCAGTCACCTTCGCGCCGAGTAACGCCACCAACTTCCGCGTCCGCGCTACCTTCACCTCGTTCAACGTGGAAGGCAGCTTCGACCCGCTCTACATCTTTAACTCCAACATCGCTGGTACCAACCAGGTACAAGGTGGTGGCGTTGCTCCGCTTCAGGGTGGCGCTCCAGCAGGCGGTTTCTACGCCCTCCCCGGCACCATTATCGCCAATCAGGGCGTTGCCGCCGTGGGTGCTAACGCTGCTGAATGCCTTTCGTTCACGCACGTGTCCGACGGCTCTGTGGTCGGAACCGGTTGGGCTGCCTTGATTGATCAGGTGGCCAAAATCAACTGTGTACTCACTCAGCCTGCCAATGTTACAATTGGCGCCTCCGTGAACGGCTGCCCCGGTCCGGTTACCGTCAATGCTCCGCTGCACAACCCTGCCGGTTGTATAGCTGCAAATGCACTTAACTTCCAGTACAACGTGAACGGCGGCGCCTTCACGACGATCCCGTACAACACCACGGTGACCATAACCGGCCTCCAACTTGGTGTCAACGTCATTATTTGGCGTCTCGTCAATCCGGCAGACGGCCTTATCGTGTCGTCCGTTACGCAAATCATCACGGTGGCAGACAACGTGCCTCCCACGATCCTTTGCCCGGGCAACGTAACGCTCAACCTCGGCCCCGGCCTTTGCTCTACGTTCTACTCGTTTTCCGTGCCGTTCACGGACAACTGCCCGCTTACGGTACAAAAAGCTGCCTGGGCAGTGGATACCGCCGCGCCGCTTTTGGTGAACAGCTCGCTTTCCTGTAGCGCGCCCCCGAATCACTATTTCCAGGTGATGACCCAGCCCGCTGGTGCATTCGCCTCCGGATTTACGACAACCTTCGCACGTATCGGCGTAAACAGCGCGTACGCTGTCGGCTCCACGTTCACTGTTCGGTTGTATACGCTGATCAATCCGGCGCTACCTTACAACGTGTCCCTTGCCAATCGTAATTTGTTGGCTGTCTCTGCACCAGTAGTGCTGCCCGCAGGTATAGGCGGTGGAAACATCAACATTCCGATCAACGCAGTTATTCCTCCGGGCTCTACGGTGTTGATGCACGTAGAAACCAGTGCTTCTTACTCCATAGGCAACCAGGCCGGCGCCGGCAACCAGACATGGCTCGGCTCTACGCCTTGCGGTATTCCTCCGGATAACCCCCAACAGTTCATTTCCATTGGCTTTGCTCAAGAGGCAGCCATGGTACTGTACGGTCAGGTTGTGGTACCGGCTGTGGCTGTACAAACCGCAGGCTTGCCTTCCGGTTCCGAGTTCCCGATTGGTTCGACCACCAACTGTTTCATCGCTACCGACATAGCAGGCAACACGTCTACCTGCTGCTTCACCGTAACGGTGAACGAATACCCGAACGCAATCCAGTCGCTCATTTGCAACGACCAGGTACAGATTTCGCTTGATCCGACCTGCCAGGCAATTGTGAACGCCGACCAGATACTGGAAGGCGGCCCGTACGGTTGCTATGACAACTATATCGTGGAAGTGGACAAATCCCTGCCCTTCGGCAACGGTCCTTGGCTTCCGGCTGTATTTGGTCCTGGCGACGTAGGCAAAACCTACCAGGTGCGCGTGACCGACCCGAAAACGGGTAACAAATGCTGGGGCAACATTCTTGTCGAAGACAAATTCGCTCCGGTACTTGATTGTCCGTCTGCCTCCATCCCGTGCAACGTTAATCCGGCGCCACTGCCGGAAGATATTTGCCCGGAAATTGTCGCCGGCGACAAAAAGTTGACTCAAACTGTAGCCTTCACCAACTACTGGTCGGGTTACATGAACAACGTGCAGAACCTCAGCGGTGCAGCACTGACCATCAAATCTGTGAAAGTGCAGGCATCGCTTGCCGGTAATGCTGCAGGTAACTACAGCCTGAAAGCGTATATGCGTAATGGTTCGTTCGTGGGTAACTCCGGCTCCAACGCAGGTTGGACGCTTTGCGGTGACATAAACGCGAACGTCACGGCCGGTTTCCCGACTGTTCAGCTCTTCGACATTCCGTTTACCACGCAATTCTCAGTAGGCGGTGGCCAAACGGCCGGTTTCTACATTGTGGTCAATAATGGTAACGGTACCGGAGTCCGCGTGGTAGCAGAAATCGGCGTGGCTCAGACGACTGACGGCACCCTTCGTATTGTCAACAACCCGGGTCGCTGGGTGAACGGCTTGTTCGGCGGCGAAGCTTTCCCTGGTGAGAATCCGCGTCCGCAAATCGAGTTTACCTACGCTTCGACGGTGAAGGCATGCGTACCGCTGCCCAACGGCTTGCTCAGCAATCAGGTTAGCCAAAACGGCAATGACTGGATTGTATTTGCCGGCCAGGGTAGCCCTGTAATGGACTACTGCTCCGATGTGACCCTGTCATACATTGATACGGAAGTTGATGGAAGCTGCGCTACAGGTCTGGACAGGACCATCACGCGCAAATGGACGGCTCGCGACGCCAGTGGCAACACGAGCACCTGCAACCAGATTATTGAATTGTTCCTTCCGCAAACCGGCGATGTCGCGTTGCCGCCCAACTATGATGGCATTGACTCGAGTGCCATTAGTTGCGGCGGTGTGTACCCGACCCCGGAATGGCTGGACGGTCGTCAGGTACCAAACCTCAAGACCCCGAACCCCAGCGACTTTTTCACCGTGCAAGGCTACCCGTATGTGTACGGCCAACCTATCGGTTGTTCCATCGGCTGGACATACTCCGATGCCCGTATTGACGTGTGCGACGGTACCTACAAAATCCGCCGCAAATGGACGGTGCTGAACTGGTGCGGTGGCGTTTTCGACTACGACCAAATCATCAAGATCGTTGACGAGGATGCTCCGACGTTCACTTGCCCGGCCAACCTCACGGTAAGCACGGATCCGTTCCAGTGCTGCGCTACCGTTGACCTGCCCGACTTCATCGTGACCGACAACTGCTCGCGCATTAAGAGCGTCAGCGCTATGGTTATCACGTTTGATCCGCAGACCAACCAGCAAACCGGTATGTTCAACATAGGCGGCAACGCTTCCGACTTCCCCGGCAACAACTATTGGGATCGCGATACGCTGGCCGTTCTCGGCAGCACGCCTTGCCTCCCGATCGGTGTACACCGGGTGATCTACCAGATCGGTGATGACTGCGGTAATACCCGCACCTGCTCCGCTACGCTGACTGTCCGCGACTTCACGCCGCCGGTGTCTGCTTGCGACGAGTTCACGATTGTGGCTATCGGTACGGATGATCCGTTCGACTGCTACGGCCCCGCTGGCTTCCAGGACGTACCTCCGGCCCTCGGCTCTTGCGAATTCGCAGGTGTAACGTGGATGAAGGCTACGACGTTAGACGACGGTTCCTACGACAACTGCGGTTCCATCCGCTTCACGGTACAGCGCATGTCGCCGTACAGCGATTGCATCAACGCACTGAACGCTATCCGCGGCACGCCGGGTTGCGCCAGCCTGTTCCCCTCGTTCCCCAGTGAATTTGAGCGCGCCATCTCTGAAGGCGACTCCATCAAGTTCTACTGCTGCGAGGTAGGCACGACGCAAACCGTCATCCTGAACATCTACCAGCTGGACGTGAACGGCAACATTGTG
>Ga0154020_10006556_pt1 | contig 13645 bp, 12 predicted proteins | sample Klosneuvirus_201_FD_109709 | JGI IMG/M metagenome (GOLD analysis project Ga0154020, IMG submission 109709) | Active sludge microbial communities from wastewater, Klosterneuburg, Austria - Klosneuvirus_20160825_MG | ecosystem: Engineered > WWTP > Aerobic digester > Activated sludge | place... | reverse complement strand
TTGTACCCACATGATGATTCTCAAGCCACATTCAAATCACGGAAAACAACCGATTGAACACCGGCGCTATGCCTCACAAAATCTCGGGGGTTTGGGGGCTGGCCCCCAAGTCACGCGCACCATACTCGTTGCCCCACACCACCCCAAAACCAAATCGCAAAGGTATTCAAAAATATTTTTTTTAATCTGTTTATTAACCCAAGTTAAGACCGTCGCTCATCCGGCCTGTCGGCCACCTTCTTTCTTGTTCCGGGGCTCCAGCCTCGGAACACACTGCCAGGAGGCTCCTGCCTCCCGTTTCAATTTTGGAGGCAGAGCCTCCGGGGCAGGGCGTTCCAGGGCTGGAGCCCTGGAACGAGGCTACATCACATCATCTTGAAATTACCAACCTCTGCGATTTCTTCAGCGACGACTGTTTCCGTCGGCTGGAGCGGACGCGACACGAATTGGCTGAGAATCCCCTTTGTCCAGGCTCGAGCGCGATCGTTGAGTTCGAACTCTTCCGTCATCAGGCGGCCTGGTGTAATTAGGATTCCCAGGTCGGCACCTTCGTATTTGTAGTCACCGGGTTTCGCGATGCGCAGGAAGAATGCCTCCTGTTCTGATTCCACCGTACGTCGGTGAGTCTGCATGCGGACGTATTCGACCTGACCGTTGTCATGCAGTCGCCAGACGTCGGTTGGCGGTGCTGAGGTGATCAGTTCGACGGAATCCGTCGTGTGCTTGATCACCAGTCGGCCTCATTCGAGATAAAGAAGGTCGTGTGGCCCGAATCTCCGAACGCAGTCTGAATAACGACGTGTTCGCCAAGGTGACTGGTCAACTCACGCATCTGCCCGTAGCTTTCCAGTTTCGCCAAAACGTTGGGAACGCTGGCAATCCCAGCTCGATCACCGATACGAGTGGTCATGATTTTGTTGTCAATTTCCTGACGCAGCTTTGCCTTGGGAAAACAAACTTCCAGACCCAACTGTTGGCAGAGCTGCTCGGTCTGATCGTCGAAAAACAGGAACACGGCCTTGCCGACATCTCCGTCCTTCGATCGGCTGCGGATGTAGTCGACGACCTCCTTGTGTTCCAGCATGTAATTGTTGATATCTTCGATCGATGTGAACGGACGATGCGGGATCTCTACCGGAGAAAAGACGCGGGGATGCTGACCGTCAAAGCAGTCGATATAACTGATAAAACGAAAGTTGCGGACTCATTCGTCGATCCCCAGCAGATTAAAATTCGTCACGCTGATGAAGTAGATCGGTGTTTCGTTGCGGTGGAAGAACAGGCGGATGTCCGGAATGCCGCGGAGGGTGCGAGTTGGTGTTGATGTCATAATGGAATGCTCCTTGCTGAATGAAAAACTTTACAAATTGATTGGTCGGCGAGAAATCGCCACGTTGGTGATTCTAAGTCGTTTGTCTTCTGCGATTGTCCCCTCTCCCCCCCGCTGCAACTGTTCCAACTTCTGTCGTTCTCCACGGGGGGAGAGGGTTAGGGTGAGAGGGGATTTGAAAGATTCCGTTCTTTATCTCGTTCCCCGGCTCTTGCCGGGGAACGCAATGCCCTGCAGGCTCATGCCTGCTGAAAAGGGCCTTGGAGGCAGAGCCTCCGGGGCAGTGTGTTCCAGGGCTGGAGCCCTGGAACAAGTTTCTCCGGGATGACGGTGTCAACTCTTCGTAATTCGTTGACCGTTCGTGCGTTCGTCTTCCTGCCTCAGGTCTTCGGCCGTGAACACTCGCAGTCCAAACGCTGGCTCATAACCGTGAATTTCCTTCTCGTCCAAAGCCATCAGGAACTGTACGATCTCGCGTGTGATAACCTGCCCCGGCACGAGCACTGGAAATCCCGGCGGATAAGGCGTGATGAACGCCGCAGAGACAACTTCCTGTTCGGCCTCAATGGCATTCAGCAGGGAGCCGTCTTCAAGCTTGATGAAGTCACAGGCCTTGTCGTCGTAGGCACGATAAAAAGCGCGGCGCAAATCACCTTCAGGAGTCGTGCTGTCCGACGATGTCAGAAACGCGGGATGGAAACAACTGAAATTGGGCAGCGGAGGAAGCTCCTGTGTCAACGATCGCACCTGCGCGTCGTACGCTTTTAGTTCGACTTTGCTCCAGCGATCCCGTTTGTCGTCCAGGTCACGTGCGATCTCGGTGAGCACGTTTACCAGGTGAGCAATCGTGCCACGTGACATACCGATAGGAATCATGAACAATACGGTGTTGCGAGCGTTGTGTTCGAAATCCTGATCATGCACATGAATCATCGAACCCTGTCGCAGAGCGGTCAGAGTCTTATGAGTTGAATGAGTCGCATACACGCGGACACGGGCTTTATCCGGATCCGGCATCAGCCCCCGCTTGAGTCATTTGCTGTCGTCACTGTCATCGAGCGAATCAAATTCCGCCTTCCATTTCTGGTACTCGTTGCGATATCCTTTGCTGACAAATCGCTTGCGGAGGAAGTCGGCCGACCACATCGCGGTGCGGCGGCGGAGGATCGGAGAAAACCGAGCGTAGGCGCACCAGGCTTCGTCCCATAGAAAAATCATGTCGGGTTTGATCGCGAGCACTTCTTCCATGATCTGGGCAGGATCGTAGACGACGTCATCAAACGTGATGTTTGTCAGCAGAGGCATTCGCACGCGGTCCAGCTTGCCGGCGTGTTTTAGTTCCAGCAGTCGGCGTTTAATTTCGACCAGCGGCACCGCGCCGTACATGGAATACTGAGGCACCGGGTAGGCGTCCAGATAGACCAGATGTGAGCCAGACAGAGCGACATTGTACATCGCCACGTTGGAAGGATTGAGTGTTTCAAGATTAAAGTAGTCGTGTGATGATTCCGGCATAACGAATTTCTTATCAGCGTTTTTTAGAAATAGTCGTCGTTCGCTCTGCGAACGAAGCGCGAGTACCGGCGTGCGGCCCGTCTCGTTCGCGGAGCGAACGACGACTTTTCAAGTCAACATCTTTCCAGAATCTCAGGGCGCGTCACGAAGCAGATTTGTCTTTGTCCAGCCCCAGTCGAGACCCACGAGCCTGTTTAACAAGTGGCCCCAGTGAATTCAGGTACTTGGTCTTCTTTCCGCCGGGTGCGTAGACCGGAAACACAACTTCGGAATCCCGGAAACTCTTCAACGGCTGGCCCAGGCCGCGAAGCCCGACTTCTCGATACCGGCGGGCGCAATCCAGGTCGATTTCCATCGGAACTAGTTCTTCAGTCGAGCCAAACTGATGCAGGATGTCGCCCGCAGGCTCACAGATGATCGATCTCCCGTTGCCACCGTCACCAGCTCCATTGATATCAACCATGAAGCACTGATTTATCGCCGCGGTTGTCCGTGCAATGGACAGTTCCACGTCGCGATCAATTGTTGTTGTCAGTGTCGGATGCAAAATGACTTCTGCACCCATGCTGGCGAGAACACGCGATGTTTCAGGGAACCACATGTCGTAGCAAATGGAAACACCAAAACGCCCGACGTCTGGAATATCAAAGACAAAAAAGGAACTGCCGCTGGTGATCCCTGCTTCATAAGGCAAAAATGGAAACATCTTGCGATAGCGGCCGATCACTTTTCCCGTCGGGTCGATGACGGACAGCGTGTTGTATTTGGCACCATTCAACATTTCGATCAGCGATCCATTGACCATCCAGATCTTGTGCTTTGCAGCCATTTCCTGAAAACCGCCGATTGCAAATGGACTGAATGTGTGTCTCCTGAAAGTTCTGTAAATGTATTCACTGTCTGACAGCAGTGAGCCGCAAGGCGCTCACAATTGTTCCAGGCCATCCGGCCTCCGGCCACCTTCTCCCCCTTGGATTCTGTCGCTATTCTGGTCGCGACTGACGGCTGCCGGTGCATTGTGCGCAATGCTGGCTGGATTCGGCAGCGTGCCCTTTTTCAAGTTTGTCGCACCCTTACTGCCGATTGTTGGCCGACACTTCGAATCCCTGTCTGAGTTACCGCCCTCCTTTGTTGTTTCCGGCATGGTGGCGATTGTCGTCAGCCTGCTGGACAAGAAGAGGGTTGAAGCAATGGCTGGAGTTGATCGGGAATTGTTGAATCTGGATGTTGAAGACTCGAAAACGAAGTAAGCGGCCACACGTTCAGAACATGCAATTTGAGGTAGTGCTCGTTTGACCCGGGCCAGCGGCGAGGCACTCACGCTCTGACTTTCTCGCCGCTGGCTCGGGTCAAACGAAATCACAACATGCGACGTATAAGACATCTCCTTTAGGAAATACAAAACATGATGAAATCACCACTGCTCACAACAACCCACGGTTACATCGACGGCAAATGGTGCCCCGCAGATTCTGAACGCACCATGCCCGTCATCAATCCAGCGACCGGTGAAACGATCGCGATTGTGCCCGTCATGGGTCGTGCCGAAACCAGTCGAGCCATCGACGCTGCCGCCCGCACACTGGCGACTCCGGCATCGATTGAGCAAAGGCAAAAATGGCTGAGCTGTCTCGCCGATCTGATCTCAGAACATCGCGAAGAACTTGGGCGCATCATCACGCATGAGCATGGCAAGCCGTGGAAAGAAGCTCAGGGCGAAGCGGACTATGCCGCGAGTTTCTTTCGTTACTATGCAGCCGCAGTGGACCATCTGAAGCCAAAACCGCTGACTGAGCGGCCTCGTGGTCTCAATTGGACGACTTACTACCGACCAGCTGGTGTCGCGGCACTCATCACGCCGTGGAATTTTCCACTCGCCATGCTGGCGAAGAAATTTTCCGCAGCGTTGGCGGCGGATTGTTGCTGTGTGATCAAACCATCGTCGAAAACGCCGCTGTCGATGGTGGCTCTGTTTTCGTTGATTGATCAAATTGGACTGCCGCCCGGAAAGGTCAACCTGGTCCTGGGCCCTGCCGGAGAAATCAGCGACGTGCTGTGCGAACATCCTGCTGTCCGCATCATCAGCTTTACCGGATCAACTCCCGTCGGCAAAAAGTTAATGGCCGACACTGCGCCGCACCTGAAGCGGCTGGCCCTGGAACTCGGTGGCAACGCGCCGTTTATTGTGTTCGATGACGCCGATGTCGATCGAGCTGTCGATCAGTTGATGTCAAACAAATTTCGCGGATCTGGCCAGACCTGCGTTTGTGCCAATCGACTTTACGTGCAGCGAGGCATCGCCGACGCATTCGCCGAAAAACTGGCTGCCCGAGTCAACGCGCTCAAAGTGGGCAACGGCATGGACGAAGACGTGACAATGGGGCCGCTCATCGATCGTAAAGCCTTCGACAAAGTGAAACGACACGTGGATGATGCCATCTCACTCGGCGCGCAACGCATCGCTGGTGCAGAACCTGTTGAACCGAAACCGAATCAGGGCAGCTTCTTCCCACCCACGGTCTTGCGCGGTGTGACAGCGAAGATGGAATGCGTCAATGACGAGACCTTCGGCCCGCTGGCACCGATCATTGAATTCGACAACGAGGAAGAAGTCATCGCCGCCGCCAACAACACCGAATACGGCCTCGCTGCCTACATCTTCACCGCCAATGACGAACGCGCCGCCCGAGTCATCCAACGCCTCACCTTCGGCCATGTCGGCCACAATACGGGTTCCGGTCCCACAGCGGAAGCCCCCTTCGGCGGCATGAAACATTCCGGCTTCGGCCGCGAAGGCGGACTCGAAGGCATGCACGACTTCGTGGAAACTCAGACGGTGCCTCGACCGTAACTTCGAAGTGTTCAATAGTCGTCGTTCGCTCCGCGAACGAAACGCAGGCAGCACGCAGACCGTTTCGTTCGCGGAGCGAACGACGACTATGTCAGCCTACTCGACACGCTGTTCCGTCGCCCCCGGAATTCGATTCAAAGTGTAGTAAGCATGCGGATGCAGCAGCGCTTCGTTCTCCTGGCTGCGGACACCGGGTACCGCAAGTTCATGCACGAATAATTCCCGCAAGTTGCTGACGGTCAGTTGGACACTCAGGCCGTCATGGGACACGACCGCCGAAGTAATCGCGAGCTCCTGATTTTGAATTTCGTCGCTGCCGTAGGAAGATTGATAGAGGTAAGTGTAACTCTTCATTGCGTACGACGCGGGATCGCTGGCGGTTGCCCGATCGACGGGTTTGGTGAAGACCAGTTGAAAACCGTCGGGCTGGGCTCGCATTTCTTTGATCTCGAAAGGCACTTTGCCGGTCCACACGAGCCGCTGCAACCCATATGACGCCGTGCCAAGACTGCTCCAGCCGCGATTGGTCAGGCCCACAAACATGCTGCCATCGGTTCCCTGCACCATCCGCAACACGGCCGACGCAAAGCCGCTGCGGAACGGGAAGCAGGCCCCCTGATATTCGCCATCGACTTTTTCCAGAAACACGCGGTTGACGCCCGCCTGAGTGAACTCGCCGACAAACAATTGTCCCGCGAAGGGACCGAATTTTCCGTCGCTGGCGTCCAGCATGATGTCGGTGGTGGACTGTCCCATTTTCTTGTAGGGAAACCATACAGCGGGCGGCTTCAGTTGAGGAAACAGCCGGATGGCATCAGGAAACGGAACCCCATCCGGCACACTGGTCACGCCGTGAATCGTAGATCCCTTTTCATTCATCGATGCCAGGGCTTCGGCGTGATGAAAGAAGGCTCCTGCACGCATGTGGTGCAGTGTGTTGGTGCCGACCCAGTTGCCTTGTTGATCGGTGTAGAACATGTCACCGGCTGCGTTCGCACCTAGACCGCTCGGCGACCGCATTCCTGCGCACACTGGAATCAGCAAGCCCGACTTCGAATCAACCTTCATTCCCCAGCCGCGCCAGCGTCCCTGACGATAGTTGAGCGTGGGTTCATGAATGGTGCGTTTGAGTTCGTCGCCTTTCAGGCCAAGTCCTATGTTCAGCGTAAGCCAGAGGTTTCCGTCGCCGTCCAGTTTCGGGCCATAGGCATATTCGTGATAGTGGCCGGTCACTCCCCAGCCTTTGGCCACTGTCAGATACTCGTCAGCAACATCGTCGCCGTCTGTGTCGCGGAGCTGCGTCAACTCCGTCCGTTGAACGGTGTACAGTGACTTGTTGTGCCAGAGCAGTCCCAATGGTTCATGCAGCGCCGATGCGAATCGATGGTACGTGACGTTTGAAGGAGGATCGTCGTACACGCCATCCAGGATCCAGACTTCTCCTTTCCGAATAGAGACGGCGACACGATGATCATCCAGCACGGCGATGCCACTGACTTCCAGCGCCAAACCGTCAGGAGCTGGTTTCCATGTTTTGGATCTTGAATCCGTGGAAGCCTGGGAGGTGCTGACGGAGATCAGCTTGTAGAAGTCGGCTTCGGTGGGTGGAGACAGCGGTTGCGCGATGGCGGTGGGAGCCACACAGCAGAATAGGAGTAGAGCGAGATAAGGCCGGAATGCTTTCATCACGTAGGCTTTTTGAAGAGATCCAAAAGAATCTGTCAGCATGCGTCTTTTTCCAGTAAGGCGAACCCTGTCCCTTCTCCCCCGAGATCGGGGGAGAAGGTGGCCGAAGGCCGGATGAGGGGTTTGACCGTGAGTTGACAGGCGGCAAGAAAAGAATCACGTTGTTTCATTTCCCCCTCACCCTGGCCCTCTCCCCCGGTGGATGACTAGCGAAAATGGTTTCGGTATTTGCCGGGGGAGAGGGGACTATGGCGGGCGGCAACTACCAGTCATACAGCACCTCAATCGCTACTTCGGGTTTTGACTCGGTGAATTGGATTGGAATGATCCATTCTGTCTGGTTGTCGGCCGCGCGCGTTTCACATGGAGTGCGACTTTTCGTCACCGTCACGACCAGGCCTGCGTCGTTACTGAAAGATTGCGGAGACAACTGCTTGAGTGTCTTACCGGCCATCGCTCGAAACCAAAGTGCAGCAGATTCTCCGGCCTTTGACTGTACGCTAATCGAGCGAAGCAGGCCGCCGGATTCAGCCGGCGCGATTCGATCGGAAACTGAGTACCCATCGACACGGTAGAGAAACGTCGGCGTGCCGAATTTGTCGAGGCGGTATCCGCCGAACACCGCATTTGCAGCCTCAGCATCTTCAGGCCACGGCGATGATTTGTCTTTGAGCGATGCGATCGCAATGCCGGGCGGAAAATTGATCAGATGATCGCCCAGCGGATCGGCGGGCGGGGCGAAGCGGACGAACCATGTTCCTTCGGCATCCAGAAAGCGACCTCGCCACGCCTGAGCCAGACCGATCTGTTCGGCGTCGAATCCGAAATTGACTTTCAGAGGAAATCCGACGGCGATTGCGTGCATCCCGGTGACTGGCATGAATGTTCGCAGCACGATGGGACGTTCGACGGGTGTCAGTTCGTAATTCTGATCGCGCGCCTGCTGAATCTTTTCCGGCAGAGGCTGTTTGTCCAGATCACTCAGATAGGCGTGCATCGCGGCGATCTGGAGTTCGACATCGCCGTTGAGGACATCCCGATTCTGACTCTTGCCGTTTGGGAAGAACGTCGGCATGCGAGTGCGGTTTTTCAGAGAACCCGGATCTTTGAGGAAATCGTGCAGCCACTCGGGATGAGTTCGCCCCGTCACGCCCTGCAGATCAACTCCGACTGTCCCTGGCAGCGCTTCACCCTTGAATGCATGGCACTGCACGCAGCCCGTGTCCATTAACTGCCGACCTGCGTCTACCAATGTTTTCCGGTTCGAATGGGCAAAAACCTGAGCGGCCGTGCGAGGCTTCGCTAAATCAAAATCGACGTTGGCAAACAGCGCGGGGAGTGGTTTCGTGACGTCTGCCGGGAACACGGGCATGCGGATCGTCATGAAAGGACGAACCGCGCCCTTGCCCGTGAGAACACTGTTGATCCAGGTCGCCGTCAAATGTCTTCCAACACCGGTTAACGCTGGTGGCAGGCGTCCTTCGTCGCCGATGTCCACATGGCCGACTGTTTCAAAGTACGGCTTGCGGAATCGGCCGACTCCACCCAGCTGGGTTCGTTCATGACAGGCGTAGCAGTTTTGCTGCAGCAGGCGAAAAGTGAGTTCCTCGCCGCTCGACTTCTCTGTGGCGTGGCTTAGCGCCGTGGTGATGGATGTTAGCTGAGCCTGATCCAGTTTCCATGTGGGCTGACCTTTAGCGCGCGGTGCGGCTTCAGGCGGCAGTCCGCTGTTTGACAAGATGCATGTCTGCGGTAACACCGAATTCAATGCCGCCAGCGGCTTCGCGGAATTGTTCGCTGTCAATCCTTTAATCTGATGGCAGTTTGAGCAACGAAGCTCTGTGAAATATTGGCGGCCGCGTGCGATGAACGTGTCATTCGATGCCGGTACTCCCGAAATCTCCGGCGATTGATCGGCACCACGCAACAGCCATGCAGCGATGTCCGCTGCTTCAACGGCCTGCAGGCTGAAGTTCGGCATCCGCCCCGTCGGCCGCAAGTGTTCGGGATTCAACAGAAACCACGTGAGCGACTGATGCGTGTACTTTTTCGGCAGCTCCGGCAGCGGCACAGACTGGACTTTGCGGGCCGCCGACGACAGGCCCAACTCTTTGAGTTCGTCGTCATCGAGTTGTTCAAGCAGTTCATCCAGCGGCGACGGTTTGACACCGACAACTTCGTAGTCCGCATCCGGCTCATGGCAGGCAACGCAACCGATCTGGTGATAGAGACGGCGACCGTTTTCGATATCGCCGCGAATCCAGAAATCCATCGGAACCGGATTGAGCCCAGTGGCTTTGATCTCGGGAAACGGCTGCTTCAATGAAGAAAGGAAGGCGGTGATCGCGTCGGCTGCGGACGCTTGTTCCTCCACTGGCAGTCCCGCCAGTACATCCGGCATCGTGGTGCCGGGCTTGGTCTTCGTTGGCGACAAAAGAAACGAGCGAATCCATTCCGACTTGATTCGACTGCCCGCTCCATCCAGGACCGGCCCGCGTTTGGGACTCAGCAGTGCGTCTTCGGTGCGATGACATGCGGCGCAGCTGAGTTCCGTGATCAGCAATCTTCCCGCTGTGACTGCGTCAATCTCTGCATGGCGAGCGAAGCGATCGAAGCCGGAAGCAAACGGCGGGGCCGATGTCATTTCGTCAGCGAGGGCAGCAGCCGCGATCGGGGCCAATAGAACGAACAGAAACGCGGCACGGAATTTCCACCGCTGTTGCCATCCGGACGGAGTCCATTGGGGATCGTGTGGCAAGTGAATGGTCATCAGAATGGGATCTCGTGCAGGTGGGCGTGTGATGGAGAAGACTTATCTTCTCCATCACACGAGAACATGCAAGGGGTCAGCATGGCAAACGACACTGAGCTTTGTACTTTGGGCCCAAATCAACGCTGCATCGAGTTTGGTGCGATTTCGAACATCCGGAGGGCGGGCGTTTTTCGCAGCGACCGTGGGAGGATACATTGGGGCTGGGTGTAGTTGCGCTCCAGTTCCGAGGACTTGACCACGGATCATGCGGATTTCACAGATGAAATCGCACAACGAATCACAAGAGGAATCATGACACGCACATCCGACGCCGCTCTTGCCCTGATCACGCGAGTCAACCTGCACGGTCAGACAGAATACCTAACGCAGTGGAATGATGCGTGGACTGCATACTCGCTCATCGGTGGGCATGTGGAAGATGGCGAGACGTTTCGGCAGGCGTGTTTGCGAGAGATTGTCGAGGAACTGGAATGTGCTGAGAGCGATGCGCAGCTGGCTTCGGCTGCATTTTTCACGTTGCGGTTTCGGGAGTTTTCGAAGGCGGCGCGGGAAGAGACGGACTACCAGTGGCAGGTGTTTGTGGCCGAACTCAGCGACGCATTGCTGCAGTTGCTGCCTGCGATTTGCGAATGGGTAACGGCTGAGCAGATTCTCAACGGTCGTGCGGCGAACGGGAAAACGATCGCCGATCAGGTGCGGCGAGTCCTCAAGGCCGTTGCAGAGCAGGCGTCGAATACCGATTCGGACGCGGAATCGCGCGACAACAATCAATGTTCTCAACCGTTGAACAGGGTCACATGGATGGCGGATGCGAGACGGGATCTCAGTGCGGAACTGTGTCGGCAGGTGGAATGTGAATTGCTGCTGGCGTTTGGAGTGAGCGAAGCAGGCCGCATTGTCGTCAAACAGCGCTTTCGCGGATTCTCCGATGAACCGCAGCGAAAACTGATCCTGGCTGTTGAGGTGCAGGGGCCGAATGGAGCTCGTGCGAGTGTCGTGAAGATCGGGGACGTTAGCGAAGTAAGTGGAGACCATACTGGCTGGCAGTCGTGTGCGGTGAGTCGCGGAACGGTCAGTCGCCTGTTCATCGCTCCTGTGCTGCGGCACGTGGCGACAAATCGCGCGGCGATCCTGTATCCGGACGTGTATCAGTTTTACTACAACAACGGTCGCGATGACGAACCGAAGGAATTGGAAACCATTGTCGCTCAATCCATCCTGCGAAACTCACCGACATCGTCGTCCGTCGAACGCATCCTGACTCAGGTCTTCACCGAAGCGCATCGCTGCCTCTACCGGTACGCTCAGGAAGACACCACAAACGACCATGTGCTGCGGGCCGTATCTCGGTCGCTGGATTTGCATAAACCCACATCGGTGTTGGATCGCTGGGACCAGGACGAATTCGTCAAGCTGCGGCGAGGCGCGGCATGGCTGACCTGCGGCGGCAAGCGGCAGCCCGATTCACCGGATCGACCAGAGTATATTGACCCAGTGGATTATCTGAGATGGGTGTTGCGTACTGTACACCCGTCGCTCCGCCGACGGGATGTTTCAGCCAATTCCATCAGCCGGAACGCATCCGGTTCTGGGTTAAAACAGCAGGAACGACAACCGGAACAACCGGGAGCTAGCGCTCGGCGGCTGATAAACACGACTCCTGCGGCTCCTGCGGCTCCTGCGGCAAAAACAGAACACGAACCCGCCGACGGAGCGGCGGGACTACAGTACTCCAACCGTATCCCAAAGATGCTCATCGGGCCGGCTCACGGAGATCTGCATGGGCGCAACATCATCGTAGGTGTCGTGCGCGGTGAAGCGGAATGGCCGGCAGTGTTTGACTTCGACAAGATGGCCGATGACAACATGGTGGCGTGGGACTTTGCCAAGCTGGAAATGGAACTCAAGTGCCGACTGTTTCAGCAACTGCTGGACGAGGCCGCTGAGCGGGCTCAGATTCAGAAACTGTTGGGCATCGGCGTTCAACCTGCTGAAAACGGCGGTGACGAACGTGCTGTTCCCAATCTTACTGATACTCGTCCTCGTGATGATCGGACGACGCAGGAAGTGGCATGAACGATGGCTGGACTATCGACTCCTGGCCGAGATCCTGCGACATCAGCGGCTGATTGCTCCATTGGGTGGCATTCGCGCTTCGCCGTCGGTACCGGAACACTGGACTCGGTATGGAGATCCCGGAGCGTCGTGGATGGCGTGGTATGCCCGAGCGATCGAGCGATCAATTGGATTACCCAATGCCGTCGTCGATGGCAACTATTTGCAAGCGTGCCTTGATGATCTACACGGTCAACTGGGAGGTCCGTATGGGCAAGTCGGATTCCACGAAACGACTGCTGCCAGATCAGAACGTATTGAACACCGCCTGCACATCGCGGAGTTCACATTATTCAGTCTGACGCTGCTATGCTGTTTGTTCCACATCACCCACGGTCAGTTGCACTGGCCGAATGTCAATCCGCATTGGCTGACATTTTTCTGTGGATTCTTTCCGGCTCTTGGAGCAGCTTTCGCCGGCATCTCGAATCAAGCGGAATTTCGCCGTGTCACACTCCGCTCCGAATCCATGCACGAGGGACTGACGCAACAACAGACGCAGGTAGAAAAACTGCGGACGAAAATGCCCATTGATCAAGATCAGATTTCTGAATTGACATCGTCGCTCACCGAAGTCGCCGGAAGCTCCGCCACCATGATGGTAAATGAAGTCCTGGACTGGCGAGTCATCTTTCAGGACCGACCATTGAAAACTGTTTAGCACCCTGTAGCCCGACTTGTCTCAAGTCGGGTTCCCTCACCGATGCAAATCAAAACACATTTGGTGAATAATGAATCAACACAAATGTCCTCATCACTTGCGAATGTTCCCTCTCCCCCGCATTCGACTGTCCATCATCACAAATCTCCCACGGGGGAGAGGGCTAGGGTGAGGGGCGAGAATGGACTCTAAAAGGATCACCGTTTAAGGTGTGATTCCCGACCGCGTACAAAATAATGCTATTCTGCCACCCAAACCACACTACTCAAAACTAACCAACACCAAAACACTGCCATGCCCACCTACACCCCAAACCCCATCGACACCACACACGTTCAACTGCCGGAATCACTCACGCCGTTACTCGAACGCCTCGCCGAAAACGCCCGCGAAGTCTGGTCCGCCCAGCGAATCAAAGACGGCTGGACCTACGGCCCACAACGCGACGACGCCAAAAAGCAAAATCCCTGCCTTGTGCCGTACGATCAATTGCCTGAGTCTGAAAAAGAATACGACCGCAAAATGGCAGCAGAATCACTGAAGGCGATTGTGACATTGGGATACACGATTCAGGAAGCAATGTGAAGAGATAGACATGCCAACTGCCCCGATTGAATACGACATCTTCGTCAGCTACGCCCGGCTGGATAACAACGACGGCTGGATCAAGGCGTACGTCGAGGCGTTGGCCGAGCAGTTCAAGCTGTTCACGGG
>Ga0154020_10006555_pt1 | contig 13646 bp, 2 predicted proteins | sample Klosneuvirus_201_FD_109709 | JGI IMG/M metagenome (GOLD analysis project Ga0154020, IMG submission 109709) | Active sludge microbial communities from wastewater, Klosterneuburg, Austria - Klosneuvirus_20160825_MG | ecosystem: Engineered > WWTP > Aerobic digester > Activated sludge | place... | reverse complement strand
TGGCCGCGCCCGTCGTGGGCGAGCGGCGGATGGTGGGGGCGCGGTTGCGGCGTGGGCGGCATCGGTCGACTCCTTCGCGGGTGAGTCCTGGAAGGGTACGAAAGGGGTTGGTCAACCCTTGACCGCCATCCAAGCGCCGGAGATCGTGGCGGAAGATGTCCGCCGTTCGCCGCATCGCGCGCGTGCTGGCGCCCGAGCCCGCCGCGAAGCCCTCCCAAAGGTCCGCCGCCGGCGCGGCCCCCTTCGCGAAGGTCGCCCGTGGTGTGCCTGGTGTCGCCTGCTTGCGAGTCGGGGCGGCGCGGAAGGCTTCGCCGGAACCTTCCCTGGAACCTTCGGCGGAAGCTTCCGGAAGCCTTCCGGTCCCCCTTCTTGCCGGGGACATACCCCTTCCGGGGGCGTGTGTTCCGCCGCGGTGAACACAGCGGGAAGGCCCGCGCGCTCCGGCTGCGCGATCTGCTGGGCGGCTTCAAGCACGGCCGGGCGATCGCCGACCTCGCCGCCGAGCTGGACGTGAGCCCCCGGACCGTCAAGCGCGACCTGGCCGAGCTGGAGCGGGCGGGGGAGCAGATCGAGCGCCCGATGATCGACGGCCGGGCCGGCGCCAGGCTGGTCGGGCGCAGCTTCAGCCACGTCCTGATCACGCGGCGCGAGCGCTACACGCTGCTCGCGGTGCGGAGCATGTTCGACGTGCTCGCGGGCACGCCGTTTCACGACGACATCGCGAGCGTGCTCGGCAAGCTGGTGCAGCGGCTCTCGCCCGAGGAGCAGGCCGAGCAGGCGACGTTCACGCAGCGGATCATCTACGCGCCCGACGGCGGGACCAAGGCGTACGCCGACAAGGCGGACGTGATCGACGCGCTCCTGACCGGCGTCCTGTCGCGCAAGGTGATCCGGTTCGCATACGTCGACGCGGGCGGCCGGCGGCAGCGCGGCCACCTGGCCCCCTTCGCGATCGCGATCCACAAGCATGGCCTCTACGTGATCGCCTGCCGGCTCAAGCGCCCCGAGGACGGCGCGCAGCTCACCAGCGCGCGCGACGTCAGCCCGTTCGCCGTGGAGCGCTTCACCGAGGCCGAACACCTACGCGCGTTCTCGTTCGTCACGCCCGCCGACTTCGACCTTGGCAACGTGATGCACGACGCCTTCGGCATCCACCTCCCGGCGACCGAGCAGCCGGTGCGCGTCGTCGTCGAGTTCAGCCAGGCGCGAGCGATCTACGTGCGGGCGCGCATGTGGCACCGGTCGCAGCAGATCACCGAGCTGCCCGACGGCCGGATCCGGGTCGCGTTCGACACCCGCGCCGACCTCGCTCCGATCGTGTCGTGGATCCTGAGCTGGGGTCCCCACGCGCGGCCCATCGAGCCGCCCGCCCTCGTCGCCCAGGTTATCGCAGAGTTGGATGCGGCCCGCGCCGGGCTCAGCGCCAGCCGCGACGAGCGCGGATGACCGCGTGCGCTTCGTCGAGATGACGTGCGTAGGCCCGGGCCTCTGAACCAGCACCGGCAGCGAATCCCGACGGGGAGGCGGCCCCGGTCAACTCGCGGTGGCGACGGGTGACGGCCTCACGCGAGTCGGCCGGGGAGACTCCGAGCAGCGCTGATGCGTCTGCGAGTTCGTCGACCGCGGGAACCTCAGGTGACGACGGGGTGGCCAGCGCTGCCGCGTCATCCGCCGGCAGCAACGCCGTGAACGCGGCGATTTCAGAACACAACGCGGTCTGCCTTCGGCCTGCGTGTGCGAACGTCGCCCCAGGAGGAGCCATGGTCTCGCACGCATTGGTCGAAGGGCTCAGGCACCTGGGGCTCGCGTCGCTCGTGAGCGACGGGGCGTCGGAACCGGCGATCGGTACAGCGATCCTGTATGCCCAGATCACGTTGGGCCGGCCGACCATCGGCGTGGACGACACCGAGCTGGAGCAGGTGTTGCGCCAGACCATGGCCCGAGACCTCGCTGCACCCGAGCGGGGCCTAGTGGTTCGCGGATACGTGCGTGCGGCAAACGGAGCGCCGCTCGCAAATCTGCGCGTTCAGGTATTCGACCGCGATCTGCGCCACGCGGAGCTGCTAGGGACCACGACGACGGATGGTCAGGGTCGCTACGAGCTGGCGTACGAGGCCTCGCAGTTCGTGCGCAGCGAGAAGCCGCGTGCCGATCTGGTGGTCCACGCCGCCAGAGATATGGGGCCGCTCCTGAGATCACCGATCGAGTTCGACGCTCCGGTGGTCGCGATCATCAACCTCGCCGCCGGCCCGCTCGAGCGGATCACGGAATGGACGCTGGTCAGCCGGGCGATCATGCCCGTGCTCGACGGCGTGGCGCCGCCAGAGCTCACCGATGACGATCTTGCGTTCCTGATCCGAGAGGCAAAGCATCCCCGCGAGGCTATCGAAGCGTGGGTCCATGCCCATCGCTTCGCCAGCGCTCTCGGCGTCGACGCAATGGCCGTGTACGGATGTCGGCGGCAGCGCATTCCAGCCGACCCGGAGCGGTTCGCGGCGCAGCCCGCGGCACGGATCCGCGCGGCGCTCGCGGACTCGGCCGCCGAAGACGTGATCGCGCCCTTGGATGCCGCGAACATCGAACGCCTGCTCGCGATCCTCGCACAGGCTCGCTTGACGCGCATCGTCGACGACGAGCAGTCGGCGACGGGGACGATCTTGGCCGGCGTGTTCCCGGATCGCGACGTGCGATCGAACGTGCGGCGCGCGCTTGCCCGCGCAGCCGACGCCGACGACCCCGAGGTCGCCTGGCGGGCCATCGAGGGAGATCCGGTGCTTGCGCCCGAGTTGCCGCGGCTGCGCGATCTGGCCGACCTGATCGCCGTGACAGGGCTCCATCCTCCGCTGCTGGCCGCGATGCGCGACCCGGTGACGCTGGCCCGATGGGAGCAGCAGGAGCCGTGGACCCTTCGCGCGCTGGCGGCGGCGCCTCGCCAGGTGGTCACCGACCTGGTCGCGACCGTGGCGCCGCCCGACTGGTACCCTGGCGACGAACACGCGCGCCGCGCCGCGCACGCTGCGGCGATCGAGCGCGAGCTCGAGCACGCGGCTCCGACGCAGCGCCTGGCGGCCCGCCTGCGCGAGCGCCCCCGCGACGCGGTCGCTCGCGAGGTGGCGGCGTTCCTCGAAGAACAGCCGGCCTTCGACCTGCGGACCGAGCCAGTGGCGCGCTTCCTGCGCCGAACCGGCGCCAGGCTCGGGGACGCACCGCGCGCGCACCTGCGAACCGTCCAGCGACTGCACCGGCTCGCCGCGCGCTTCGACGAGATCGACGCGCTGATGGAGACCGGAACCACCACGGCCCTCCGCATGGCGCGCGTGCCGCCCGCCCAGCACGCGAAGAAGCTCGAGGCCAAAGGCATCGCTGATCAGCGCGTCCACGAGCTGCACATCGTCGCCAGCCGCAGCGTGACGCTCGCTGCGTTCACCCAGCAGGAGTACGGCGAGGCGATCACGCCCCTTGCCATCGCAGGTCCGACACCGCCGCCCGACCTGGCGCACCTCCTGGGCAAGCTCGACCTGTGCGCGTGCGCCGAGTGCGCCGCCGCCGACGGGCCGGCGGCGTACTTCGTCGATCTCATGCACCTGCTGGAGCCGCAGCCGCTCACCCTGTCCACCACGACGAAGTCGCCGTATCAGCTGCTCGTCGACCGGCGGCCCGATCTGGCGTCGCTGCCATTGTCGTGTCACCACACGCTCACGCCGCTCCCGGCGATCGATCTGGTCAACGAGCAGCTCGAGGCGCTGGTCACCGGGACCGTCCTCGATCTGTCAGGCAGCCCCGAGAAGTCGGCGGCCGAGCTGCGCGCGCGTCCGCAGTACGTGAACGGCGACGCGTACCAGGATCTCGAGACCACGACGTACCCACCGCCGTTGCCCTTCGAGCTCGGCACGGAGCGAGTCCGCGCGGCGCTGGACATCCTCGGGTGTTCCCGAGGAGAACTGCTCGCCGCCGCGCCGCCGGTTCAGCAGCTCACCGCGACTGGCAACACCGAAACGGACGACGAGCTCGCGACCCGCGTCGCGGCTCACGAGCAGCGGCTCGCGCGTGAGCAGCTTCGCATCCCGAAGGCCGAGGCGTCACTGCTCAGCAACGCCAGCGCGTCGCTCGCGAGCCTGTTCGGGATCGATGACGCTGCGGCGCTCGCGAACGTCGCCACCTTGCTCGCGCAGACCGGCCTGACCAGCGACGAGCTCCACGCGCTGGTGGAGCGGGATCCCGGCTTCGGGCTCACGTGGCCCGATGGCTGCGATGCGACGGCGATGACGCTCGGCGGCGCCACCGAACCGCGCCTGCGCCTGCTCGGTCAGTACGTTCGCCTGCGGCGCCGCCTCGGGTGGCCCGCCGCCGATCTCGACGCGGCGCTGGACGCGCTCGGCTTCTGGACGACGAGCGCCGCGCCTGACCAGCTGCTCGTCGACCTGGCTCGGCTGGCGGCGTGGCGCGATCGGTTTCACGTGACGGTGGCCGAAGCCGCGAGCTGGCTGGCGGCGCCGGGCCCGGACCGGACGGTCAACCTGGCACGGGCGCTCGGTGTCCGCAGCGCCGACTTGCCGGCGCTCCTGGTCAGGTTCGGGGTCACAGCATCCGCCGACTCGCTCGCGCTGTTCCTCGCGCAGGTGGATCGGGCGAAGGCGCTCCGGTTGACCGTCGCCGATCTGGTCTGGCTGACCGATCCGCCTGGCGTGCCCGCCGCGGGGCGGGGCCGCACCGATGCGCAGCTCGCAGCCGTCCTGCATTCGATCGTCGTCGAGCTGGCGCGGGCGAACGCCGAGCTGGACACCGAGGCGACGTTGACGGGCCTCGCCCGGCTCTTGACGCGGAGCATCGGGGCAGCCGCAGCGCAGGACGCCACCGCGAACCTTGTCGCTGGCAAAGCGCCCTGGCCCACGCCATGGCCGGCCGAGTTTGCCCCTGAGCTCGAGAAGGCGGCGACGCTCCCGACCCTGCCGGAGCGGACCGCCTCCGCGATCGACATCGTGAAGCCCCACCTGCGCGTCACGCTCGAGGGTGATGCGCTGGCCCAGGCCCTCAGCCGAGCGCTGGATCTGGAACGCAAGCACGTCGGTCTCATCCTGAACAACGCCACGCTACGTGACCCGCTACTGGCGCTGAGAAGTCTCGGTGCAACGCACGACGTCGTATTGCCATCCGACGCGGCGGCGGTGATCGCGCTGCGGGTCCTCGAGCGGTTCGCCTTCGTGGTGAACCGCTTCGCATCCAGCGACGCCGAGATCACGGCGATGACAGCCGATGGTCCGATGCGGTGGGTGCGGGTGACGGACCTGGCGAGTGGCGCGTCCCGGATCGAGGACATCTTGCAGACTGGTGAGTGCGCGGCGCTACGGCGGTCGTTCCGGTCGATCACGCCAGGAGAGCTGGTGGGGCTCTTGTCGGTTGCCAACGACGACGGGCTGGCTGCTCTGACGGCGAGTCAGGGCGCGGCCGCGCACGCGCTGGATCACCTGAAGGGCGTGGGGCCATTCACGATCGCCCGCGCGGCCGAGGCGCGGCGCGTGCTCGACCTCCGTCGCCGCTTCGGGGCCGCCGCCGACTTGGTCTTCGCGCTCGCCGGCGCTGATGTGCCAGTCGCCGCGGACGGAACCAAGGTGCTCGACCTGGCGCTCGCGCAGCTCCCGACCGCGGAGCGGGCTTCGCGCGAGCCGGTGATCCACGATCGGCTGCGGGTCGCGCGGCGCGACGCGCTCCTGGCACACCTGTCGACCAAGCTCGCCCTGTCACCGACGGACTTGACCAACCGGCTGCTCCTAGATGTCGAGACCAGCGCCTGTCAGCTCACGTCGCGCGTCAAGGCGGCCATCGGCTCCGTGCAGCTCTTCATCCACCGGAGCTTGATGGGTCACGAGCCAGGCGTCCTGCTGGTGCCCGAGCTCGCTCGCTGGTGGCGGTGGATGCAGAACTTCCGGGTGTGGCAGGCCAACCGCAAGGTGTTCCTCTATCCGGAGAACTGGATCGAGCCCGAGCTGCGCGATGACAAGACGCCGATCTTCGCGGACCTCGAGTCCACGCTTTCGCAGCAGGACGTGACCCAGGCCGCGGTGGACGAGGGCTTTCGCGCCTACCTGCGCGGCCTCCACGACATCGCGCGGCTCGAGATCATCGCGCTCCATCACGAGCAGCGCTCCGGTGGTTGCACCACCATCCACCTGGTCGGCCGCCAGTGGTCCCAGCCGCGCGGTCACTACTACCGCCAGCGGATCGACAGCTCGCGGTGGACGCCCTGGGAGAAGGTCGACGCCGACATCGAAGGCGACCACGTCATGGTGACGGTCCACAACGGCCGTCCGACCATCATCTGGCCGCTTATCCGCGAGGAGCGCGACCCGGGCGGCGTCAAGCACGGCGACGAGCCGCCGAAGCGGCAGGCCATCCGCTTCTTCTGGACCGAGCGCGCCCACGGCCGCTGGGGCGCCAAGCGGTCCATGGACCCGCAGACTGCGCTGTTCGCTTCGGCGAGCGCCGCCCCCGAGCGATCGTGGTTCTTCTTCCGGGCTGACGGTGGGGGGGCACGGCTTCGCGTCGAGGTCGAGCAGAAGTTCGCGCCCTCGGACCGTGGTCTGCAGGTCTGGCCCGTGATGATCCATCTCGCCAACCGGCTAGCGCCATCGACGTTGGCCACGGTGAACGTGATCGACCTTGCTGCGGAGTACGTGGCGGCGCCGGACAGAGACTCGCGTATCGCCGTGCTCGTGAAGTACGGGCTGTCGTCAGTCGCCGGCGAGCTCGTCGACGAGATTGCGCTGTGGACCGAAAGTGGTGACTTGGACCTCGCGGGCTGCGGAGCCACCGGGCGCGTCAACAGACATCTGGCTCTCAACGAGAAAGTCGAAGACTGGTTCCCTGGCCGTTTGCACGACCGTGCGGCTTGCTTCCTCGACGAGAGCGATCGCGCGCTCGCCGGATCGGATGAGCTGCGCATCTCGGACGCGAGCAAGCCGGTGTTCTCGCGAACGGCGTTCGCGTCAGCGGCGACTGACGCGGCTTCCTACCGGGTCACAGCCGACTTCCGTGATGATGACTTCGCGACGCGGCCGTTCGCGTTTCAGTCGTCGCGGGATACGTTCTTGCTCGAGTCCGCGAGGGCGCCGTTCATCGTTGGAGCGCCGCTCGCCGCGGGCGACGCGGTCAGTGTGGCAAGGCCCGCGCAGTCGTACTTTCGCGTGAGCGCGCTCGAGCACCCGCACGTGTGCGAGCTGATGAAGCGGTCCGAGGCGGTGCCGCTGGTCGAGCTGTTGTCGCGACAGACGCAGGCGGGTGACGGCCTGCCGGCGAAGGGGCCGAGCTTCATCGATTTCTATCAGCCCAAGCGGGTCGTCAAGCCGTACCCGATGGAGGGCATCGACTTCTCGCGCGGCGGGGCCTACGCGGTCTACAACTGGGAGCTGTTCTTCCACGCGCCGTTCCTGCTCGCGGTGCGACTGATGCAGAACGAGCGCTACGAGGAGGCCCTGACGTTCCTGCACGTCATCTTCGACCCGACCGCCAGCGCGCAGCTCGCCGCGAGCGGTCCGTCTCGGTTCTGGAAGTTCCTGCCGTTCCACCAGCTCGGAACGCCCGAGTCAGTCACGGACCTGCTGGCCGCGCTCCGCGACGACTCGCCTGACAAGACGGCGCTCGCCGCGGTGCTCGAACAGCTCGACGCCTATCGCGAAGATCCGTTCAACCCTCACCTGATCGCCCGGCTGCGCCCCGGGGCGTACATGCGCGCCGTGCTGATGCGCTACCTCGACTGCTTGATCGGCTGGGGAGACAAGCTGTTCCGCCGCGAGACGCTCGAGAGCCTCAACCAGGCGACGATGCTCTACCTCCTGGCCTCGGAGCTCCTCGGCCCGCGCCCACGTCAAGCGCCGAGCGCCACCAAGAAGCCGGCGACCGTGGCCGAGCTGCTGGCGGCGCAAGACGCTCTCGAGGAAGCCCTGGAAGACGAGCTGCCCGCGCCGGTCACCAGCGCGGTCGGTTGTGGCCACGCGTCGCCACCGTGGCCGGTGTTCGACACCAACGCGTTCTGCGTCCCGAACAATCCGACCCTGCTCGCGTACTGGGACACGGTCGCCGACCGGCTGTTCAAGATCCGCCACTGTCAGAACCTGGAAGGCCGCTCGATCCAGCTCCCGCTGTTCGAGCCGCCGATCGATCCGGCGCTGCTGGTTCGCGCCGCCGCTGCCGGCGTGGACATCGGCAGCGTGCTCGATGGCCTGGCGGCACCGCTACCGTCCTACCGCTTCGGCATCGTGTCGCAGAAGGCGCTCGAGCTCTGCAACGACGTGAAGGCGCTCGGAAGCGAGCTGCTGTCGATCCTGGAGAAGCGCGACGCCGAGTCGCTGGCGCGGCTGCGTGCGGGCCAGGAGGTCGCGCTCCTCGATGCGGTCCGGGCCATGAAGCAAGCGCAGCTCGCCGAGGCGACCCAGGCGTTGCGCGGCCTCGAGCGGCAGCGCGAGACGGTCGAGCTGCGCCGCGCGCACTACCAGGACGTGCTGCAGCCACGCAACGAGCAGGAGAAGAGATCTGCAAGTCTCGTCGAAGAAGCCAACAAACTCAACCTCGCACGGGGCAGCCTCGAGACGGTCTCGGGCGTGTTCCACGCTCTGGTGAACACGATCATCGGAACGGGCGGCTTCAACACTCAGTGGGGCCTGCCATTCATCGGCGCCGCGATCGACGCGGCCGCGCGTGGCGTCGGAACAGCTGCTCTGGCAAAGAGCCACGAGGCGTCGAAGGCGGCCACCGAAGGAAGCTACCTGCGACGTTCGGAAGAGTGGGGTCTGCAGGGGCGGCTGGCAGCCTCCGAGCTGAAGCAGCTCGAGCACCAGATCGCCGCGGCCGAGATCCGCGTGGCGATGGCCGAGCGCGACCTAACCAACCACGACCTCCAGCGCGACAACGCCCGCGAGGTCGAGGCGCACCTGCGGGCCAAGTTCACGAGCCGCGAGCTGTTCGACTGGATGGCGCGCGAGGCGTCCAACGCCTATCGCGCCGCGTTCCGCATGGCCTACGACATGGCCCGGCGCGCCGAGCGCTGCTTCCGCTTCGAACGCGGCGCGCCCCAGCGCACCTTCATCGGTGGCGCTCACTGGGATGACCTGCGGCAGGGGCTCCTGGCCGGCACCCGGTTGCATCACGAGCTGCGCCAGATGGAGGTCGCCTACCTCGACGAGAACCGGCGAGACCTGGAGATCACGCGGCACGTCTCGCTGTCGCTGCTCGACGGGCTCAAGCTGTTCCAGCTGCGTGCCACCGGGGCATGCGACATCGAGCTGCCCGAGACGCTGTTCGATGCCGACTACCCGGGACACTACCTGCGCCGGCTGAAGAGCGTCGCGATCACCGTCCCGGCGGTGGTCGGCGCCCACGCCAGCGTCAGCGCGACGCTCACGCTGATGAAGAGCCAGGTCCGGTCCACCGCGACAGCCGATCTGGTCCCTCACCCCGCCGGCTACGAGTCCATCGTCACCAGCAGCGGCCAGAACGACAGCGGCCTCTTCGAGGCGAACCTGCGCGACGAGCGCTACCTGCCGTTCGAGGGCGCCGGCGCGATCTCCACCTGGCGCCTCGAGCTCCCGGCCGCCCAGAACTCGTTCGACCTCGACAGCCTGACCGACGTCATCCTGCACCTCCGCTACACCGCGCGCGACGGCGGCCCGTCCGCCCGCGCGGCGGCCGAGGCTCGCTTGAAGAACTCGCCGGCGCCCCTCACGCGGCTCTTCAGCATCCGCCACGACTTCGCCACCGCCTGGGCCGCCTTCACCCGCCCACTACCCCCGCCCGCCGCCGGCACCACTCCTCCGACCGAGCTGGTCCTCGACCTCGACTTCACGCCTTTCGCCCCGCGCCGCAACGGAACGCCCGCCACGCTCGCGCGACTCACCTTCATCCTCGCGGGCCCGGTGCTCGACCGGCCAGCGAACGGACCGATCGACCCAGACTTTTTCGTGGCGGGACAGGAGCGTCCGGCCGGCTCATCGGCCCCGGCCTACCTGCGCCTGTACGAGGTGGGCGGCCAACTCGGCTTTTCCATCAGCAAGAACCAGCCGACCGGCATCAGTCTGGAGGTCGCGCTCGGAATCGGCCCTGGCGGCAGCGGCGTGACGCCGGAGCTCTCGACCATTGCGGGCACGCCCGCCATCACCATCTCCACCAGCGGCGCCCCAAGCCGCCCGCTCGTGCTGCTCACTCGCTCCTCGACCACGGTCGCCATCGTTGACCCCAAGCCACTCCGGGCGCTGCTCGAGCGCACAGCCATGTACGCCGTGGCCGAATGGGCGGCCGGAGACGTTCTGTAGAATCGCGCGATGGGTTCCGCAGTTCGAGTCGGTGTGCTTGCGGTAGCCCTCAGCCCCGACTGTTGGTCATCCCGCGCCGTACTTCGCATTGGGCATCCTACCAATGGCCTGAAAATTCTGCCCCGCCTCGCAGATAGAGCTGCATTCGAGTCTCAAAGCTGGGATCGAATGGCTTCCCTGGCGCCGGGAGAGGTGCTCTGAAGTTCCACCTCGAAGGCTGCCCGGTTCCAGCATCGCGTTTGCCACCGAGAAGTGCCCCTGAGAAGTCAACGTTCCAGAAGAATGGAACAAGGTTCCATCGCGCTTGGTATTCGAGGCTTGCCGATGGCTCAGGAGTATCCGCCCGCTGAACAACCTGAGCCCGCAGCAGTGCCCTCCCTCCAAACGAGGCAATCTCGGCAGTCAAGCCAACATCGACGAAGGCCTTCGCCTGGTTCTCGATCGGGGCCGCAGCAGGCGCAAGTGTCAAGCTAACGGAGTTGCCGAGATTCCTGCCCATCCAGAACGCAAGCCTCACGCCGTCTCGCCCAACTTCGAAGCGCCCCCCGATCCCAGTGATGACCGGAAGTGATGCGTCCAGACCCGGGATCCGGCCTAGGTCCAGGTTCCACTCGATACCTGGCCTCGCAACCAAATGTCTCAGCTCAAGCCGTCCGGTCTCGGTATTCCACACGGGTACAGAGTGGGAACCGTCCTCGTGACGAATGAAGCTCGGAACTGCGGTCGCTGACTTGAACGATGGGGTTGTCCACACGTTGATGGGGGCCGCCTCTCCTGAGCGCGGTTGCGATGGAGTCGAAGCAGAGACTGCTGCTCCTGCAACGGGGATGATGCCAATGGAGCTGCGGTCATCGTCGGACGGCTCCTTGGCTCTCAACGGCACGGATGTGAGCGAAGGTCTTGGTTTCAGACCATCACGGTCCACCTTCACGGTCGGCTGGCCTTGCGCATACGCGAACCTGCCCCCGTGTGTCATCGACAGAGGGTCGGGGCTGCTCCAGCGGGCGAGCCAGGGGGCGTAGTAGCGGACGCCGTGGAGGGCGAGGCCGGTTTCGGAGTCGCGCTCCATGCCGGTGTAGCGGTAGCGCTTGGGGCGGCCGGCGAGCAGCGCGTCGGTCGCGGTCCAGGCGGTGGTGCCGTAGGGATGGAACGTCTCAATGCTCAAGGTGGACGTGTCGAGCAGGCTCTGGTCGCCGCCGACCTCCACGCGCGAGCTGCCGAGGTGATCGTCGAGCTGGTAGCGATAGAGGCGCGCGACGAGGGTGTCGGTGGCGACCGTGCCGTCGATCGCGTGGTCGTGCTCCGCCAGCAGGATGCGGCGCTCGTCATCGATGACGTGGACCGAGCGCCGCTCGAGCGTGAGCGTGGTGCCGCGGTACTCGCGGTAGACCTCGAGCATGCCCAGGTAGAGGCGCTCGGTGCGCTTGGCGCCGCCTCCGGTTCCGGACCAGTGCTTGCGCACCCGCTGGCCGGCGGCGTCGCACACGTAGTCCATCGCGCCGTCGGCGTGCGCGCCGCCGGGGGCGATCGACGAGTGAACCATCGCCTCGCGCCAGTCCCACTCCATCACCGGCAGGCTGGGCATCCTGGTCATGTTGCCGTGGTCGTCGTGGACGTAGTCCGGCGGTGGCTCCGGCAGGGTCGCGTCGCCCAGGATCCCGGTCGACCACAGTCGACTCGACTGACGTCGGTCCGGTGCTAGCGGCAACTGGTAGACGTAGCGGTAGGTTCGACGCCACTGCGATGCCCCGTTGGCCGCGTGCGCCAGCTCGGTGATGTTGCCGGCGTCGTCGTAGGCGTAGGTCTGCTCGTACATGCGCAGGCGCTGCGGATCGGCAGCATCACCGGGCACGCTTGGGACCCCGGGCACGACGACCTGGTCGCGCGCCTGGTTCTGATCCTTGTGCTCGCGGCCGGTGGCGCTGATCAGGCGGTCGAGGCCGTCGTAGCGGTAGAGCGAGCGGGCGCGAATCTCGCGGTTGTCACGGTACGTGACCTCGTCGGGCCGTTCGTCCAGCCACAGGATGTTGCCGGCAGCGTCGTAGCCGTAGCGGCTGTCCTGATAGGTCACGGCGCCGCGCTCGGTCACCAGCGAGGCGAGCCGGAGCGTGGTCTCGTCGTACGTGTAGCGAGTCGTCACGCCGTTGCCGTACGTGATGGACTCGCGCAGGCCGCGCGCGTCGTGGACCAGGGTCGCCACCGGCACGCCATCGAGCGAGACCGTGCGCAGGCGGCCGTCTCTGGCGTACTCGCGCGTCTGGCGCCGCAGGTCTGGCTTCACCTGCTGCGCGACGACTCGCCCCAGGGCGTCGTACGCGGTCGTGGTCTCGAAGCGGTCCGCGCTGAAGGGCAGGCTGGTCGCGACGTCCGGCTCGGCGGCCGCGTCGGCGAATAGCCGGCGCTCGGAGGTGAGCGGACGCCCGGCGTGGTCGTAGGTGGCGACGACTTCGCCCGCCGCGTCGCGCGACCGCCACGGCAGGCCGCGCAGGTTGCCGGCGGACCGGGTCGCTTCCGGAGCCGTCTCGCCGTACTCGATCGCCTGGGCGGTGAACGTCACTCCCGTTGGCCGCCGGACGCGCACCGCCGTCATCCGCCGCAGCGGGTCGTGGTCGGTCGTCACCTGGAAGCCGCGCGCGGTGACGGTGCGCAGTGGTTTGCCGTCCACCGCCACCAGCGAGAGCTTTGCCCCATCGTCGGCGCCATCCTCCAGGTACGGCCGCCGCGCCAGGTCGTAGGCGTAGCGGCGGATCTCGAGCTCGACGGGCGCCGGGACCAGCGCCGGGTCCGCGATGGTGACCGTCACGCGCAGCGGGTCGCCCGCGATGTCGAGCTCGGTGCGCGTGGGGATCGCACGGCCGCGGTCGAACGCGATCGCGACGACCGGTCGGCCGAGGGTATCGAGCACGGTGCGGGCCGGCGCACCGCGCAGCTCCGCCATGGCGGCCTTGGCGTGGTTGTCCAGTGCCGGCACGCCGACCTTGACCGGCGTCCAGCCCACGGCGGCCGCGTTGTGGTTCTCGTCGGCGTGCTGCTCGTGCCACGGCGAGAAGCTCACCGCCGCGAAGCTGCCATCCTGATGGACGGTGCGAACCACGCGCCCCAGCGGATCGCGCTCGAGCACCGACGACGGCCGCACCGCGTCGAGCCGTGGGTCGTTGTCCCACGCGTCGTTGGCTGCGAAGTACGGCTCGTACTGCTGGACCGGCTCGCCCTTGTTGTCGCGAACCACCCGGCCGGTGGCGATCCAGCGGACCGGCGCGTGGACGCTCACCACGTCGCCCGCGACGATCACCGGTGCCAGACCTGGCTCGGTCGCTTGCTTGGTCACCAGGGTGCGGCCAAGGC
>Ga0154020_10006554_pt1 | contig 13648 bp, 6 predicted proteins | sample Klosneuvirus_201_FD_109709 | JGI IMG/M metagenome (GOLD analysis project Ga0154020, IMG submission 109709) | Active sludge microbial communities from wastewater, Klosterneuburg, Austria - Klosneuvirus_20160825_MG | ecosystem: Engineered > WWTP > Aerobic digester > Activated sludge | place... | reverse complement strand
CCACATCCAGTTAAACCCTTTTTTTACAATACCCGGTGTTGCCAGCGGTACAAAATGACTAGGACAGATATAACCAGCACTGCCATAACCACAACTGTCTGTAAAATCACCTTTATCAAGTACAGTTACATCCCAACCTGATTTTTGTAAATAGAATGCCGAGCTTAAACCGATAATGCCGCCGCCTACAATAGTTACTTTGCCCTTATTCCCGGAAGGAAAACTTTGATTAGAAAATTCCTTTTCTGACATACTTTTTTATAAATTAAAATTTACATTCCTATTACCATTCCTTCCGCTGCTACACCAAAACCATTATCTTTTACTTTTTTCCTTTCTGCAGATTCTGTTTTCAATAGTGGGTTAGTATGATTAAAATGAATGAATACAATTTTGGACTTAATAGAATCCGGTAAAGATGAGAATTTATTCATACTCTCTTCCACAAAAGGATGTGGCACTTCACTCATATTTCTTCCGGGCAATTCTCCGTTTTTGTAAAATGTTCCATCAAGCAAAGCAATATCTACTTTGTTTACTTCTTCAATAATTTTTCGTTCCCATTTTTCCCATTTATCAATATCTGGGATAAAAAGAATTTTCTTTTTTGTAGATTCAATAACAAATCCAACCGTTTCAGAAAACTCATCCCTGTGCGGAACTTTTAACGGCGTTACTTTAAATGATGAACTGATTGCAACTGCACTATCTGCTTTCAATAATTGTAAAGAAATATTTTTCAGGCTCACCAACTGACTCCACGGCCCATTAGTTCGAATAAAAGAATCCAAGCTTGGCATTGCATAAACAGGAATCTCCTTTGCTCCCATAGCTTCCCTGCCAAATTCCATTAATCCTGTATAATGACCAACATGTGCATGAGTGATGAAAACACCATCCGGCGAATAATCTTCTTTTGCAAAATAGCTTTGTAGTTTATGTAGTTGTGATGTAATATCTGGTGTAGCTTCAAACAACCAGTATTGATTTGTCTTTCTATCCACTAATGCCAGACTGGTTATATGTTTCTTTACTTCCTTTCCATCCCAATAAGCCGCACAACATTCTTTAATACAACCTATCTGAGGATAACCAGCATCCTGAGCTGTGCCAAGCACAACTATAAATTGATCAGGCAAATCTTTCTGTTCATTCGCAGTTTCAGATTTTTCATTTGAACTACAACTTGCAAACAGAAAAATAAAACAGATAGGTATATATTGTATAAACGTTTTCAAACAATTGTAATATTTAACCTCTAAAGACTCTATCCCATTCACCACTCACTATTCACTATTCACCACTAAATCACCTGAAACCCTCCTGCATACGGATCATCTTCTTTATCAATCCATATAGTATTATATCCATAAATTTTTGCCCAACCTTCTACCGAAGGGCGAATTGCCGGTTTTCCATTCACTTCTAATTCTTCTTCAATCCGGCCCACGAATTTACTGCCGATAATGCTCTCATGTACAAAGTCTTCTCCTTTTTTCAATTTTCCTTTTGCATACCACTGCGCCATTCTTGCAGAAGTGCCAGTACCGCATGGTGATCGGTCTATTGCTTTCTCTCCGTAAAAAACCGCATTCCTCGCTGTTGAGGTTTTATCTTTTACTGCACCTGTCCATAATATATGGGAACAGTTTTTTATCGTTTCATCTTCCGGATGAACGAATGAATACTTTGCATTAATGTTCTTTCTCAATTCTCTTGCAAGTGCAATTAATTTATCTGCTGTGTAATGTTCCAGGCCATTAAAGTTTTGTTGTACATCTACAATTGCATAAAAATTACCGCCGTAAGAAACATCAACCACCAACTCTCCCAGCTCTGGGCAATCAACAACTAATTCACTTGAATGTAAAAATGATGGGACATTAGTTAATTGTACAGAAGAACATTTATTATTGTTCATCGTATAATTCACTAATACTAAACCGGCCGGTGTTTCCATTTTTACCAATCCTGCTGTCTTTGGTTGTATCAATCCTTCTTCTATCGCAATAGTAATTGTGCCAATCGTTCCATGTCCGCACATTGGTAGGCAGCCGCTTGTTTCTATAAATAGTACTGCAACATCATTATCTGCATTATGCGGTGGATAGAGAATACTGCCACTCATCATATCATGGCCTCTTGGTTCAAACATCAGTCCTGTTCTTACCCAGTCATATTCTTTTAGAAAGTGCTGCCGCTTTTCACTCATGTTCTTTCCCTGCAATGCAGGGCCGCCTTCCTTTACCAATCTAACAGGATTGCCACAGGTATGTGCATCTATGCAGTTAAATATGTGTTTCATCAATTATTTTTTAAACCCACAGACACACATAGGCACCGGGTAACACAGAATCCTCTGTGAACCTCCCTGTCACTCTGCCACCGTGGTTCCTTAACTTTTACTAAATTCGTTTCTTATTACTTGCTACATGGAAACCTACGGAAAGATACTGCTCATAGCTATGCCAGCCTTCCTCATTCTCGTTTTATTTGAAAAATGGTGGGGCTGGCGAAAACATAATGACACTGTCCGCAATATGGATATGGTCTCCAGCCTTAGCAGTGGCGTTACCAATGTTACCAAAGATGTACTCGGTCTCTCCATTGCCATCATTGCCTATAGCTGGCTGGTACAGCAGATTGCTGTCATCCATATTACCACCACATGGCTTACTTATCTAATAGCATTCATTGCAATAGACTTTGCCGGTTATTGGGTACACCGCTGGAGTCATCACATCAATATATTATGGAACCTGCACATCATCCATCATAGTAGTGAGGAGTTTAACCTTGCCTGTGCATTGCGGCAGAGTATCACTATGTTTGTCAATCCATTTACTTTTTTATTAATACCCGCAGCGTTGGTCGGTGTGCCGCAGATAGTAATAGCCACAGTAGGGCCGCTGCATTTGTTTGCACAGTTCTGGTATCATACACAGCATATTGGCAAAATGGGTTTTCTAGAAAAAATAATTGTAACACCATCGCATCACCGGGTGCACCATGCCATTAATAAAGAGTACCTCGATAAAAATCTCGGGCAAATATTTATTTTTTGGGACAAATTCTTTGGCACTTATCAGGAAGAATTAAAAGAAGCACCGCCCGTCTATGGAATTACAAGGCCGGTACGAACATGGAATCCTATCAAAATAAATTTCTCACATCTGTGGCTCATGATGAAAGATGCATGGCATACCAATAGCTGGAAAGAAAAATTCATTCTCTGGTTTAAGCCAACCGGCTACCGTCCTGCGGATGTAATAGAAAAATATCCGGTTTATAAAATTGATGACCCATATCATTTTGAAAAGTATGACACCAAAGCCTCCACTCCATTACATGTGTGGACATGGGTGCAACTGATGATGCTCCTACTCTTCGTTAGTTATTTCTTTGGCAGCATTGCCACTATTAATAGTATGGGCACACAATATATTTTCTGGTATGGTGGTTTTATTTTTCTTACGGTCTATGCACTTACGGAGTTAATGGATCGTAACCCATGGGCTTTGTTTTGGGAAGCTGCCCGCAGCGGTTTGGGTCTTGCATTTTTGTTGCAGCAGAATGATTGGTTTGGCAGCGTCACTTATTTTTCTCCGGTAATGTATGCACTCGGTGCTTATTTTATATTTTCATTTTTAGTTACCGCCTGGTTTGTAGTAAAACACCGGAAGGAAGATGCGTTGGAGATGGCGGCATAGTTTTCTCTGTCATTCCGGGCTTGACCCGGAATCTTTCTCAAAATGATTATTAGCCCAGTTTACCTACCGGAATTTTATATGGATGCATGCATCTGTACTACTATCATCGTCCCTTGCACAGTTTACCCTGAGGAACGAAAGGCAATATTCAGGGTTCTGTAATTCTATTCAGCATTAAAGTATAATACAAATACGAATAACGACGATTGCAACAACCCAGCACACAAAGCTATCTAACACTCGTCTGGGAAATGAAACAAATGTCAGTGTACCAAAAATGCTGCAAGCAATTGTTAATGCCGTAGCCGGCTGTAATAAATCAGCTTTACTATTTGGCTGTAATGCAATACAGTCAATAGTTTCAGCCCAATGTTATTTAGGTTAATAAAAAGAGTAGCTACGTTAATACAGGAAAATAAAAAAATCTAAATAGAGTTTTGGGAGTTTTATCTTTAGCATCCATTTATTTGAATGACATAACTAATAAAACAAACAAGATGTTTACAATAGAAGATATTAAAATAGCACATAGCAAAGTAAAATCAGGCGCAGACTTTCCTGGATATATTAAAGATATTAAAGCACTTGGTGTAATGCTTTATGAAACTTATGTAATGGATGGCCACACTGACTATTATGGAGTAGATAATTACAAAACAGCAACAACGGCTAAATATGAAGTACTGACAATTGCAGATGAAGCGAATGCAGCGCAGTTTACAGCATATCTAAAAGCACATCAGCAAGGCAAAACAGATTACTCAACCTTTTGCAATGATTGCGCAAAGAGTGGTATTGAGAAATGGGTGGTTGATGTGGCAAGAATGACTTGTACTTATTATGATACAGCAGGGAATGAAATGCTGGCGGAAGCAATTCCTCAATAATGAACATCTGCAACAAATACCCAACACCACGTATACAAAAGGGCTGAAATATTTGTACTTTTCGGTATGTTTTTTTTACCACCAGTAAAAGCTTTGCGAATGCTGGCATTATTTGCCGGTTGTTTTCTTTTTATACAAGGGCAGGCACAGCAAACTTTAAAGAGCAGTTATAGCAACCGCTTTGAAACCACCAGCAGCGATGAGGTTTTTTATACGATAAAGTCAGTGAACCGTATAAACGAGGATTCGGCCGTTATTACTATTCATTATGGAAAGCAGGATGGCATTTTTTCAGATGCAGAAGCCAATGTGATGAGCTCACACAATAGCGGTGGCGGATCAACTAGGGAAACTGTGGTATATATGGGCCCTGCCAAAATACTAAGCCTGGGTGATACACTGACTACACTTTCTGTAAACCTGTATAAGAAATTTAAAAAAGAAAAACTGCTGCCTGGTGATATGGTGGGCATTGCATCTTATACTGTAAAGAACAGTGCCGGAGATATATTCCATCATCTGGCCACGGTGGATGTGCTGTTTCTTGATAACTCAAGAATAGAAATAAAAAGCAAGAGAGAGATACTGCTGAACACCGATCCTGATTTTGAAAGGAAACTATTGGAAGCCTATACCAAAGAGATACTTAATTTTTATGAAGATTTGAAAGAATATACAGGGGAAACTTTTATAAAACGAAACGATGAAGGACCTTTTAAGGGCATGAACATGATAGAGGTTTTTAAGAACACAACGATGAACGACCTCCGTGCCTTTTTCCAGTTTGTAAAACAATTTCCGGGTAAATACATGGGCAACAAATGGAAGATAAATGAAACCTATGCTACCTGGGTATTAAACAATGCACCGCTAAGTGACCTGAATAAGCAATGGCTGATACCTGCCCTGCAGGCAAGCAGGAGTGCAACAGAATTTGCCCGTAAGAACAAACATTATATTGATGCAGACTCCCTGATACTTTGGAGTGATCATGTTTTTAAACTACAAGGTGAAAGCAAGCTGGATGAAGCTTTACAGTTTTGCGATAATCTGATAGCCGTGGCAAAGGAATTGAAATTCACCAAAGCTGAATACGAATTTTATTATACACGGTCATACCTGACGGATGCAGCGGGTAATAAGAAAGAAGCAATTGCTGAAGCACTGAAAGCTCTTACATATGATAAGGAGAATATCAACTATGCTTACCAGCTTGCCAGCCTGTATGGAAAGAATGAAGAGTTTGATAAATGTTTTAAACTGCTGGAAGACCTGATGAAAAAATTGCCCGGTAATGTGAATGTGATGGGCAACTATGGCTGGTATAAATTGGCTGCCGGAAAAGTTAAAGAAGCAGCACCTTATTGCAAAGCGGCATACGAAGGCAACCCCGGCAGTGTAGCATTTACTGTTAACTATGGTCATACATTTTTATTGACCGGCAACCTGGACAGTGCCCGGTATTATTATTTGAAGACATTGGAGAACTGTTCAACACCCAATGATTATTATGAAGGGCCAAAAACGGACTTTGATCTTTTCTTTAAAAAAGGATGGGAACGAAAAAATGTGGCGGAAATGGCCGATTGGATGGAACAACAGTTCAATGAAAAATACCTTGCGGTAACCAAAGGCAATGATGTATGGAACGAAGCGAAGAAACAATATGATAATAAGAAATACCTGAAGGCTATACCGCACTGGCTTACTTATATTACTTTGTTTGATAAAGTGAAAGAGCCACCGCTGTATTCTATTCATAATGCTTATAACTGGATCGGTTCTTCTTATTCCCGTGCCAAAGTATATGACAGTGCCCGCCATTATTATATGATGGCTTTGAAAATGGCGAAGGATACACTGGCAGACATGCGGAATGTGACGACCACCAAAGACAATGATGACCTGGTGAGTGATTATGAAAGATTATACAGCCTTTCTGTTACTGCCGGCAATACTGCTGATGCGGAACGATATAAGATGCTGCTGGATGCAGAGACACAAAAAGTAACAGAGCTGTTTACAAGAGCAACGCTTCATATTATATCGCTGGGTGCTGCTGGTTCTGCAAAAGATATGAAGACGGCTGAGTTTGTTTACAAGAATTTTTCTTCTTTAAAGAATGAAAATGACAAGGCCGGCCATATGCAATTGCTGAAAGGTAATGCACTGACCCGTGACAAACTCATTAGCAGCCTGGAAGAGCTAAGAGCAAAATCAAAACCGGAAGATATTTTTATTTTCTACTTCGCCGGGAATACGATTACTGCCAACAACCAATCCTACCTCAGCTTTAATGATAAGGATTCGGTGCAAGGAAGAATATCTGTGCTTGAATTCATGAATGCGATTGATTTAGTTTATGCTCATAAGAAAATGATCATTTCTGATAAGCCATCCGCACCGCTTCTTTCACTCATCACTTCCACGTACAGCAATGCAGGTAAGAACGCATCGGAAATAATCTTTCTTTCGCCGGGAATAGAAACACCGGAACAGGATAATGGCATTTCCCTTTTCACCAACCAATTAACGATTACACTGAAAGAATTACAGGAAAAAGACAAGTTCTCTGCAAAGGACTTTGTTGACAAGGCTTCTTTTGTTTTGGGAAGAGGGCAATATTATTTCCCGGTGCTATCCTTCAGCTTTGGCAAAGATTTTTTGTTGTATGAAAATAAATCAGCAATACAACCAACTGATAACACACTGGCCGTTAATAATACAAGAGGTCTTGACCTCGGTGCATCTGATGTAACCGATGCTGACAATGTAAGCGGACCGCAAAAAAATTATGCATTGTTGTTCGCCACAGATATTTATAAAGATGGTGGGTTTAACAGGTTAGTGAATCCTATTTATGATGCAGAGGCATTGGCTAAATTATTAAGAGAGGAATTTGGTTTTACAGTAACTCTTGAAAAGAATGCTACGCTTGACCAGATGGAAACAACACTGAGTAAATTCAGGGATGATATAAACTACGGCCCGAATGACCAGCTGTTCCTTTTCTTTGCAGGTCATGGTTTATACTATGAAAAGATAAAGATGGGATTCCTGGTGGCGTCTGATTCAAAAGTGGATGACCAGAATTTTAAAACCTATCTCTCCTATAATGATCTTGGCAGCAAGTACCTGAAAAATATTAACTGCAACCGCATCTTTGTAACACTGGATGCCTGCTTCGCCGGTTCTTTCTTTGATAACAGTACTTTCCGTGCCGGACCGAATGATGCTGATGTAAAAAATCTTGCCGCATTAAAAAGAATGGCCACTAAACAACGTTTCTACAAAGGCATTTCATCCGGCGGTAAACAATATGTGGAAGATGGAAAACAAGGACAACACTCTCCTTTTGCCAGCAAGTTTATTGAGGTGCTTTCTAAAAAAGCACTAAGCAAGAATTTTGTAACGGCTGATGAGATCATCGGTGAGATAAAAAGTAATCCTCCCGGTGCTTCTGCTGTATGCGAGGGGAAGTTCCACTACAGCGATCCGCAGAGTCATTTTATTTTTGAATTGAAGAACAATCAGAAAGTTTCTGATGTAAAGCAGGACACCATGAAAACGAAATAACAAGTTTACACAGCAGCTTTTGTCAATTCATTATTCACCGTTCTCCAGATGCTTAAAGAATTTTCATTTTTCAATTCATCCGGCAATAAATCATTACTCCAGTTTTGAAAAGCAATCGGTCTTGCAAAACGTTTTATCGCATCTGCTCCTACTGCGCCAAATCTTGCATCTGTACTTGCAGGAAAAGGTCCACCGTGCTGCATACTTAAACAAACTTCTACACCGGTAGGCACACTGTTTATTATAAAACGTCCGCAAATGTTCTTAACAGCTTCTACTAGTTCTTCGTTTTGTTTTACATCATCCTCTGTTGCAATGAAGGTTGCTGTCAATTGTCCTTCTATATGCTTTGCTACATGGAGCATTTCACTTATATCGGTGCATCGAATGATTATTGAATATGGACCAAACACTTCCTGGTGTAATAATGGATTTTCTATAAATGCTTTTGCTGTAGTACTAGCAACTGTTGCTATTCCTTGGTTAGTCAGTGGTTGTTTTTCCGATACGCCTTTTACTTCCACATCTTTTTGTGCAAGAGAGTTTTCCCTCTTCTCCACATAGTTTTTAAAGATGCCTGTGTTTAGCATTTCGGCGGGGCTTACTTGTTTTATTTCTTCGCCCAACACATTGATGAAATTTTGCAAGTCATCATTATCAATGCCGATTATTAATCCGGGATTGGTACAGAACTGACCAACACCTAATGTGATGGAGCCTGCATATTTTTTTGCAATAACAGCGGCAGCTGTTTTCATTTTCTCCGGTAATAAAAAAACAGGATTGACGCTGCTCATTTCTGCAAACACTGGTATGGGTTCTTTTCGTTGATTAGCCCAATCGAATAATTGCTTGCCACCAGTGAATGAACCAGTGAAGCCAACTGCTTTGGTGAATTTGTTTTCTATTAATGCTTTGCCTACATCGTGTGATATTCCATGCACATGAGTGAATACAGCCGCAGGTAAATAAGAATTAGCTGCTGCTTTGTGAATGGCGGATGCCATCAATTCACTTGTTTGAGCATGTGCAGGATGTGCTTTTACAATTACGGGACAACCGGCAGCAAATGCACTGGCTGTGTCGCCACCAGCAGTGGAATAGGCAAATGGAAAGTTGGCCGCACCAAACACTACTACCGGGCCAAGCGGTACTAACATTTTTCTTATGTCGGGCTTGGGCGGTGCTGAATCATTTACCGCCGTATTGATTCTTGCCTCTAGCCAATCGCCTTTTTCGCAGGAATCGGCATAAGAAGTAAGTTGATACATTGTTCTTGCTCTTTCATTCCGCAGCCTTGCTTCGGGTAGATTAGTTTCTTTGCCTGCTGTAACTAATAATTCATCACCAAGGTTTTCTATTTCTTTTGCAATGGCCCGCATAAAATTGGCCCGTTGCTGTAAAGTACATTTTCTGTACACATGAAAAGCTTTCCATGCCTCTTGCATAGCTATATCTATTTCTTCTTTTTTTACATCATTGTACATCGTATATAAAATATTTGTTATTAAATACTATCAATTTCAAATTGAACTAAAGATAAGGCTTTCAATATTTTATTAAGATCATGCCAGTTAAATGTCTGATTATTGTCAGACATCTTGCCAAAAAAAATAGAAATTCAGTTATAAAAAGGCCTTATCAACAAAGATGACTCCAAATACATTTTTGCTCTATCTTTAATCCTTTTAAAAAACGAAAAATCAGCTATGAAAACATTTTTTACACAGATCTGTCGCTTATTAGTTTTTCTTCTTTTTCCGGCAATACTTTTTGCCCAGCAAAGGAATGACTATTCAATACTATTGAACTCCGGTACCCTAACCCCGGTTGAAAATGTAAATACATTATCAAAAAGTTCAAGCCTTTTTCAAAATAGTTTGTTTGGTAACAAACATTATGTAACAATTCAGTTTTATTCGTTGCCCAATGAAGCAATAAAAGCAAAGCTGAATGCTGCCGGCATTACGCTGGAAGATTATATTCCGAACATGGCTTACACTGCCACAGTGCCTGCTTCGCTTGATCTGAATAAATTACAATCATTCAACATTCGCAGTGTGTTACAATTTTCTGTAGCACAAAAAACACCCGTAGATATTCTTGCTGGTAAATACCCATCGTATGCCATCAAATCATTTGGTACAGTGGATATGACTGTTGTAACGTATGAAAAAATAAGTGCCACTTTAATTACTTCTTCATTAAATGCAATTGGTGCTACTATACTTGCGGACAATCAGGTGTTCAGAAGTTTTGTAATCCGTGTGCCGCAAACTGCGGTGAACAGCTTAACAGGATTGGCCTTTGTGCAATGGGTGGAGCCAATTTCTCCTCCTGATGAATTGGAAAATCTGCCTGGCCGTACCCTCCATCGTGTAAACGTATTACAGGAAGGGGTTCGTAACCTTAATGGTGATGGTATTAATATGGGAATATGGGATGGTGGATCAGTTAATACATCTCACCTTGACTTTTCACCGGCAGGAAGAGTAACAGTTGAAAGAGCCGGCGGAGTATCAGATCATGCAACACATGTGGCCGGTACAATGACGGGCAAAGGATTAGTAAACCCAACTGCAAAAGGCATGGCTCCAAATGCAAGATTATACAATTGGGATTTCAATACAGATATACAAGTAGAAATGGCAGTAGAGATTCCTGCAAAAAATCTTTTAGTGAGCAGTCACTCTTACGGATTTAGTTTTTCCGGAGCTTGTGCTCTTACTAATTCTTTGTTATCTTATGAATCGAGAAGCAGAGGCACCGATATAAACATTAATAACAATCCTTCTCATCTTCATGTACATTCCGCAGGTAACTCAGGTGGTTCTTGCACCGGTGGTTTCCATACCATTACTGGTAGTGGTAAACCTGCTAAGAACAATTTAGTGGTGTCGAACGTAACTACTACTGAAGCCATTTCTGGATCGAGCAGCCGTGGACCAGTAAGAGATGGAAGAATTAAACCTGAGATAAGTGCAATGGGAACAAGTGTTTTCTCAACTTGGATACCTAATAATAGCTATAGTACAATCAGTGGAACTTCTATGTCTACTCCTGGTGTGTCTGGCACTGCTGCATTGTTATACCAGCGATACAAACAATTAAATGCAAATGCATTGCCTCCTTCTGCTTTAATAAAAAATATTATTTGTAATGGTGCCGAAGATCTTGGCAACCCAGGGCCTGATTATACTTTTGGTTTTGGCCGATTAAATGCATTAACGGCTGTACGCATTTTAGAAGATAACCGCTATGCTGTTAATACGATAACTACAGGTAATACAAATGATATAAATATTACAGTGCCTGCGGGTGCTGTTCGTTTGAGTGTGATGCTTACCTGGAACGATCCTGCTGGTGCATTGAATGCAGATCCTGCTTTGGTAAACGATCTTGATTTATCCGTTATTAACGGTGCTACTACTACCCTGCCATGGATCATGGATAAAAACAATCCATCATTTAATGCTACAAGAGGTGTTGATACTTATAGTAATATTGAGCAGGTTACTATTGATAATCCTGCAGCTGGTTCTTACACTTTAAAAGTAAATGGTACAGCTGTAGCTGTAGGACCAAATCAACAATATTCGCTTACATGGGTTATAGAACAACAATATATTGAGGTTCTTTATCCAAATGGTGGCGAGAATTTAAGCCCGGGTAGCAGCCAAGTTATTACTTGGGACAATGCCGGTATATCAGCCAATCAAACAGTTGAATATTCCGTTAATAACGGTGCTAACTGGACAACTATTTCCTCTTCAGTTCCTGCATCCACTACAAGACTTACATGGACTGTGCCTTCGGCTAATACTTCTACTGCTCTTATTAGAATAAGCAGTGGTGCTGTAACAGATTTAAGCGATGCAAACTTCAGTATTATGGGAACACCATCAAGTATGTCTGTTGGTGCACCGGGATGTACTGCAGGTGAAGTGTCATTTACATGGGCTTCAGTATCCAATGCTACACAATATGATATATATGTATTGAATCCTGCAACAGGTGTTTATTCTGTAGTAGCTTCAAATATTTCTGGAACATCGTTTACTGTTTCTGGTCTTATACCGGGAGCAAGTCTTTGGTTCTATCATGTAGCAAAAAATAATACAACAGGTGCTGTTAGTACACAATCAAATGCAGTGAATGCTACAGTTTCTGGCGGCGGTGGCGGATTAGGAACTCTTGGTGCAATTACAGGAACCACTACTATTTGTGGAGCTACCAATGGTGTACCTTATAATGTTACAGCCGTAGCAGGAGCTACAAGTTATACATGGTCGGCTCCTCCGGGAGCAGTTATTGCCAGCGGACAAGGAACAAATTCTATTACTATTAATTATCCTGTTGGAAGTACAAGCGGCAACGTTTCTGTATTTGCTTCTAACGGTAGTTGCCAAACGGCGACTGTTACACTTGCAATCAGCACAAATAGTTCGGGCATTGCTGCACCAATAAGTGGTAGCGATCAGACACAAACGGTTTGTTCTGGTAGTTCAATGCCAACAATTACTGCTACTGCAACTGTACCTGCGGGGCATACAGTCGTATGGTATAATGCAGCTACAGGCGGAGTAGTTGTTGGCAGTCCAACACTAAATACTGTTGGCTCAGTAACTTTTCATGCTGCCAGCAGAAATACAAGTACTGGTTGCGAAAGTGCAACAAGAACTGCGGTAACATTAACTATAACTTCTGTTCCTCCGGCTTCTATTACTACAAACGGATCAACTACATTCTGCCAAGGCGGTTCTGTTACATTAACAGCTAATAGCGGAACTTCCTGGTTATGGAGTAATGGTGCTACATCTCAATCCATTGTTGTAAATACATTGGGAACAAATAGCTATACTGTAACAGTTACTAACGGCATTTGTGTTAACACATCATCTGCAACATCGGTTACTGTAAATCCTTTACCAACAGCAACGATTAGTGCTAGCGGACCATTAGCTTTCTGCGAACCAAATAATGTTGTACTTACAGCCTCTGCTGGTAGCAGTTGGTTGTGGAGTAATGGTGCTACTACACAGGCTATTACTATTTCCTCTCCCGCTGCTTCTGGTGCTTACAGCGTAAGAGTTACCAATAGCAATGGATGCTTCGCTACTTCCTCAGCTACTACTATAACAGTAAGTGCAAGACCAACCGTATCATTAAGCGCAGCACCATACATTAAACTATTCCCTGGATTAACGACAACACTTTCTGGAGCAGTAACACCATCAGGTTCTTATACATACACATGGATGAACAACGGCTCAATTGTAAACGGTGCAACTGCAGCAACAATTCCAGTTACTATTAATGAACTTGGAAGCTATACTTTAACTGCTACCAATGGTGGTGGATGTACAAACATTTCAAACGCAGTTGTAATTGGAGATTCAGTTACCGCTAAGTTGTTCATTATGCCAAATCCTAATGATGGACAGTTCCAGGTGAGTTATTACAGTACAGCTAACT
>Ga0154020_10006553_pt1 | contig 13648 bp, 15 predicted proteins | sample Klosneuvirus_201_FD_109709 | JGI IMG/M metagenome (GOLD analysis project Ga0154020, IMG submission 109709) | Active sludge microbial communities from wastewater, Klosterneuburg, Austria - Klosneuvirus_20160825_MG | ecosystem: Engineered > WWTP > Aerobic digester > Activated sludge | place... | reverse complement strand
CGCAACCGGATCCACCAAGCGTTCTGCAGTCGTTTCTGTATCCAGCTGCGACGGGGTGGCCGGCGGATTTTCCTGCGGATCGATAGTGAGCTCAGGTGCCACAGCGTGCGTGTGATTCTCTGTCGATGGTTCGCCAGCGCTTCGATTGTCGATCGCAAGATGCAGCTCAACGGTCTGCGCATGACTCTCGGGGGATGTCGGTGCAAATGGGCTCTCTCCAGTTGCAGGCTGCGCTGATTTCTTCTGCAGGATGTCCAGCAGGGAGCTCATGGTGTAGCCCCGGGGTTTGCGGTGGTGCTGAGTGGTACGGCTGCGCGTGCCAGCGCTGGCTGTCCGCTACCAGCGCCGCGAATCACGGTGGGGCGCAGGAACAGCACCAGTTCAGTTTTACGGACCGCATCGTCGCGATAGCTGAACAGGTCGCCGATGCCAGGTAGTCGCGACAGCAACGGTACCCCGTCACGCTTCTTCTGACTGGTGTCCTGCATCAATCCGCCGATGACCACGGTCTGTCCGTCGGCCACTTCCAGCAGCGATTCGATCTCGCTGACGTGTAGCTCCGGCACGAGGTTGTCGAAATTCTGCCCAAACTCGCTGAGACGGGGTGCCGGGTCAATCACGTAACCGAGAATGCGGGTGATGGTTGGCCGCACATTCATGCTCACGTTGCCGTTGTCGCTGATTTGCGGCGTCACGCTCATGATGAAACCGACCGGCACCGTCTTGATTTCGCTGGTTATCGTCGAGCGTGCCGCATTCGTGCTGGAGGCTTCGACGATGTCCTGGGTCAGCGTGAAGTAGACGCGCTCATCGACCACCTTGAGCATTGCGGTCTGGTTGTTGAGAGCCATGATGCGCGGCGTGGACAGGACCTTCGTATCGCCGAACTGCGACAGCATCTTTACGGCGGCCGAGAAGCCGCTGCCGTCAGCATCGAAAGTATTGTAGGTCATGGTGTAGACAGGTGCCGTACCCAGATTGCCGCCGGTCAGTGTGTTGAGAAACGAGACGCCATCTTTGCCGAGCCCGCCATTTGCCGAGACCCGCGACCAGTCGACGCCGGCTTGATAGCTGTCATTGAGCTGCACTTCTACGACGGTCACCTCGATCAGGACCTGGCGCTTGGAATTGGCTGTTACCTGATCGATAAAGGCCTGCACCTTCTGCTGTTGCAAGCTGGTTGCGTACACGCTGATGACGCCGGCAATCGAATTGACGGCCACCGGGTCAGAACCCGCTGCAGCGTCGCCGCCGGCCGCCTGCCCGGTGATGATCTGGCGCAGGTTGTTGCCGAGAACGTTCCAGTAGCTGTTGTCGGAAGTGCTCTTGACGGTGGTTCGTGAAATATTCTTTTCGGAGCTGTCTGTGCCACCGCCGGATTCCGAGCCTCCACTGACGCTGCCACCGGTAGACGCGATCTGGGTAGCGACGGTTACTTCACCTTCGCTGCCGCGGGCCAGGTTGACGTAGTCCACGCGGTAGTTCTGCCAGTATGGTGAATCGGGCATGATCGCCAGCGTGCCGTTATCAACGCTGTAGCGAAGGCTGACTTGCCGGCTGATGCGATCAAGTATCTGTGGCAGGGTCTGGTTGACCGCGTTGAGCGTGACACTGCCCTCAATTTTTCCGTTGATGTCCACGTTGATGGCTGCATCGCGCGCCAGGGCAAACAGCACCTCGCGTACCGGGACGTCGGTTACCACGAGGGTGTAGGTTTCCTGTATGGGTCGCGCTACCGGTGCGGGCGGCGTGGGCAGTTGCGTGACCGGTGCAGGAATGATCTTGCTCCCGGCAATCGATTTGAGATGCTCTGGCGCAGGATCGAACTGCTGGACAGTTCCGCAGCCGCCAATGAGTGCAGCAACACCGAGAGTCAGAAGAGCGCCGTGGCGCCAGGCATTCTGTGTCATGAGCGAATAGTCCCCGCAGGCCAGCAACTGTTTCCTGTCGTGCATTGATTGCCCACGGGGAAATCACCCGTATGGCCAAGGCACGGAGTTCCCTTAAGTCAAGTGAGGATCAGGATCGGGTTTTTATGTCTGGTGAGACGTGTGCCGGCTCACAGTTGTGAGCCGGCGTATTCGGGAAATGTGAACGGTGTCACGGGCAGACACCGGGCAAGGGGCACAGAACGTGCCCCTTGCTGTTTCAGGCCGATATCAAGGCGCTCAGAAGTGGTAGTTGGCGCCGAGGCTGACTGTCCAGAAGTCACCGCCATCCAGATCAAACAAGTCGCCTTCAAGGCGCAGGCTGACCTTGCTGGACATGGCGATCTGCGTACCGACTCCGACGGTGAGTCCCTGGGCGCCGCGGCTACTGGAACCGCTGTCCGTATCCAGGTGCTGGTCTACGTTGTAGATACCAGCCTTGCCGTACAGCTGCAGGTCTTCAGTGCCGAAGGGCAGGTAACCGATCGCATAGATACTCATTCCTTCAAGATCGATGCCGACATTGCCGCCGGGATTGGCCGGGTCAGTGTCTTCGCGAAAATTGCCGGAATCCAGCCAGGAGCCTTCGATGCCAACGTACTGGTTGATGCGGTACTGCACGCTCAGCTTCCCGCCGACAGCCTCGTCGCTGAAAGCCTTACCATCGATCTCGTACTTCGTGAACATGCCTGAAATGCCGACCAGCCAGCCCGGATCGGCCGGTCCGGCCTGTGCCGACAGCGAACCCAGGCCAAGCAGTGCAATTACGAAAATGCGTTTCATGAACAATGTCCCTTATTGACCGGTCTGCTCGGAGAATTCCAGGCTCACGCGACGATTCAGCGCACGGCCCTCCTCGCTGGTGTTGTCTGCAATCGGATCTGCTTCGCCGAAGCCAACTGCGGTGAGCCGTTGCGCCGGCGTGCCTTTGTCGACCAGGTAGTCACGGACGGCTTCCGCCCGCCGTTGTGAGAGCCCGAGATTGTAATTATCGGCACCCCGGCTATCGGTGTAGCCGCGTACTTCGATGTTGAAGTTTGGCCGCTTGGTCAGGATATCGGCCACAGAGTCCAGGATCATCGAGCTGGATGGCGTGAGTTTTGCCGAGTCAAAGTCAAAGGTTACACCGCGCAGGATCAGTTGCTCCTCGCAACCGCGGGCATCAACTTTTGCACCAGCTGGCGTATCCGGACACTTGTCGGCGTCGTCGTTGACCCCGTCGCCATCGCTATCTTTGACCACCGGCGCGGCCACTGCGGCCACCGGCGCGGCCACTGCGGCCACCGGCGCCGCCACTGCCACCGGTGCAGCCGCCACAGCGATGCGGCCGAAGCGATACTGGACGCCGATGTTGATTGCCCAGAGGTCGCCGTCGTCGATATCAAACCACTCGCCCTCGGCGCGGAAGGCAAACTGCTTGCTGATATTGACGTTCATGCCAGCGCCGAGCATCAGGCCATCAGGATGATTGGAATCGCTGACCACGTTATTGAGTTCAAGTTGCTGGTCAAAGTTGTAGTAACCGGCTTTGGCAAAAATATCGATGCCGTCGTTGTCGATCGGTGCATAGAGCAGAACCGCACCGCTATAGCCGTTCAGGTTGACATCAATACCCGGACTCGGTGACGGCGGAGATGCAGAGAAATCGCCAAAATCATAATAGCCAGCTTCGAGACCAAACCACTTGTTGATGCGGTAACCACCAAATAATTTCAGGCCGACATTGCTGTCGTCGACCGAGTTGTCGTCAAAGCTGTAGTCCGCAAAGCTTGCTGCGGCACCGATGTTCCAGACACTGTATTCATTGCCTGCCAGCAGTGAGGTGCCGGCCATCAGCGGCGTACTGGCCAGGCTCATGGTCAGGGGTATCAGGAAACGCTTCATTACGGTGGCTCCTCAGCAGGTTTTTTGTTTTAAAGCGACGCTAACAGGCGGGGAATTCTGGCGCCGGGGCAACCCGGTGTTCACATCGTGGTATCGGGTCAGTATACGGCCGGTCAAACAGGCGTCAACATGCGGCTGGCCACTATACTGACAGCCTAATCACAGAGGCATCAGCCCTGATGACGCAATTATCGCAGCCTGAGCCGGAGCGTTTTGATCCGGTCGCAGGATTTTTTCTTGCGCAGGCAGACCGGCCAGCCAACCTCGAGTCCATCATTGCGACCGAGCTGACGCCGCTGCAACGGGCCTTGTTGGTGATCGACGGCACGGTTACCACTTTCCTGGAAGCATGGGCGCTGGAACCGGTGGTGGTCACGCGTCTTTGGCAGCGCCCGCAGAAGCTCGCTGTACCGGATCGCTGGCTTGATCTGCCGGCCGGCGCGACCGTCACCGAGCGGGCCGTGTTGCTGAGCGGGGCACGCAGTCGCGGTTTCTTTGCATTTGCCGAGTCGCGGATCAATACCGGCTGCCTGTCCACGACGATGCGTGGGGCGCTTGAGGCGGGCGTGATCGGACTTGGGCATATCCTGCTCGCCAGCGGGCTCGACAGCCGCCGCGAAGGACTCTGGTGTGGTCGCGAACAAATGAAATCGCTACCCGAGCCGGTAGCTGCCCTGACTGACGGTGATTTTCTGACGCGGAGCTACCGGGTGACTGCGCAAGGGCAGCCGCTGATGATCATTACCGAACGCTTCGCCTGGCGGCCAATCGCGATGCCGGTACCCGGACTCGGCGCCAGATTACCATCCGACTGAACACGATCTGCCGGGCAGGGGCCCATTCAATATGTACAGGTGTATTTCAGTCTTTCTTGTCTTGTGTTTGCAGTTCGCTGTGGCTGGTGCTGAAGGCTGGGCCTACTACGGTGGTGACGAGGGTGGCAGTCGTTACTCGGCACTGAAGCAGATCAACCGCGACAACGTCGGCAAGCTGGAGCTCGCCTGGCAATACCGGACCGGTGCCGTTGCTGCCAATCCGACGCTGAAATCCATGATCGATTTTCAGGCCACACCGACGCTGCTGCCGGCAGCGGCCGGAGGACACCTGATGGTCTGCGATCCCTTCGGCAAGGTGATTGCGCTCGATCCGGCCAGTGGCAAGGAACGCTGGGTCATGGATCCGAAGATCGACAAGACGCCGTACGCCGGGCGCTTCAAGTGCAGGGGCGTTGCTTACTGGGCAGACAGTTCGGCACCGGCAGAAGCTGCCTGTGTCCATCGCCTGTTTCTCGCCACGGCTGACAAGCGACTTATGGCCATGGATGCGCGGAACGGCAAGCTGTGTGCCGGTTTCGGTGTGCAGGGACAGGTGGATGTCGCTGCACTGATTGAATCCCTGGTGCCGGCAGATGGCACGCAACTCACGCAGCTCGTTTCGCCGCCCACTGTGGTGCGGGACGTGGTCGCGGTGTCTTCACTCTCCAACAAGTTCAAAAGTGCATCGTCAGTGAATGGCGCCATACGCGGCTTCGATGCGCGTACCGGTGTGCTGCTCTGGAGCTTTGATCCGCTGGTGCGCGACGCATCCACCGGGCTGACGCCGACGCCACAGCAGGTCGGCGGTGCAAATACCTGGGTGCCGATGTCGGCTGACAGTCCGCGTGACTTGCTGTTTGTACCGACGGCTGCTCCTGCACCCAACTACTGGGGCGTGCACCGGCCGGGCAACAACGACTACGCCAATTCGATCATCGCCTTGCGCGGATCGACCGGCGCTGTGGTCTGGCACTTTCAGACGCTGCACCACGATGTCTGGGACCGTGATGCTGGTTCATCGCCGATTCTCACCGAAATGGACCGCGGTGGCCGCAAGGTTCCCGCCGTGATCCAGCTGGTCAAGACCGGCATGGTATTTGCGTTCAATCGCGACACCGGCGAGCCGCTGTTCCCGATCGAGGAGCGTCCGGTGCCGACCGATACTGACATCGAGGGCGAGCAGCTGTCGCCGACCCAGCCCTTTCCGGTCAAGCCACCAGTACTGGTGCGCAACACCATCTCGGCCGACGATGCCTGGGGCTTTACCGTCTTCGACAAGAACGCCTGTCGCAAGAAGATCGAGTCTATGCGGCACGGCAGTCAGTACGAACCGATCATGACCACCGGTACGATTCTTTATCCGCAACCGGGCGGTGGGCCGAACTGGGGCGGTGGTGCCTACGATCCGCAGCGCAATCTGCTGATTACGCCGGTGTCGCAGATTCCTTACTACGTGAAGCTGATTCCCAAGGCGGAGGTAGACCCCGAATATGCCAAGCGGCCGGAGGCCGGCGCACCGATGCAGGGTCCGGGCTATCTCGGCGGCACACCTTTCGGCGTCAAACAGGGACCACTGATGTCGCCGTCCTTCACGCCGTGTACGGCGCCGCCGTGGAACATGCTGGTGGCCGTCGACATGGTCAGCGGCGATATCCGCTGGAAAATTCCTTTCGGTCGACTCGACAAGCTGATGCCGTTTCCAATCCCGCTGAATCTCGGCGGTCCTTCAGCAGGTGGTCCCATCGTTACGGCCAGCGGCCTGATCTTCATCGGCGCTACCTCTGATGACCGCGTGCATGCCTACGATATCGAGACCGGTGAGGAGCTGTGGGAAATGCGCGCACCGACTTCGGCGATGGCAACGCCGATGACTTATGCAGTCGATGGTCGGCAATACGTGGTGTTCGCCGCCGGTGGGCATTCGTGGTACGACGCCAAGGGTGTTGATGACTATGTGCTCGCCTATGCACTGCCCGTGAAGTAGCTTCTGTTTCCGGCCGCTCGTGGCGGTGTTGTGAGAACTGGCGCATGGCCGTGACCTGCGCCTAGCGGCTACGCTGCCGCGTATGTTGGACTGGACTCTCATCAGCCTCGGCCTGCTGGCAGCACTTGCGACCAGCCTGGTACTCGCCATTGCCGTCAAGGTCTGGCAGGGTGGCCGCCGCGCGGGCGGTTCGGTTGACGCCCTTCATCACAAGATTCGCGGCCTCGAGGCTGATCTCCGCGTTGCGCAACGCACGGCGGATGATGTTGTCAACGAGCGACAGGCGCTGAGAGCAGAACTTGACAGCACGACAGCTGAACTGGCTGCGCTCAGGGACGAAGCCACGCGTCACCATGATCTGGTGCACAAGCTCACAGCCGAAATGCAGCACGAGTGCCGCAAGACCGGGAAGTTACGCAAGGAGCTTGCCGATCGTGCGGAGGAAATGGTGCGTACCCATGTGCAGCTGCGTGATGTGAAGACCGAGCTGGACGTGACGCAGGTCGGTGCGGATGTAGTCATCGACCAGATCGAACGACTGAACCGCGAGCGCGATGATCTGAATACACTGGTGGAAACGCTGAGGCGCGAACTGGAGGCGCAGTCCCGCGACCCGACACGTTCCGGACTGCGGCGCGATCTGATGGTCGATTACTGATGGCCTACCTCGGCCTCATCGGTATCGGTCTGCTGTTTGGCCTGATGCTGAGCGGCATCGCAGTCGCTTTCATCATCATGCGGTCGGGCGACGGTCCGCTCAAGGAAAGCCTGTTCGGCGACGCTTCACGTGCGCCAGCTTTTCCGGGTACGAGCAAACTGCCCGAGGTCGCTCCCGAGGCCGACAAGAAGATCAGGACACTGCTCGAAGAGTTGCGCGTGACGCAGCGGCTCGTCGACCAGGGCCGCGTTGAACGCGAACAGTTTCTGAATGCTGCGAAGGCCGGCAAAGCCGAGATCGATGCGCTGCGCGAGCGGATAGCCGAGCGCGAAGCACAGATCGAAGGCCTGCAATGCGAACTCAAGGATGCAGCGGTTCGTCAGGAAGCGCTGCTCGCCGATCTCGACGCGCGTACCGAAGAACTGTCGCGCACCAGCCTGGAACTTCGCGATGCACGTACCGAGATCGAAGTGGCAGAGTCCGGCACTACGCTGACCACCACCCAGATGGTCGACCTGCAGCGTGAACGTGACGAGCTCGCCGGCCTCGTTGAGGAATACCAGACCAGTATCCGCAGCCTCCGCCAGCCAGCCTGAGTCTCCGCCTATACTGTTCCGGGGAGCGGTACTCCCGGAGAGTCCTCATGCGTCTGGGTGTGGTGGCAGGCTATTCGCCAGCGGCGTTGAACGTGCCGATGGACGAAATCCTCGAAGCCGAACGGCTCGGTTACGACTCGGTCTGGACATCTGAAGCCTACGGCAGTGATGCCGTCTCTGTGGCGAGCTGGATACTGGCGCGCACCACGCGTATACGCGTCGGTACAGCGATCATGCAGATGCCGGCACGCACACCGACCTGTGCCGCGATGACTGCCATGACCCTGAACGCTTTGTCCGGTGGACGCTTCCTGCTCGGCCTCGGGCCTTCCGGTCCGCGCGTGGTCGAGGGCTGGTACGGAGTGCCGTACGGCCGGCCCATGACCCGTACCCGCGAATACATCGATATCGTTCGCCAGATCGCCAACCGTCGTGCGCCGCTGCGTCACGAGGGCTTTCACTATCAGATTCCTTATCAAGGTGCCGACGGTACCGGGCTGGGACGGCCGATGCAGAGCATCCTGCATGCCGACGCGCAGTTGCGTATCTATACGGCGGCAGTCACGCCGGCCGGTCTCAGTACGGCAGCCGAGATCGCCGACGGCGTATTCCCGATCTGGATGGATCCGGAGCGTTTCGATTTCATCGGCCCACATTTAATGGCGGGCTTTGCCAAAGGCGGTCTGAAAAACGGTTCGCAGCGCACCCTGGCTGATCTGGATGTCGCACCCTTTGTGCCCGTTGCGCTTAGTGATGACCTCGATGCCTGCCGTGCGCCGGTCCGCGCGCATCTCGCGCTCTATATCGGCGGCATGGGACCGCGCCAGAAAAATTTCTATACCGACTATGTACGACGCATGGGTTACGAGGCCGAAGCGGAGCAGATCCAGACCTTGTATCTCGCCGGCCGCAAGGATGAAGCGGCGGCTGCGGTACCCGACCGGCTGGTCGATGCCATCGCGCTGGTCGGCCCGGCGTCGCGTATTCGTGAGCGCCTCGCGGTGTGGAAGGCAGCCAGTGCGCGCGGTGAAATCGGTTCGATGTTGCTGGCGGGGGCTTCAGTCGATGCGCTGCGGCTGGTTGCTGAAGAGCTGCTCTGAGTAAGCCGCAGAACGTACAGGGGTGAGGCAGTCTTGAAGATCGATGTAATTCTGGATGCGCGCGCCAAGGCACAGGAGCTGGCCGAGCTCGGGCAGCTCGCTGAACGCTGTGGCATCAATGGTGTGTGGGTATCGAGTCTGCTCGACTCGCGCGATCCCTTCGCCAATCTGGCGCTATTGGCGCAGACCACTTCGCGGATTCGCCTCGGGCCCATCGCCGTGAATCCCTTCGACACGCATCCGGTAAAGATCGCCTCAGCCCTGCTCACGTTGAACGAAATGGCCTCGGGCCGAGCGCGAATTGTCATCGGTGGTGGCGGCGAAGCGTTGCAGGCGCTGGACATCCGTCCCGAACGCCGCGTGCGTGCGGTCCGCGAGTGCGTCGAGATCATTCGTGCTGCGGCCAGCGGTGAGCGGGTGAGCTATGCCGGCGAGCTGTTCCGTGTCAGCAATCTGCAGCTGCGCTGGCTGGAATCTGCTGCGCCGGCCATCTATGTCGGCGCGAGTCAGCAACAGATGCTGCGTATGGCGGCACGCTGCGCCGACGGCATCATGATGAGCGACATGCCGCCGCGGCCTGCAGCACAGGCCATCGCCACACTCGATGCCGCGCTCAGTGCACACGGGCGGCAGCGACCTGAATTTGCGACCAACGTGTTCACGGCCTGGCACGTCTGTCAGGATCGCGACCACGCTCTGCGCGAAGCGCGCCGCTGGCTCCTGTTGCGCGGCATCTTCCGCCCCTGGCTGCTCGCCGAATTCCTGGATCCGGCGGATGTCGACCTCGTGATGGCCAGCGAAGCTGCGTTTGCCAGGTCCTTTGCCGCCGGCAGCCACCTCGTCGAAGGCGTGCCCGACCGTGTGCTCAACAAGATGGTCGACAAGCTCACCGTGTCCGGTTCACCTGACAATATGGAACCGGTGATCGACAAGCTGCGACAACTGCGCGATGCCGGACTCGGCAGCGTTGCGCTGCGACTCTATGCAGATCCGGCGGCTTCGATCCGGTTGATCGGGGAGAAGGTGGTGGGGGCATTGTGAGCGGCGTGTCGTTGATCGCTGCAGAGGCAGTGACGTGTTCGCACCTCGCCCGGTGATCGCCCATTGCCCCAAGCGCCCGGAAGTCACGGATTCAGGGTGATGAGTAGGCCTTCAAAGGGGAGATGGACGGCAGCAGGGTTCGGCGATGAGCCTGACGCCAGGTCAGCATCGCAGCCAGCCCCGTCAGCAGCAGGTAGATGCTGCCTGGTGCCGGCACGCTGGGTGCGAAGACCAGACCGCCGTCAACACCGAAGTGCACCGGCCCCGAGGCATAAGGCCCGGGCGGCGTGAGCGAGGTGGCTGCGCCGGTAAGCGCGTTCACCGTGAACAGCGCACCCGATGCGGCGTCGTAGGAACCCAGGCTGAACAGCGTGCCATCGGCGGCAAAGGCCAGGCCGCTGTACTTCAGGTCACGCCCGACGTTCGTGCCGTGGGCTCCGATATCGGTGGCCAGACCGTTACTCAGGTTCAGCGTGAACAGGTGCGAGCTGGTGTTGGACAGTGTGAAGCCGTTGGCGAACAGCGTGCCATCGCTGGCGAAGCCCAGGCCGTTCATGTTGAAGCCGAAAGGCGCACTACAGCACTGGCCGCCTGACTGGCCCACCAGCGTCGCCGCGCCGCTGGTCTTGTCGACCGTGAACAGCGCGCTGCTCTGGAAGCCATTGGTGCCGGTGGCGTACATCACGCCCGTCTGCGGGTGCACGGCCAGCCCGCCCGATGTGAGGTTGATGCCGCTGCCCATGGGCCCGACTTCGGCCAAGGCACCGGTATAGCGGTTGATGCTGAACAGTGTGCTGGTACCCGTCGACGCGTCCCAGGCGCCGGTGGCGTAGAGCAGGTCGCTGGCGGGATCGTAGGCCAGACCGCCGTTATAGAAGTGCACGTTCTGGAAGCCCCATAGCAGCTGGTTGGCGCCGGTATGCGGGTCCAGCGTATGCAGGCCGCTCAGGCCCAGCGGGCTGCCGCCGCCGGTGGCATAAAGCACCTCGGCTGCGGTGGCGGGCATCAGGTTCATCGATGCCAGCAGTACAGCGCCCAACATTGTAGATCTCAGGATTCCCGTGCGCATTGCGATGTTCTCCCTGATATTGATGGTCGAGTACACGGGCAAGCATACGCTTGAATCTGGCTGAATATCCTTCTGGGTAAGCATAAATGGCTTCATTGGATGCTTGTATCCGTCGCGCTGAATCCGGACATAATCCGCGTGATGCACTTTCTGCTCCTCCTCAGCTGCCTCATTCTCTCCCTGACCGTCTGCGCCGGGGACGGCGATACCTTGCTCCGGGGAACAGTCACCAGTGTTGCAGATGGCGATACGGCTGATGTGAAACTGCAGAGCGCGGTGATCACCGTTCGCTTTTACGGTATCGATACGCCGGAGCGGGGCCAGCCTTACGGGAAAGACGCGGCGTCGGCGCTGCGGCAACTGATCGGCGGCAAGGTGGTCGACCTGATACCGGTTGAAAAGGACAAGTACAACCGTACGGTTGCTGTCGTTCTGCTCGGTGAGCGCAACGTCAATCTGGAGATGGTTGCCAGGGGCTATGCCTGGGCCTTCCGGCAGTATCTCGGCGAGCTTGAAGACGACCAGCTTTACTGCGAGTGGGAAGCGAAGGCCCGCGACCAGCGGCTGGGGTTGTGGCAGTTACCCGCAAATGACCGGCGAGCGCCCTGGGAGTGGCGTCATCGTGATCGCGGCGTCCCGTATACCAACTACGAGGGCAGCACAGCGGCGGATTGCAGTGCTGCGATTCGTGCCAAACCGGCAAGCGCTTCGGTGCCTTCAGGCAAAAAGTCCGGCGACTGCCTGATCAAGGGCAACATCAGTTCGGGTAACAAGCGCATCTACCATGTGCCCGGCAGCGCTTCCTGGGCGAATACAAGGATCGATGAAAGCAAAGGCGAACGCTGGTTCTGCAGCGAGGAGGAAGCACAGGCGGCAGGCTGGCGAGCACCAAAGAACTGAGGTGCAAAACAGTCCGGACAGGTAACCCGTCAATCCGCCGGCTTCCGCCGCAGCGACTTTGTTTCGCCCCGCTGTTTCTTGCCGTCCAGTCGCCGTAGCTTCGAGCCTTTGCTCGGTCGAGTTGCGATGCGCTTGCGCTGTACTACCGTGACGGCGTTGACGATGTCGTTGAGTCGGTCCAGTGCGTCGTCGCGGTTCATTTCCTGCGTGCGATGACGTTGCGCCTTGAGCACGATGATGCCGTCCTGCGTGATGCGCTGGTCGCGTAGCGCCAGCAGACGTTCCTGTATTTCAGGCGGCAGTGACGAAGCGCGTATATCAAAGCGCAGGTGAATCGCGCTCGCCACCTTGTTGACGTTTTGCCCGCCGGCGCCCTGAGCGCGGACTGCGTTGAGTTCGACCTCCTCGGGTGGCACGGTGATCTGCGCGCGGCTAGTGGAGGTGCCCGGCATCGCGTGTCTCAGGCCTGGCCTTCCAGCAGGCTCTGCACGGCGGCGACAAATCCGGCGGTATCGCGCTCGGCCACCAGACAGCTTTGCAGTTCATCCCAGTCGATGCCGGTGGTAGCCTGCTCGAGCACCATGCGGCCATCCTTGCCGTTCCACACCAGGCGTTGCCTTGCGTCGTCGCGGCTGAAGCGGATCAGCCAGCTGCCATAAGCGCCGGCGGCTGCCACGTAGTCCTGCACGCTGCAGCCGGCATTCGCGCAGGTGCTGGTGACGGCATCAGCAAATTCTTCGCTTGTGGCCGGGTGCTCAGCGGTGGCCAGCGCTGTCGGGCGGCGGCCGATCCACATGACTTCATGTTCTGCCACGGTCAGGGGTCCTTATGGATAAACGCGTTGCCGGACTGAGTGCCGGTGACCGGATGTTACCCGTCGCGAGCCCCGGGCTGAAGCCAGTCAGGCTGCGGCATCCGATCTGCTACTCTCGACAGCCGCGCAGGTTGAGGAGGGGTCGATGAAGCGTTTTTCCGCTGTATGGCTGATTACGCTTGGCTGGCTCTGGGCGAGCCTGGCAGCGGCTGCGACGCTACCGGGCGCGCAGGATGGCGTCACCGCGCCGTAAATGCAGGCGGTGTCGAGACAGATGATGACGCGGGTCGAGATGATTTCGCGCGCCTCGATGAGCCTGATGCTGACCATTGGCGGCCTGCTCTCGCATTACGTCGGCCTTGAGCATCCGTCGTGGCAGATGGCCGGCATCGTGCTGCTCGGGCCCGTCTGGCTGCTGCTCATACTCGCCGGTTTTTTCCACGACGGCACGTCCTTCGGGACGACGGCCTTGCGGCTGGAAACCGCACTGCGCTGGGTGGTGATCGTGGCGGTGTCGAAGCCGGAGGCGCCGCAGCCTGAATGGTCAGTGGTCAGCCATAAACAAACGTCGCAGTCAGCGGGGTTTTTTACCAGGCAAATTCAGCCTGATTCACGGGTTGTCGGGTGTGTCCGCGCAAGAATGCTAGACAAAAAAATGCCCCGGACTGGCCGGGGCACTATTGCATCCGATGATGCCTGTTCAGGTCGCCGCTGACTTCCCCCTCAGTGGAGGCTGGTCAGAGCGTAGAACCGGTTATCAGGACGCCCGCAGGTTGGCAGCCGCTGGCTTGCCACGCTCGTTGGTGATGTCGAAGGAGATGCTCTGACCTTCGTTCAGGGTCGCCATGCCGGCGGCCTG
>Ga0154020_10006552_pt1 | contig 13649 bp, 15 predicted proteins | sample Klosneuvirus_201_FD_109709 | JGI IMG/M metagenome (GOLD analysis project Ga0154020, IMG submission 109709) | Active sludge microbial communities from wastewater, Klosterneuburg, Austria - Klosneuvirus_20160825_MG | ecosystem: Engineered > WWTP > Aerobic digester > Activated sludge | place... | reverse complement strand
GGATCTTCCATCACAGCCGGATCGGCAAACTTTTCATTAATGGTCTCAAATTCTTTGAGCAATGCCACCACATCCTTAACTCCTTCTTCTACAATCTCTTTTACTGTTTTGGTTTTATCAAGTTTTGGTTCCTGTTCCAGATAGCCCACCGAATAGCCCAAATCGGATACTACCTCACCTTGAAATTCTTTGTCAATTCCGGCAATAATTCTTAAAAGGGAGGATTTTCCAGAACCATTGAGACCCAGTACGCCTATTTTCGCTCCATAAAAGAATGACAGATAGATATTTTTTAATACTTGCTTTTGTGGCGGGTAAATCTTGCTGACGCCCGTCATCGAGAAAATTATTTTTTCGTCTGCCATGGAAGTTTTTGGTTAAATAAGAACGCAAATATGGCGTTTTTGGGTTAATAGTCCACAGAAGTTGAGAAACCTCGATACGGTATTTATGGGGTTACTTTTTTAATTCCAGAACTATCGACCTGCACCTATTGCCTATGATTGATTTAATTTTATTTTTGCGGAAAATTTAAAAGGAGGAAACGACATATGTATTGGACACTGGAATTAGCTTCGTACCTCGAAGATGCGCCTTGGCCGGCAACTAAAGATGAGTTGATTGACTTTTCAATCCGTTCAGGTGCGCCCTTGGAAGTGGTGGAAAACCTTCAGGAATTGGAAGATGACGGGCAACCTTACGAGAGTATTGAGGAGATTTGGCCGGACTATCCAACCAAAGAAGACTTTTTCTTTAATGAGGACGAATATTAAAAATGCTTTAATAAAATGGAGGCTCTGCGTAAGCAGGGCCTTTTTATTTCAGACAAACTACTTCACGTCAACTTTTCTGGAATTTAAAAGCGCTTCGGCTATAACCAAATCCTCCGGAGTTGTGATTTTAATGTTCTCATAACTTCCTTCAAATAAGGAAATTACATGCCCTGATCTTTCTGCGACACTGGCATCATCCGTCATACTGGCATCTTCCTTTAACTGATACGCCTGTTTAATCAAGGCCACATCAAAGGTCTGCGGTGTTTGAATCAACCGAAAGCGCGATCGGTCCACTGCCTTGGTACTATCCTGATCCGTCATTCGAATAGATTCTTTAAGCCGCACAGCCGCTACAGCGGATTGATGTACCGCAGCCAGTCTGAATGAAGCTCCGATTATATCTTCACTAACCAGTGGGCGCACACCATCATGTATGGCCACCAACCCCGGACCATCAATTTTTTCAAGTCCATTCTTTACGGATTGAAACCTGCTTTCTCCTCCTTTTTGTAGCGTGATGGGTTTATTAAAGTGATGGCGCTTGCAGAGATCACTCCAGATTTTAAAATCATCTTCTGGCAGCACAAGTATTATTTCTATGGATTTCGAATATCGAAAAAAGGCTTCCAACGTGTGGAGCAGAATTGGTTTTCCATGTAGCTCCAGAAATTGTTTGGGCAACCGACTTTTAATTCGGGTTCCTTTACCTCCGGCAACAATCAGGGCATATTCTTTAGAATGCATAGATTTGTAAAAATACTTTTTTTAGGTGTATGATACTTATTAGAATTTTTCTGCTTGCCTTTAACGTAGCTATAGCTACCTATTTGATTTATCGATTGCTGCAGATTTACAAATCGAATTCTCCCAATAGGAACTGGATAATTGGCATTGGTATTTTTTTATTGCTAGTCCCCACCACTATGTTGATGGGCTTTCTTAAGCCAACACCCATTTATCTTTTTTTATATCCCGTGGCAATTTCATTGCATCTGTATCTTATACGCAATTCGTAGAGCCTTAACAAACAAAAATGCCTGATGAAATACCAGGCATTTTAATTAGCAATTATAGTGTGATTATACGATTAGCATAGAATCCCCATAGGTAAGGAACTTATACTTTTCTTTCTTAGCCGTTTCGTAAGCTTTCATGACTAAATCAAAACCACCGAAAGCACAAGCCATCATTAAAAGTGTTGATTCTGGCTGATGGAAGTTCGTTACCATTGCACTGCAAATCTTGAAATCATAAGGCGGAAAAATGAATTTATCCGTCCAACCTTCTTTTTCTTTCAAACGATTATTGGCTGATACCGCTGTTTCTAATGCGCGCATGGTAGTAGTGCCAATAGCACATACTTTTCTCTTTTCGTCCAGAGCTCGATTAACAATTTTTACAGCTTCCGAGCCAACAATAAAATTCTCTGAATCCATTTTATGTTTTGTGAGATCCTCCACGTCCACAGCCCGGAAGGTACCCAAGCCAATGTGTAAGGTTACGAAGGCCATATCCACGCCTTTAATTTGCAGGCGCTTAACTAACTGCTTCGTAAAATGCATGCCAGCGGTAGGGGCTGATACGGCACCTTTATTTTTCGCAAAAATAGTTTGAAACCGCTCCTTATCAGCGGGCTCTACCTTGCGTTTAATGTATTTGGGAAGTGGGGTTTCACCCAAAGTCTCAACAATTTTATCAAAGGCTTCCGAATCGCCATCAAATAAAAAGCGGATGGTTCTGCCACGCGAAGTTGTGTTATCAATTACTTCAGCGACCAGGTCGCCATCGCCAAAATATAATTTATTGCCTACTCGGATTTTGCGAGCCGGATCTACCAACACATCCCATAAATGCATTTCAGCATTTAGTTCTCTTAACAGGAAAACTTCAATCTTAGCACCTGTTTTTTCTTTACGACCATAAAGTCGTGCCGGAAAAACCATGGTGTCATTACCTACCATTACATCGCCTTCATCAAAATAATTAACAATGTCTTTAAAGGCTTTGTGTTCTATTTTTCCAGTGCTTCGGTGAAGCACCATCATGCGGGCATCGTCACGGCTCTCGGCCGGATGAGAAGCAATCAAACTGTTTGGGATGTCAAATTTGAATTCAGAAAGTTTCATAAGCTTACGGGCTTTAACCCATGAAAGGGTTGGTTTTTTTAATAAGGAGGCAAAAATAAGATTTGTTTTCTCTCAAAGAGATTTATTTGAAGGTTTTTAGAAACATTTTGTCGCTATAACCGTCTCTTTTAAGAATTGATATCAGTAAAAAGAAAAATGAACGGTTTCAGCAAAAAACCCCGTTTATTGCAACCCGAAAACATAAAAAGTGCGTTAAACTCACATGCTAACCCTTCGATTAATTTTTGAGAGCCTTGGTTTTGCCTGGCGAGCGCTTAAATCCAACATTCTCCGGACTGTCCTTTCCTTGTTGGGCGTAACCATTGGTATCTTTTCCATCATTGCCGTTTTAACACTGGTCGATTCCTTAGAGAAAAATATTCGCGACAGTTTTGATTTTTTGGGAAGCAATGTGATTTATGTGGGTAAATGGCCGTGGGTTCGTGATGGGGGTCGTGATGCATGGAAAGAGTTTATTAAGCGTCCAAATGTTTCCTACGCTGAGTACAAATTTTTACGGGCTAACATGAAGGATGCTCAAACAGTAGCCATCTACGCGAATGCCGGTGGGCTTACTGTAAAGGCAGGAAATAACGGAATCAGTCAGATTACCTTAAAGGGGGCTGACTTAGATTTTGACAAATTATTTGAAATTAATGTCGAGCATGGCCGCTATCTCACCAACGATGAAATTGAAGGCGGTCGAAATGTGGTGATTATTGGTTATGAGGTTGCCAAAGCGCTATTCCCAAATGATGATTCTTCGTTGGGGATGCAGGTGAAAATCAGAAACCTTAAGTTCAATATTGTAGGAGTGATAAAGCGGGAAGGAGAAAATTTTATAGGTACCCCAAGCAACGACTACAGTGTAATCATTCCCTACGATTCCTTTAGAAAATTATATCAAACGGGTACGGGCCGATGGAATGAACTCGGATCGGATATTGGCCTTAAAGGGTTTGAATCAGATATTGGTTTAGTTGAATTAGAGAATGAAGCCCGCGGTTTAATGCGGGTTAAACGCGGACTTAAACCTATTATGAAAGATAACTTTGCTTTAAACAGGCCAGAGGCTATTGCCAATGCGATAAGTGGTGTCTTTGATGTGTTGAGTATTGCCGGTTGGATTATTGGTGGATTCTCCATGTTGGTGGGTGGCTTTGGAATTGCCAACATCATGTTCGTTTCTGTAAAAGAACGAACCAGTATTATCGGCCTGCAGAAATCGCTCGGAGCAAAGAACTATTTTATTCTGTTTCAGTTCTTATTCGAGTCAATCTTTTTGAGTCTTATTGGTGGCTTAACAGGATTGTTCCTGGTATGGTTATTAACCTTGGCCCCTTTTGGAAGCCTACAGGTAATACTTTCTGTTAAGAATATAGTGCTGGGACTCGGTGTATCATCGGTTATCGGACTGATTGCCGGAATTGTACCGGCCGCCATGGCCGCTAGGTTGGATCCGGTAATTGCTATCCGAGCGTAAATAACTGTTTTTAAAAAGAAGGGATTAATCAAAACGCTTAATCCCTTCTTTTATTTAATCCTCTTTCTCTTCTTTAATATCTGTGCCGGTACTAATCTTCTCTTTGATTTTCTTTTCGATTTCCTCCGCGAGCTCAGGGTTATCTTCAATCAATTGTTTTACCGTATCACGACCCTGGCCGAGCTTATTTCCGTTATAAGAAAACCAGGAACCAGCCTTTTGAATCACATTAAGTTCAACACCTAAATCAACAATCTCTCCTGATTTAGAAATACCTCTTCCATACATGATGTCAAACTCCACCACTTTAAAAGGTGGTGCCACTTTATTCTTTACCACCTTTACCTTCACCCGGTTTCCGGTAATGTCATCGGGGCTTTCTTTAATCTGACCAATTCTGCGAATGTCGAGACGCACTGAGGAGTAAAACTTCAGCGCATTTCCACCTGTTGTCGTTTCAGGATTACCGAACATGATCCCGATTTTTTCACGTAGCTGATTAATGAAAATACAAGCACAACCGGTTTTGCTAATAGTGCCTGTCAGCTTTCTTAATGCTTGTGACATTAGTCGTGCTTGCAAGCCCATTTTGCTTTCACCCATTTCACCTTCCAATTCTGCTTTGGGTACGAGAGCCGCTACAGAATCTATTACTATAATATCAATCGCCCCTGATCGAATCAGATGCTCGGCAATCTCAAGGGCTTGTTCGCCATTGTCGGGTTGCGAGATCAAAAGATTCTCCGTGTCAATACCCAATTTCTCGGCATAGGTTTTATCAAACGCATGTTCGGCATCAATGAATGCAGCTAATCCACCTTTTTTCTGTGCTTCCGCAATACAATGCATAGTAAGCGTTGTCTTACCCGAAGATTCTGGCCCATAAATTTCAGTAACCCGGCCTCGCGGTATACCACCAATACCTAGCGCTATATCCAAGCCTAAAGAACCAGTAGAAATGGCGGGCACATCCATCACTTTGGTATCATTTAACTTCATTACGGTTCCTTTTCCGTAGGTCTTCTCTAATTTGTCAATGGTAAGTTGTAGGGCTTTCAACTTTTCTTTCGAGTCACTCTTGGCTTCGCTCATATGAATTTTAAGTCTGTTTTTACAATTTTATAAGATTCCGACTCCTAAATTACTACAATACATAGTATTTACAAGGGTTTCGGCACTTAAAAGCTAATTAATTTAGTATTTAAAGATTAAATCCAGCTAGAATGACCTAAAAATAAGGAATGAAGTTCAGGAGATTTAATTTGCGACCCTGTCCATGGTAAAAAAGATTTTTATTGGTTTTCTGGCTGTTTCGTTGGTCCTAATTCTATGGAATTGGCAGTTAGTTCTATATGGTGCGCGTCAGGGGTATGGGCAATTGAAAATTGTGATCGAGGCGAAGCCTATTGTGGAGCTAATGGACGATCCTGCGTTCCCCGATTCATTAAAAATGAAGCTTGAACTAATTCAAGAGATTAGAAAATATGCGATTGATTCGCTTGGGCTCAAGGATACTAAAAATTATACGACCGTCTATGATCAACACGGGGAAGAAATAATGTGGGTTGTTCAGGCGTGCGAACCTTTTCAGCTTGCCCCTAAAATGTGGACGTTTCCTATTGTAGGTGCCATGCCCTACAAAGGTTTCTTTGAAAAGGAGAGGGCCGTGAATGAAAGAAACCAACTGGAGCATGAGGGCTATGATACCAGCATTCGAAACCCGGGAGGTTGGTCAACGCTGGGATGGTTTACTGATCCTATCCTAAGTAATATGCTGAAAAGGAATGAAGGGGATTTGGCCAGTCTCATCATTCATGAAATGGTGCATGCTACGGTCTTTGTTAAAGATGATGTTAATTTCAATGAGAACCTGGCATCTTTTGTTGGCGACACGGCTGCTTATTATTTTCTGACTTCACATTTTGGCCGTGACTCGAAGCAGTTTATTCAATACCTGCAGGAGGATCAGGATTACAGAATCTACAGTCGACACATATTGAGGGGCACTCAATCCCTCGATAGTCTTTATAAAAGTTTTGACTCATCCGAATCCTTCGAAACTAAAAAACATAAGAAAGAAGCTATGATTCGACAGATTATGACTTCGACAGATACGCTCTCTTTATTCAGAGCCCGGAAATCTTCGGCTAACCGAATGCCGAACAACACGTACTTTATGTCTTATCATTTATACCAAGCCCGGCAGGGTAATTTTAAAAAAGAACTGGATATTGATTTTGACGGAGATCTGAAAGCATTTATAAAACATCTTTCTGAAAAGTATCCCTTTCTTTAGTGTGATGATAGTGTAACGCAGCTATTAAGGAATTGTTAAGGCGTTAGCAGTGGTTTTTAAATAGGTTAATTTGTCTCTATTTTTAGCGACACGTAAATCGAAATAATTATATGGGCAAATCATCGCAAAAAGTTTTAGTAGTAGATGATGAAGAACCCATCCTTGAACTTTTAAAATACAATCTGGAGAAACAAGGCTATGAAGTAAAAACAGCGACTGATGGTTTTCGGGCCGTGGAGATTGCTAAAAAATTTCATCCCGATTTAGTGTTGCTCGATATCATGATGCCTAAGATGGATGGGGTAGAAACGTGTCGTCTTATCCGGGCTATGCCAGAAATGGTTAATACGTTTATTGTTTTTTTAACAGCACGTGCCGAGGAATACTCAGAAGTGGCGGCCTTTGATGTTGGGGCCGATGATTATATTCTTAAGCCAATAAAACCGCGGGCCTTGATGAGCCGCATTAGTGCTTTATTTCGTAGAGACTCAAAAAAGAAAAACACCTCTACTCAGATTAAGATTGATGATTTGTTGATTGATCGAAGCAGTTACACGATTCATATAAAAGGAAAAGAAATTTCGCTACCCAAAAAGGAGTTCGAATTGCTATTTTTTCTTGCTCAAAATCCGAACAAAGTATTTAGCCGCGATGATTTATTGAAGAATATCTGGGGAACGGATGTTTACGTATTAGCCCGCACCGTTGATGTTCATATTCGTAAAGTGCGCGAAAAGATTGGAGATGATTATATTTCCACCGTAAAGGGGGTTGGGTATAAGTTCAACCTTAGTTAGTGCATGGTGTATAGCGCCCGTACGTTGGCTCTTTCGTTAGCAACTTCTGTTGCCTCGGTTACTTCCTTAATTCTTTCACTGTTTGATAGTGTCGGGACGGATACCCTTTGGATTATTGCAATTATTAGCTTCTCAATCACTTTTGTGGTCATCGATGGTTTATTAGAGTTCTTGATTTTTAGAGAGATTAATAAGATATATAAAATGATGGATAAATTCCGTAAAAAGCCACTCACTAACTTTTCGAAGCAAAAATCAGAGTCATTAAATCCATTGCAAAAGATTAATGACGAAATTTTTTCATTTGCAACCTTCAAGCAAAAAGAAATTGATGAACTTAAAAAAGTTGAAGTATTTCGTAAAGACTTTATTGCAAACGTATCACACGAATTAAAGACACCCATCTTTGCGGCACAAGGGTTTGTACATACCCTATTGGATGGAGCTGTTAAAGACAAAAATGTTAGAAAAAGGTTTTTAAAAAAAGCTGCCAAAAGTTTAGACCGACTTGATATCCTTGTACAAGATCTGCTTACACTTTCGCAGATTGAGACGGGTGGTATTAAGATGAGGTTCGAACGCATTGATTTATATAAGTTATGTGCTGAAGTAGTGGATCAATTTGAGGCGAAAGCCGAAAAGAGAAACGTTAAGCTAAAGCTACAAGCCGATCAACGCAAGATCAATGTTTATGCCGATTGGCAACGAATAACACAGGTGGTTACCAATCTGGTTTCAAATGCAGTGAATTATACCCCGGAAGGCGGGGACATTACCATTTCGTTTGAGGCAAAGGAAAAATATGTTACTACGTTTATTTCTGATACTGGAGTGGGTATTCCGGAAGAGCATCTGACTCGAATTTTTGAGCGGTTCTACAGGGTTGACAAAAGCCGTAGTCGTGAGAAGGGTGGCACAGGTCTTGGATTGGCCATTGCAAAACATATACTGGAAGGCCACAACAGCAAACCGGAAGTTGAGAGTACAGTTGGAAAAGGGTCTGTCTTTAGCTTTACGCTAAGCCGGTCGCGTGCCGATAGCTTAGATATAGATGAGTCGTAGTAATTTGCGGCTGTGAAAATTCCTAAGTTTAAATTTGAGGAGGCTATCCTTTACCAGGATTCTGACTTTATTATTATTAACAAGGCCCCGTTTATCAGTACGCTGGAAGACAGGAACGATAGCCAGAACATACTTTACCTGGCCCGCCAGATTGAATCCGATGCGCAGGTTTGTCATCGGCTCGACAAAGAGACCTCTGGGGTATTAGCCATTGCCCGCCACCCCGAAGCTTACCGCCATTTAAGCATGCAGTTTGAAAATAGAGAAGTGACCAAAACATACCATGCTGTGGTAGATGGGCTCTTCAGCTTCGATAATCAGTTGGTGGACGCACCGATTTTGAAGCAAAATGATGGGACGGTGAAAATTTCCCGATCGGGCAAAGATGCGCAAACCTATTTCACTACGCTTCAATCGTATAAGAGCCATACCTTATTGGAATGCAAGCCTATTACGGGTCGAATGCATCAAATTCGAATTCATTTGGCTATGCTAAAAGCGCCCATAACGGGCGATGGCCTCTATGGCGGGAAGGATTTTTATGTTTCGTCCGTAAAGCGAGGGTTTAATTTAAAGAAAATGACTGATGAGCAGCCTCTGATGCGGAGAGTGGCATTGCATGCATTTTCGCTGGAGTTTACCTTATTGAGTGGCAAAAAAACTATCACCACAGCCCCTTATCCTAAGGATTTTCAGGCACTTATACGGCAATTGGAAGAAAACAGGCGTTAATTTTGTTTTTGGAGTCAGAGATAATCTGCCTAAATCTGTGGCCATGCTTGCATATTCAGTTTCTTGAATCTACTTTTGTGTCCCTTTTTAAAGGGGTAATTGTAATAATAATAGGTTTTTAAAGCTAAAAAAGTGGATCATAACAGCTATAAAACGATCAATGCTAACAAAGCAACTGTAGAAAAGGGTTGGTTTTTGGTAGATGCAAAAGATCAGGTGTTGGGCCGTGTTGCCAGCCAGATTGCGAGAGTTTTGCGTGGCAAGCATAAGCCAAGCTATACTCCTAATGTGGATACAGGCGATCATGTGGTCGTGATTAATGCCGATAAAATTAAAATGACTGGTAAAAAGTGGACTGATCGTGTCTATTTCAGCTATTCAGGCTATCCAGGTGGACAGCGGGTTCTTACTCCAAAAATGATTGGAACTGGAAAGCACCCACACAGACTAATTGAGCACTCTGTACGAGGTATGTTGCCAAAAAACAGCATGGGTCGTGAGGTGTTTAGAAGTCTGCATGTATATGCAGGAACCGAGCACCCTCACACAGCACAACAACCAAAAGAGTTAAAATTCTAATATGGAGATTATTAATACCATCGGTAGGAGAAAGACCTCAATCGCCCGGGTTTATGTAAAGCCAGGCAAAGGTCAGATTATCGTAAATGACCGGGAACTGAATGAATATTTTCCGTCAGAGATTCTTCAAACCACTGTGAAGCAGGCTATCACCCTTGTAAAGATGGATGGCCAATACGATGTAACGGTTAATGTTGAAGGGGGTGGCAATAAAGGTCAGGCCGAAGCAATTCGCTTAGGTATTGCCCGTGCGTTAGTTACAATTAATGATGAAAATCGTTCTCCATTAAGAAAAGAAGGATTATTAACCCGCGATTCGCGCATGGTGGAAAGAAAGAAGCCAGGACGCGCAAAGGCGAGAAAGAAATTCCAGTTCAGCAAGCGTTAATCGAAATAGCATGGCAGAGAAAATAACAACAGAAAGTTTAATGGATGCAGGTGTACACTTTGGACACCTTACCCGGAAATGGAACCCAAAGATGGCGGAGTACATCTTTATGGAAAACAACGGAATCCACATCATTGATTTGAACAAGACAATGAAGTGCCTGGATGAAGCTACCTACGCACTTAAAAATATTGTTCGTTCGGGACGTAAGATTATGTTTGTTGCTACCAAGAAGCAGGCAAAAGACATCATCAACGCAGAAGCTACCCGCTTAAACATGCCCTTCGTAACAGAGCGTTGGTTAGGTGGTATGCTTACCAACTTTGCTACTATCCGCAAGTCGTTGAAAAAGCTTACGCAGATAGACAAGTTGATGAAAGATGAGTCGTTCAATAACCTGGCTAAGCGCGAGCGTTTGATGATCACCCGTGAAAAAGCAAAGCTTGAAAAGTTATTGGGTGGTATTACTGATCTTAATCGCTTGCCGGCTGCATTATTTGTAATCGATGTAAAGCGCGAACACATTGCAGTTTCTGAAGCATTGAAATTAAATATTCCGGTATTTGCAATGGTAGATACCAACTCTGATCCTTCTAATATCGACTTCCCTATTCCGGCTAATGACGATGCGTTTAAATCCATCTCATTAATTACGGCACATGTGGGCAAGGCTATTGAAGAGGCCTTGATGGAACGCAAAAAAGATAAAGAGGAGGCCGGACATAAGAAGGATGAGGAGGAAAAAAGAAAAGTTGACGAGGCAGTAGAGGAGACAAAATAACTCTTCAATTAGCCGATGTGCTAATGTGATAATACAATTAAACATCGGTTAACAGCCGGTGTTTAATTTTTTAAAATAGATCGTAATCAAAAATTGTAATTCGTAAATCATAAATAAACTATGTCAGTAATAACCGCACAAGATGTAAATAAGCTGCGCACCATGACGGGTGCCGGTATGATGGATTGTAAAAAAGCACTTACCGAAGCAGAAGGCGATTTTGAAAAAGCCATTGAGATTTTAAGAAAGAAGGGTCAGAAAGTTTCTGCCAGTCGTTCGGATAGAGATACAAAAGAAGGCTCTGTGTTTGTAAGAACATCAGCAGACAATAAGGAGGCTGTAATGATTGCCTTAAATTGTGAGACGGACTTCGTTGCTAAAAACGATGAGTTTCAAAAGTTAGGTGAGTTGATTGCTGACACTGCGTTCACAAAAAAGCCTGCTTCAACCGAAGCGCTTTTAGCTGAAAAAGTAGAATCATTGACCATTGCTGAACGCATTACTGAATTGGTTGGTAAAATTGGTGAGAAGTTGGAGATCAGTTCATTCATTCATATGGCGGGTGAAGCTGTAGTTCCTTACATCCATGCTGGAAGTAAGTTGGGAGTGTTGGTTTCTTTGAAAGGTGTGAATGGAAAAGATGTAACGGAAGCGGGCAAGGATGTAGGCATGCAGATTGCGGCAATGAGCCCGGTGGCTGTAAACGAAAACGATGTTGATAAAACCATCATTGAAAAGGAATTGGAGATTGCAAAAGCTCAAATCATAGCCGAAGGCAAACCCGCCAATATGGTTGAGAAGATTGCTCAGGGAAAATTGAACAAGTTTTTCAAGGACAACACCTTGTTACCACAAACCTTTGTGAAGGATAACTCAAAAACAGTTGCTCAATATTTGGATAGTGTTACCAAAGGATTGACCGTAGCAGAATTTAAGCGCGTAGCGATTGGGTAAGAACTTTTTGAATAAGCGATAAAATAAAAAGGGAGCTAATAGCTCCCTTTTTTTATTTAAGCTTCTTGGAACAATAAAGCTTTAGTAGCAAAAATGGTGTGGATGATTATCATTATCAGTAAAGAAATCATCCAAAAGAGCATTGATTTGTTTGTTATTATATCCTCGATTAGAGAACCCGAATTACTCTCCATATAATCAAAAAGTTTCAATAGTCCGAATAAGATCGTGAAACTCACAAATGCTATTTCAAGCAGGCCCACATATTTCAAAACCTGAATACGCTTCCTCCTGACACAAAAAAAGGAAAGTGCCAGAATTGCAATGTTTAGGACAAGAAATAGAAGGATCACAATATCAGGCTTGGTTGGGGTTAGTTTTCTTTATTCCTAACTTAAAGATGATGTAAGCAAACAAAGAAATAGTACAAATCAACAATCCATAAATAATAGTTATTAATGCTACTTTCAATCCTCCCATAATCACCGGCATGGGTATCTCCTCCGGAGCCCCCTCAATCGCATCAAATGCAGTCAACAATCCATACATGGTGAATAGTGTGCCCCAAACGGCAGCAAAGGCACCTATATGTTTTACCGCTTCAATCAAATTGTTGGTTACTTCTTTCTTTGAAATGGAAAGGAAAGCTAAGTAAGCGATGAGTATCGTATTAGCTATAAGCATTATTAAAAGTGGAAATGTAAAATAAGGTCCACCCTCATAATGTAGTTCAATGAATTTACTGGCTAGCATAGTTGTAAAGTTTAGGTTAAAAATTTGTTTCGACAAGAATAATACAATAGGTCTTGCTATTTTATTTTCATTGATCAGATCCGGTCATGACGGTGGATTTAACGCCAGAGTTCTGCTATATGGCGGAAGCCATCTTTTTTATGTCGAAAAGCATACATTCAATGATCTTCATGGTATTGCATAGTTTGAATTGACTGTTTTTCCTTAAATATGCATTCGCATGAAGCAGATTGAATTGTTACTAGACCGAATCTTCGCCCATCATCGATGGGTAATGCATGTTTTGTACTGGCTTGTCATTCTATTACTCTATGTTATTTTTTTTGGAAGAAAGGAAAGTAATTATTTACAAACACTTTTCTTTGTTGGCTTGTTGATGCCGATAACTTTGGGTACCACTTATTTCTTGAATTACTATCTCGTGCCCCGTTATTTGATGAGGGATCGTTTTGGAATATTTCTTTTATATCTTATTTACACACTGATTGCATCCCTATTTCTTGAGATGATGATTTCGATGATCACATTTATTGTGATTGCCGAAGTACGGATAAAGAATATGAGTCCTGCCTCCTTTGATTTTTTCTTTTTATTAACCTCTCTTTTGATGGTGGTGTTTTTAGGGGTAGCCATCAAGATGATTCTTCATTGGCGGAAATCAAAGGAGGACTATCAAAAATTAATGCGTGATAAAGTTGAAACGGAATTGAAATTCTTGAAGGCGCAACTCAATCCCCACTTTTTATTTAATACCTTAAATAATCTTTACTATCTCTCAACAGAGAAATCGGATAAAGCACCGCAAGCAATTCTGGCACTTAGCGAAATTCTAGACTATGTATTGCACGCGGGTAAATCAGTTTTGGTACCGTTAAGAGAAGAGTTAAAACAAGTAGATAATTACATTGCACTGGAGCTTTTG
>Ga0154020_10006551_pt1 | contig 13649 bp, 15 predicted proteins | sample Klosneuvirus_201_FD_109709 | JGI IMG/M metagenome (GOLD analysis project Ga0154020, IMG submission 109709) | Active sludge microbial communities from wastewater, Klosterneuburg, Austria - Klosneuvirus_20160825_MG | ecosystem: Engineered > WWTP > Aerobic digester > Activated sludge | place... | reverse complement strand
TTCGAAAATTTCAGCAAACGCCTGGCCGAGCAAAAAGCCGCAGAACTTAGCTTACAGGACCTTATTCAAGAATATGGCGAAACCGCACGTACTGAATATTAATGAAGAGGATTTTGAATTCGCTTTATTGGGCTTAAGTATCCTTAAAGACCAATACGAAACGGCCATAAGCATTAACGACACCTTACTCATTCGTTTGGAGCTGAACAACAATTTCAGTTTGGCCCTCAAAGACAATAAACTCTTTAGTTTTTCACTGTTTACTTATGTCGACAAGGAATTTGGCATCGAATACCTTCTCATTCCAAATGCCAGCAATTTTGAAGAACCCAACATCAATACAGCCGGCAACACAGATCTTTTCTCGGAGGTGGCGGTTGAAGAAAGAAGTTTATTGGTGAAAGAATTGCCCAAAACAGATTATTTTCTCATTTTGAAAGGAGAGGAAATTGAAGGCCATAAACACAAAGTGATTCAGCGGATAAAAACCATGGCCGACTTATTAAGTGTTCAACTCATCGATGTTTCTGAATTACCAAGCCGAAGCAACCTGGTGTTTTGATCAACATTCACAAATTGTAAATACCTTTAGCCGATGGATGAACTCAAAAAACACATCACCCAGTTAAGGGAAGACTTTATGCTGGGTAGTCTTTCAGAGAAGGACGTGAGCGATGAGCCTTCACAGCAGTTTGAATTCTGGTTAAATCAGGCCATGAACGCGGAACTACCTGAATGGCAAGCCATGACCCTGGGAACGGTGTCTCCGGAACTCCGTCCATCTGCCCGCATCGTTTATCTAAGGCAGTTTCAAAACAACCAGTTTTGGTTTTATGGCAACTACAATTCACGCAAAGCCCAACATTTGAAACACAATCCCAACGCGTCCCTGAGTTTTTTCTGGCCTCAACTCGAACGCCAAGTTCGATTGGAAGGAACAGTGGAGATATGCCACGACAGCACCAGCGATGCATATTTCGATGGCCGGCCTTTTGAATCCAAGCTTGGGGCCTGGGCCTCAGCCCAAAGTGCCGTTTTAAAAAACAGAGAAGAACTTGAATCCCAATTGGAGCTGTACCGCAAAAAATTTGAAGACGGCAACATTTACCGTCCACCCTATTGGGGGGGCTGGGTGTTTACCGCACATTATTACGAGTTTTGGCAAGGCCGAAAAAGCAGGCTGCACGACAGGATTACTTACGAAAACATAAACGGACAATGGGCCATCAAACGAATAGCACCTTAATACCATGAACAAAGAAGAAAAAATCAAAAGCTTTGATTCCGGCGGTGTCGGACAATTTAATGCGGGCATGTATGGATTGCCGTTCTCTCAGGAGGAATGCGATACCATTATTGTTCCTGTGCCATGGGAAGTAACAGTAAGCTACGGAGGGGGCACGGCAAAAGGTCCTGAAGCGGTACTCAGAGCAAGTTATCAGGTTGACCTTTACGACCCCTTTGTAAAAGATGCCTGGAAACGTGGCATTGCCCTTGATGAAATTTCAGACGAAATAAAAAACAAAAGTGATACACTAAGAAGCCTTTCCGAAGAGTACATTGATGCCCTGGCCAATGGCGCGGATGAACACAATTCAGAGCTGACAAAAATTGCGGCCCAGATCAAAAATGAATGCCTTTGGTTGAATGATAAAGTGAAACAACGTTGTCTTCTTTTTTTAAATCAGGGGAAAACCCTGGGCTTACTTGGTGGCGACCATTCCACGCCATTGGGTATGATACAGGCTTTAGCGGAGAAAAACGAATCCTTTGGCATTTTACAGATCGACGCACATGCTGATTTGAGAGATGCTTACGAGGGATTTGAATTTTCGCACGCTTCCATTATGTTCAACGCGCTCAAAATAAAACAGGTGAGTAAGCTGGTTCAGGTGGGCATTCGTGATTATTGTGAAGACGAGCTCCACCTCATCCAAAGCAGCAAAGGAAGAGTTGAAACCTTTTTCGACCGGGACATCCAATACCAGATGTTCAGGGGCGATTCCTGGGAAAGGATCTGTAACCGAATTGTAAACGCCTTACCACAAACCCTTTATTTGAGTTTTGATATTGACGGACTCGACCCAAAACTTTGTCCACATACCGGAACACCTGTATCCGGAGGCTTTGAGACCGAACAGGTCCTGTTTCTTTTGGAAAAGATTGTGCGCAGTGGCCGGCGTTTTTTAGCCTTCGACCTGAACGAAGTTTCCCCGGGACCTGAGGGCGATGAGTGGGATGCCAACGTAGCAGCACGTTTACTTTACCGAATTGCGAATTTAGTGGCCTTTAGTCAAAATAAATAAAATGCAAAGGCTGATTCTTCTGATAGTGGTGTTCAGCGGGTTGTTTATGAATGTACAGGCAAAAAAATTAAAAGTTGGCACTTATAGGGCCCTGTTAACGCTTGATGAAAGCAACAACACGGTTCTTCCCTTCAATTTTGATCTGAGCTACGAAAATAAAAAACCAAGGATTACCATACGCAATGCCGGTGAAAAAATTAGTGTTGACGAAATTCGCCAGGATAAAGACTCCCTGTTTTTTAAAATGCCGGTATTTGACACTGAATTCAGGTGCAAAATTAAAGGCAATGTGTGGGAAGGTGTTTGGATAAATCACTATAGAAAAGAAAAAAATAAAATTCCTTTTACCGCGTATTATAATCAATCACAGCGTTTCGAAACAAAAGCCCTGGCCTCAGCTGAGTCTGTTGAAGGCCGATGGGAAGTGCTGTTTAAGGGACAGAACGGATCTGGCACGAAAGCCATAGGTGTTTTCCATCACATAGAACAAAGCGCCTTTGTGTATGGCACCTTTTTAACTGAAACCGGTGATTACCGTTATCTGGAAGGGGTGCTGAACGGTAACCAATTTTTACTGTCTTGTTTCGATGGCAGTCATGCCTTTTTATTCCAGGCCACACTCAAAGACAGAGAACATCTTGAAGGCACGTTTTACAGCGGAAGCCATTGGAAGGAAAACTGGATTGGTTTTAAAAATGATTCTGCGAAGCTGAGAAATCCGGATGAGATTACTTACGTTAAAAATAAAGATTCGGTGTTGGCCTTTAACTATCAGGATACAAAAGGCCATTGGGTGAGCTCCGCTGATGAGGCGTTTAAAAACAAGGTGATTCTGGTGCAGCTCATGGGCAGTTGGTGCCCCAACTGTATGGACGAAAGCCGCTATTTAAAACAAGTGTATGAAAAGTACAATTCCATGGGTCTTGAAATTGTGGCTTTGGCCTTTGAAAAATCTGCCGATCCTGAAAAAAGCAGGGCTCAGGTGGAACGCATGAAAAGCCGCCTTGAATTGCCCTACCCCGTCCTTATCACACAAAAAACAGGTAAGGACAAGGCATCTGAAACCCTTCCTTTTCTAAATGAAATTGCTGCTTTTCCCACAACAATCTTTCTCGACCGCTCGCGCAATATCGTTAAAATACACACCGGATTTAATGGGCCGGCCACCGGTAGCGCTTATACCGATTTTGTAAAGGAAACCGAAATGCTGATCGAACGACTGCTTGAGCAGCAATAACACCTGTTACATGCAATTACAGGGGCTTGAACTAAATTCTTATTACATTTAGGCTTTGGAAAACACGCCTTATGTTTACTGGTATAATTGAAACTTTAGCAAGGTTAGAAAAAATTGAAAAGAAAGGCAGCAATTTGCACCTGAGCTTTTCCTGCGCATTTACCAGGGAGTTGAAAGTAGACCAAAGTGTGTCACACAACGGGGTTTGCCTGACGGTAGTTGATATAAACGGACCAAATTACACTGTCACCGCCATAGAAGAAACACTTAGCAGAACAAATCTGGGAGCATTGTTGCCTGGTGATCTGGTTAACCTTGAGCGTTGTATGCCTGCGAATGGAAGATTCGACGGGCACGTGGTGCAGGGCCATGTTGATACGACGGCCGTGTGCAAAGCAATTCGGGAATTGAACGGAAGCTGGGAGTTTGAATTTGAATACCCGGCCTCAACTGAACACATCACGGTTGACAAAGGGAGTGTTACGGTTAACGGGGTGAGTTTAACTGTAGTTGCACCCGGAGCCCATTCATTTAAAGTATATGTTATTCCCTATACCTTTGAACACACCAATTTCAAAACCCTGAAACCTGGCTCAAAAGTGAACCTGGAATTTGATGTCATCGGAAAATACGTGGCCAAGCTATTGACCATGCGAGGTTAATATTTTCCTCGAGGAAACCCATTTTTCGTTTTTTAAGTATAGGGGTTTGTGTAATTTAACTTAAAATTATATCCATGAAAAGCATGCGCCACCTAAGCCTCTTCCTGTTCTTTTGTGTTTTTATGTTCAGCAGCCAGATCCTGGCGCAAAACAGCAACTCAGGCTTATTTGATCTTGACGGGGTGGTGTATGGGTACAATTATAATCCCGCAACCAAAGGGATCTTTAAAAAGGAAAAACAGATTCTTCTTGAAGGAACCCTTTCCGGAGTTCAGATAACGGTAAACGAAAACAGCCACCAGGTAATACGACAACTCACCAACAAAAAAGGAGAGTTTAAATTCAAACTTAAGCTGGGAAAGATTTACCGCCTTGAATTGGTGAAGTCCAATCATAATACCTGTTACCTGTTGATCGACTTAAGGAACATCCCTCCTGCCATTTTTGCTTCCGGATTCAGTTTTGATGCCATGGAACTAATCATGAACAGCTTTCTTAGCAAGGACACCATCAACAGCCAGTTACCTTTCGGTCGCCTCTATTTTAATCCCAAGGGCAATTTTATTGATTTTGAGGAGATTCTCCCAAAAAATAAAAAAACCCTTGAGCTGAGAAAAAAGGAAAATATGACTCCCGTTAACTTCATCAGGAAGTCGATTGAAAAAAACAAAGGCACCATTTTAGGCGAATCCATTGAGGCAGTTAAAAAACCCATTGGAGGAAAAACAGAGACCCCTTCTGACACTGGTGCAACAGGAGACAGCCTGACTGAACCCCTTAAGATATCCATGGTGAAACCACTAGAGAAAAAACCCGTTTCACTTAATTTTGAAAAAATAACAGAGGAAGACATCAGCAAAAAAGAGCTGGAGTTATCTGATATCAGAAGACAGATAGAGCTTGACAAAAAAAATGCAATAACCCATGAAGACAGCCTCGCTTTTCAGGAAAAAGAAAGGATTTTGGAAGCCGCCACAACCGAACTAAACAATGCGAAAAAACTCATTAGCCTTCAGAAACAGGAAATATCCAGCCAAAAACGTTTGCTGTTCTGGGCCGGCCTGAGCATTGCCTTCATTTTGTGTTTCCTGGGGCTGGTCATAAAATATTACCTCGATAAAAAAAGGTCCAACCACATTCTAAGCGAAAAAAACAGACGCATAACTGAAAGCATCAACTACGCCAAACGCATACAACACGCCATTTTACTCAGAGACGACGAGATCAGAAAAATACTGCCCAACTCCTTTATCTATTTTCAACCCCTCAACATTGTAAGCGGAGATTTTTACTGGATCTCCAAACACAACAACAAGGTGGTGGTGGCGGCAATCGATTGCACTGGGCACGGAGTACCGGGTGCCTTTATGTCGCTTATTTGCAATTCCATTCTGTACGAAACAATAATGGACAAAAAGATCCTGGACCCTTCAGAGATTTTATCTCGCCTGAACAAAGGCATTATTAATTTGCTACGTCAAGACAACGATGAAACGTCCAGCATGGACGGCATGGAGCTCTCACTCTGTGTTATCGACCATCAGGATTCAAGCATAGAGTTCGCGGGCGCAATGAATCCAGGCTTTATTGTTAGACAGGGAAAAGTAGAGATGCTGGAAGCCGATGTTCAAACCATTGGGGGCATGAACTACTTTTTGGACAAAAGCAAGGATGCTGAATTTACGACCACCAAGGTTCAGTTTGAAAACGGCATGAGTTTGTATCTGCTTTCGGATGGGTTTACCGACCAGTTTGGAGGGCCCGACAATAAAAAGTTTAACAACAAACGCTTCAAACAGCTTTTGCTTGACATTCAATCCTTGTCTATGGATGAGCAAAAAGACGCCATTGACAAAGCGTTGTTGGATTGGAAAGGGAATCAGGACCAAATAGACGATATCCTAATCATTGGAATGAAGTTTTAAGCCACCTCAACCAGATCCATGGGAATCTTAAGCATGCGCTTAAACTCCTTGCCTTTGATCTCCATCAGGTCATCCTCTTCATCATATTTCCAGATAATTTTAGCCTCTTTACCTCCCTCAATAAGAGACTCAAGCGTTTTGAACAAAATCAGCAGCTGTTTAATGGAACTCGAGTTGAAGTACTCAAAGTGGGTTTTTAATTCTGTTACTGGAAGGGGGTCTTTTGCATACTCCTTCATCCACTCAATTACAGGTTGGTAAAACTGGAAAGAGTCTTCAGGAAGGGATCGGCCCGAAATGATAAATTGATTGGCCTCTTTGTCGAGCACAACCTCTGGTGATTCTTTAGTACCTTTTAATTTGAGTGCCTTTTGCATGAATCAGATTGCTATGTTGAGAGAAAAAAACGACACCTCTTTTCCGGGTACCGGTTCAAAATGGTATTTCAAGTCTTTGCCCCCAAATTTAATTATTTCCATGAAGCCAACCCCTGCACCTGAGCCTTTTTTATTGCTTTCTTCGCTCAATATGGTTTCTGTGTAAAGGGCATCCAGAACTTCAGGATTTGCGGCCGCCTCACTCACTTTATCGATGTGTGAAGAAATGCGCTCAATTTTGGAGTTGAGGATGAAGTTGCCCGTCATCACGTGGTATTTGTTGTCTTTGTACAAAATCGCGAAAATCCCTTCTTTGCCCTTGTCCATCACAACGCCATGCCGGCTAATGTTTTGAAGCATTTCGATGAGAATGTAAATGATCTTTTTTCTTGCCCCGGTATTTTTAATGGCATCCAGATTGGTGGTAATGATGTCAAGTATTGGTAAAATGGTTTCTTGTGAGAAATCGCCTTTTTGGATCATAATTACGTTTTCATCAACCATGTTCCTGTACAAACGCGTAACCGTATCAATGTTCGCTCTGTTTTGTGATTCATTCATCCTTTCATTGGACAAATTTAAGATCAACTGCATGTGAAACATTGAAAAGCTTTGGCCTACACCGTCAAAAGCAAATTCAAGGGGGTAATTTGTTTTTCTGGCCATCTCAATCAACCCAATTCCTGCGCCCCCTTTAGCCGAAAGGTTGTTGTTCATCAGCGAGTTTTTATACACCTCCTCAAGCTCCTCCGTGGAGTAGGAATTCACAGCATCGAACTTTGAGGTCAGGCTGCCCTTAATGTTATTGTCAATTAAATTACTTGAACCAATATAAAAAGCATCGTTGATGTTTCTTACTAAAAACATCATGGGCATACCCACTCCCTGGGCTTTGGCATCGCTACCATCCGAATGCCTTATGATGTTTTGATAACATTCATTCATGAGGAAAAAGACCCGCTTTTTCACTGTGCTGGATTCTCCTCCACTGGCCTTGTTTAAAAGTAAAAACTCATAGGTAAGTTTGTCGTTGAAGTCGCCTAAATAAATCAGGCTAAAACTATCTTCAGCCAGTGTTTTATAAAACTTATATATTGTGTTTTCAGCCAAGGAATGGAAAGCGCCTAAATTATAAATCATTTGTTTCAACACCCTCTTCTTTCGTAAAAAAATTTAAGGAGTTTTGAGCCTTTATTTTAACAGCATTCTGAGGCGGCCTCCTTCCAATCCTGAGGCTATTTTAAAGCTTTTTTCAGTTTTTCAGTGATTTTTAATACTGCCGGGCAAACCAGTGTGTTTTTATAGGTGAGTTCAAGGATCTGGTGCATCTTTTTGCGATTGGTGTGAGGGTATTCTTTACATGCCGCCGGACGGTGCTCGTATATGCCACAAAAATTGTCTTCTTTCAGAAATGGACAAGGAATGCTATTGGGCACGTAATCCTTGTCCTCGTCCAATCTGAGGTATTTTTGGGTGAAGTCACCAGGTTTTAACTTAAGCCCCTTAGCGGCTCGCTCTATGTCCCTTTCATAAAATATGGGGGATGTGGTTTTGCAACAATTGGCGCAGGACAAACAATCCGTTTCAGCAAACACCTCATCGTGTAAGTCCAAAAACTGAAGGTCCAGGTCAGAAGGTGGCCTGGACTTTAGTTTTCTGTAAAAGTTCTGATTTTCCTTTTTTAAGCTTTTGGCTTTGGAGTTGAACTCCTCAAGCTTTGTATTCATTGAAAAATGAAACTGGAATTTCAAACAGCCGATTTATCGGCCAAGAATTAACTCGCTTTTTTTGCAGCTGCCTTTTTAGCCGGAGCCTTTTTTGCGGCTGCTTTTTTTGTTGTTGCAGCAGGCGCTTTGGCGGCCTTTTTCTTCTTTTTTAGGCGGCTTACTCCAGTACTGCCAATGTGAATTTTACCACGCTTTGATCTTTTGTCTCCTTTTCCCATAATGAAATTTAATTATAGGCGTAAATGTAAAAAATTATCTTTACCCTCACAATTCCCAACACCCTTGCCACAGCGAATTGCAAATTAACTTTTAATCAGCTTCCCATTAAAAATCGTTTTCATAAACAGGAGCGGCTTTGCAGTAAAAAACGCATTGAGGCCTTATTCAAAAAGGGCCGCGCCCTGAATCGTTACCCGGTTAAACTGATTCATATGCAAGCCGAAGCCGGATTAAAATTTCCTGCTCAGGCCTTATTTGTTGTTCCTAAAAAAAATTTCAAACATGCGCACGACCGCAACCAGCTTAAAAGGAGGATGCGTGAAGTGTATCGATTGAACAAAAATGAAATGTACCTGAAACTCGGTGAACGCAAACTTTTGCTGGCTTTTATTTACTTCTCAAGGAAAAATGAAGATTATGCTTCCATTGAAAAAAGCATCAAATTCCAGCTGGAAAGAATGGTGGACGAAGTAAAAACCTAACGTTTGTTGGCTTCCTTAATATACGCATCAAGGGCGCCGGTCATGCTTGGATTCTGAGGGTTGGGTGCGAAAATATCCAGTCGGTAGCCCAGGTTTTTAACCATCAGTCCGGTAATGTGACCAAATGCTGCAATGCGGGTATTGCCTTGTTTAAATTTTGGAAAGTTCTTTTTTAGAGAACGAATGCCTACTGGGGTAAAAAACACCAGGGCGTCAAACTCGTCCAAGGATTTTAAATCACTCAGGTCAGCTTCAACCGTTTTATAAAACTTCGCTTTGGTGTAAGTGATTTTAATTTCATCGAGCAAATCCACAATTTTTTCCTTGTGTACATCGCTGGCCGGTAAAAGAAATCGTTCAGCGCGGTTTTTACGAATCACATCCACAAGGTCTAGTATGGTGCCATGACCAAAAAATATCTTGCGTTTGCGGTATTGTATGTATTTCTGCAGGTAATAGGCCGTTTGTTCATTGATGCAGAAGTATTTTAAAGATTCGGGAACGGTGACCCTCATTTCATTACAAATCCTGAAAAAATGGTCAACGGCCAGTTTGCTGGTTAAAATTACGGCGCCATGTTCCAGAATCTCAATTCTCTGACTTCTGAATTCCTGAGAGGTTAGTCCTTCTACCTTAATAAACTGCCGGAAAGTAACGTTAATGTGGTGTTTTTTAGCGAGCTCGTAATAGGGGTTTTTGTCCGCTTCAGTAGGCTTTGGCTGAGAAACCAGTATGTGTCTTATTTTGCTTTTTGGATGATTGCTTACCTCCATAGGAGGTGGTGGGGTGAAAGAGACGAGTGGTTTTTTACCAGCTTTTTTTACCCGTTTTACACTATTTGCCCTTTCAATTGGCTCAGGCACTTCGGTGCTGGCAAGTACGATTTTTTCCTTCACCTTGCCGTTTAATGGTTTGGTTACTTTAGAATGCGCCGATTTTTTAGTCGATTTAAGCGGTGTTTTGGCCTTAGCAGGGGTTGCAACTAATGGTTTTTTTGCTTTGGAGGGCTTTGCTTTGGAAGATGATGTTTTGGAAGCTTTGGAAGAGGCGCCTGCCTTTTTTTTACTTTTCTGAACTGACATCAATTACCCGGCTTTAAAAGTTTCAATTGTGTATTTTACCAGTACGAGTTGAGGTAAAATTTCTAAAGCGCAAAAGTAGGTTAAAATTTGCAATATTCCTAACCCTTCCTCGCCAAAACTAAGCAGCAAGCCTTTTATCCATTTGATGAGCAACATGGCGCCTGCAAGCACAAGGGATAAAATGAGGATAAAATGAGGATTGATTTCCGAAAATCCCAAAAGCAGAAGCAGCGGGAACAAAAATAGACCGGAAACACGGTTCATGCTCCCGGAAATCACCCTGTACTCCTGAATAAACTTTCCCTTGGTGGAGATCGTCTTCAACAAGCCGTTCATCAGGGCCTTTAAACTCAGGATGAGGAGAATCACTCCCATAAAAAAAAGCACTTGCGTTAAAAATCCAGCGTCTTGAAGGAGAATATTGAACCTCCTGTTGACTGAAAATGCAAGAAAGGAAAGATTGAGTACAAAAAAAAGATTAAGCAATTGAGGATACAGTTCAGCGCGACCAATTTCTTTTCTTTCAAACTTTCTCTGGGTTTGAAAACTAAAACCAAACTGAATGTTTCTGACCAGGTTCTGAAAAGAGTGTTTTTTTACTGTGGTAAGAACCACCAATCCGGCCAACAGGTAAGCTGAGATCCAAATGGGCTCGGAACTATGATTTAAGGCCAACCCATGCCCGTTTGTTGATTTGAGCAGGTGTTCACTAAAAATATGCGTTTCTGAAAGGGAGATCACATTACAGCGCAAAAGTTCGCGAAATACAAAAACCAAACTTTACTTGTCCATCCGACCAGGAATCAGTTGTATAAGGGAGGTAATTGTTTTCTATAATTCCTGATGCGTTGGTAAACAAGAGGCTAAACACATGGCCACCCGTCTCAATTTCAAAACCCAAGGCCAGTGGCAAGGTTACAGAAGGGTTGTTGTGGTAGTAAGGCGCGAAATTGAAAAAATAGTCGCCTATGATGCTAAACCGTTTTGTGAGCTTAAGCCTTCCGCCAAAACCAAGTGAAAAAAACCCGTTTACGTCAGCTTCAGATGAGTTTGCATTGTAACTTTCTTTTATGAAGTTTCGGTACATGTAGGTCGGCAAAAGCTCAAGCGACAACCAATCGGTGATCTTGCTTGCAATGATCAATTGTGTACAATAATTGAAGCGGTGACGTTCGTCGGTTTCGAAATCTTTTTGTACGCCTGCATAAAGTTCGTTGGTTGGAGCAAAAGAATAGCCAACACTTTCGAACAAAGCAATGGATACCGGAATTTTAAAATCACTGGTTTGTTCAAGGAACCTCCACTTAAAGTTGCCATCGAACAATTTGTTCAATTTACTTCTCCCAATGCCTATGCAAAGTTTATCGGTGATGCCGTAATCAAAACTAAAGCGGATATCCGTTACCTGATCGAAGCCAAAAAAGGTTTGAAAGGTATTGTTAATGGGATTGGGGACTGTGGCGTCGTAGATATTACCAAAGCGGTGCAGAATCCTGAAATCCAAATGTTGCTTTTTTACCGTTTCGATGGTTTGCGCATTGGCAATACGCATGGTCTTAAAGGTAGCATACACCTTTTTTGGCCCTTGGTCGGTTTCGGCAATCAAACTCAACAGATCTTCCTCCTGGCTATTCATTGATAATGAAACCAACACCAAACCTGTAAGTATTCTAAATCCTGAGATTGACATCATTGCTGCTTAGGATTACTTTTTTTGGAAGGCCTCAAGGGTTGAGTTGATACTTACATCCACAAGCTCAGCAATGTTTTTTACGTACATGGAAGGCACTTTGATATTGTAATCCGCCACCTTCACCTGAAACTTACTTTGAATCTTGTACTCATTCCCCACTTTGGTAAGTGTACCGTTGAGCGTGATTTCCTTCTTCACACCGTGCATCTCCATAATGCCTGTGATTGTTACTTTATACTCCCCGTCCTTGCTGTGATCAATCACCTCATTGATTTTTCCTTTGAATTCTGCGTTTGGAAATTTTGTGCTTTCCATGTAGTTCTCATTAAAATGCTCTTCCATCAAAGCATTCTTGAACTTAAAATTTTGTATGCTTACCCTTATCTGAATATCGTTGGTGGTTGTTTTGAAAATAATCACGGCTCCTTTGTTTTGCGCCTCGATGTCCTCGAGTGGCGCGCTGGAAAAAAACGTGATGAGTGTGCTGCCTTGTTTCGCCGTATAAATCTGCCCTGCAGAATTGAAAGCCAAAGCAATAAAGGTCAAAACAAAAATAAAAGCTTTTTGCATAGTCGATTTTTAATCAAAATTAAACTATTTCTCTTAATTCGCAATCCTTCATAAATTTAACCATGAGTTGGGGAAAGGCATAATTCCTGAGTTTTTTGAGTGTGGTAGTCTCCGCTGTTGAGAGAGTGGTTTTTAAAGGGTAAAATACATAAAACACTGCGTAAATGGTTTGGTGACTGAGCTGGTGTTTATACTCTCCCGAACGCAATATCAGGGCGCTTTTGAGGCCTTTTGTTTTGAATTTTTTTTCAGCAGCCTTAATCCCTTCTGCTGAAGAAAGCTTTGCTTCGCTTTCAATAAGCGGGAATTCGTATAAACCTTGCCAGATGTCTTTTTTCTCACGCTTGCAGATGCCAAGTGTTTTGTTTGCATCAATGCATATCATGTAATTAAAATACCTGACTGTAACACTGGCTTTTTTTGACTTTACCGGCAAGTCCTGCACATTGGATTTTGCAAAAGCCAGGCACCGTGTTGAAAAAATACATTTTACACAATCTGGTGTTCTGGGTTTACAGTACTGTGCACCAAATTCCATAATGGCCTGGTTATAGATATCGGGTTTGTTTTTTGGCAACAGGGCTGTAGCCAGTTGCTGAAAGGCTTTTTTGCCTGTAGCCGAGTCAATTGGCGTATCGATACCAAACACCCTGCTCAGCACACGGTAAACATTTCCATCAACAACCGCGTGGGCCAAGCCATAGGCAAAGCTGGCTATTGCGGCAGCTGTATAATCACCTATACCTTTAAGTTCAAGGATTTGGTGGTGCTGCGCCGGAAATTTTCCCTTGAAGGTGGTGGCAATAGTTTTAGCACTTGCATGCAGGTTTCTGGCTCTTGAATAATAACCCAAACCCTCCCACATCTTCAAGACCTCATTTTCGGAGGCCTTCGCGAGTTTTTTTACATTGGGAAACCGTTCTATAAACCGCTGATAATAGCCTAAACCTTGTTTCACCTGAGTTTGCTGGAGTATTATTTCGGATAACCATATTTTGTACGGATCCTTTTCTTCTCTCCAGGGCAGCTCTCTTTTGTTGGTTTTGTACCAATCGATGAGTCCTTCTGCAAACCAGTTGTTCACACCTGAAGATTCACCTATTTTCGCTCTCATTCTTGCAATATTGCGGTTTTTTTGCTCAGTTTTCTCACAAAACCCTAGGATTTTAACATTTTGGGCTCGGTTTTTGGCAGGCAAACAACCTTTTGCGGAGTTGTAAGTGTTTGACTATTAATAAACCCGTCATTCCAAAAAAAATTTTCATTTGTTGATATTAATAGTATCTTTGCTGCCCGTTTTAAATTACAATTAATTGATTTTAAACAATTTGTAAAATGACCAAAGCAGATATTGTAAATGAAATATCAG
>Ga0154020_10006550_pt1 | contig 13650 bp, 9 predicted proteins | sample Klosneuvirus_201_FD_109709 | JGI IMG/M metagenome (GOLD analysis project Ga0154020, IMG submission 109709) | Active sludge microbial communities from wastewater, Klosterneuburg, Austria - Klosneuvirus_20160825_MG | ecosystem: Engineered > WWTP > Aerobic digester > Activated sludge | place... | reverse complement strand
TCGCCCGCTGCATCGCGACCGCTTCGAGCTTCCGCGCCTCGTCAATGCGAAGCTGCGGCTTGCCCTTCGACTTCCGTCCGATCGGCGTCACCTTCAGCCACGGATTCGACTTGCACAGCCCCTGCTCCGTCGCCCACTTCCACAGCCGCTTCGCCGCATACAGGTGCAGATGATGCGTCGTCACCGACAGCTTCCGCTTGGTATGTGGCGAAACCTTCTCGACGAGCGCCGCATACATCGCGCTTGCCGTGGGCGCACTGAGCGACGAAGCCGCCGAACGAACCGGCAGCCAGCCTTTGAGCAGCCGCGCCATGTACTCACTGGTCGCCTGTTTCTGTCCACGCACTCGGTCCATAAAGTCCAACCACAGATCGACAAGCTCACCGATCGTCTTCGCCTTTGCCTGCTCTTCATGCCGTATCAGCTTGTTCTTGAGGTCTTCCGCTTCTTCCATTGTTTTGAAACAGACACTCCGCTTCTTTCCATCCTCGGCTATCACTAGACGATACTTGCTCGGGCCATCGCCCAATCGCGTGGGTAGCGGGCAGGACTGGAGAGAGGTCGAAGCCCGCCGAGGTAAACGAAAGGGAAGAGGCTGAACGAGCGAAGAGTCGCGGCTGAGCCTCGGGCCGACTGCTAGCAAGTGGCAGCAGCCGTCCACCAAGGGACGGACTGCGCAGCAGGAAGTCCTAACGGCCAGGCAGCACGGTGGTGAAGGGCTGTCCAGGGTCGCGCAGCGTCAGCGGAGCGATGAGCGAAGCGAGCTTGCCCTTGACTGCCCGAAGCCACCGTGCAACCCGCGCCTACTTCACTATTGAGTTCGCTACCCACGGAGTTGGGCGATGAACCTATACTCTATTCAGGGGCGCTGCCATCGCACAGAGTGTGTCTGTTAGCGATAGGCAGTCCTTCGGACAGAGTTCGCTGGCTTCTGTCGGCACGGACCGCAAGGATTCTGGTTCCGTCCCCATTGCGACTTTGCGGCACGTCTCCGCAGCCGTCCAAACGACCCCCGGCCCCGTCGAACCCTTGCCTCGTTCATCCACCGGGTAGCTCGGGACGACCAAACATGCCTGGGGGGTTTTTCCTTGAAAGTCTCGACAGATGGTGGACTTCTGCAGTACGATGCTGGTGGGCGCTTTATGGTCGACGTGCCCGTTCGGGTGGTCAAGAGCGTCTTTGCTAAGCCAGCACCTACGGACAAAAGTCCTCATGGATATCTCTCCATTCTTTATTTATATGCTGCCGGTCTTCACCCTGCTCGCACTCGGTGCGCTCGGTAGCACCAGAAGGCTTGGCTTCTGGCCCACCGTACTCCTTTCGATTGTCTTGACACCGATTGGCGGATTTGTTGCAACGATGATCTCTGGCCAGCGCAAGCTGAAGAGAGCGACGCTGGGCAAGCCCAAGGCCCCATCGACAGAAGCGGCCGTGAAGTAGCAGGATCCAGATCACGATGGATAGTGAAGCTCCACAGACCTTTCGCGAGCGGGTAGCTAGTTGGCTGCTCCGTCTTCAGTTTTTTCTCTATTGCACGTTGGTCTTGGGCCTGCTGCTGATCGGCTTTATTTGGCAGAGGATGTTCTTGATCGTTCCTGCCGGAAGCGTCGGCGTCATCTATCGGCCTCTGAAGGGGGGCACGGATACCCAAAGGAAGTTCACCGAGGGACTACACATCATTGCGCCCTGGGACAAGCTTGCCGTGTACGATATGCGATTGCAGCAGCAGACTCTCGAGTTCAAAGTTCTTAGCGATGAAGGACTATCGCTCGGGGTGCAGGTAGCTGTCCGGTTCCAGCCAAATGAAGAGATGGTCGGCCACCTGCACAAAGACATAGGCACCAACTACTTCGAGTTGCTGATCAAGCCCGAGATCGAGTCCCACGTGCGCAAGCTCTTCGGCAACCGGCCCGCCCATGAGCTTTACTCCACGGTGCGCGAAGTGCTTCAGGAACTCAGCCAGATTAGCGTGCCGGGCCGACTCGAAAAGACCGACAAGGGGTTGATCTCCCGACCATATGTGCAGCTACGTGAAACCAAGCTCACCATCGTCGAGCTCCCGAAAATCGTCGAAAATGCCATTTTGGAGAAGTACCAGCAAGAGCAGCTCATGCTCGCCTACAAATTCAAGCTGGAACGCGAGCAAAAGGAAGCCGACCGCAAGCGCACCGAGGCGGCTGGCCTCCGTGACTTTGCACAGATCGCCGGCAAGAGCGTCGACCTCATACGCTGGCGCTCGCTGGAAGTCGCAAGCGAGTTCGCCAAGTCGCCGAGCTCCAAGTTTGTCGTGCTCGGAGGTGGGCAAGGTGCCCTCCCGATGATCTTGAACCTGGGGGAATCGTCCCCGCCTACACAGCCGGCAGCCGCAGCCGAAAAGCCAGAATCGGACGCGACACTCCCACAGACAACAACGGTTCCAGACAAGGGACGGCCCCCAAAGACCGCTCCCGGCGCAAAGCCGGAACCCGCGCCCGGTAAGAGGGTGGACACAAAGGATGCGGACCGGACGGACTCAGCATCCAAAACTGAGGAAAAGCGATCGACGCAGCCGGCCACCGGCCCAAGAGCGGTCCAGGCGACCTCTTCTCCTTAGTTGCGTCCGGTCGCCTCTCCCCAAATCTCCATGAGCTCCGCGACCACGCGCCCGCTCGGCTTCGGCGCCTCGACGAGCTTCGGCGCCGGCAGTACTCCGTAGCGACGCAGCCGGAGGAAACGGTTCCGCAGGCTGTCGAAGTCACGCACGGAGACGTCCTTGTTTGCCGGCCGGAACCCAAGCGGGATCGCCAACTCCTGAATGGCTGGACTACGCAAAAACTCTATCCAGTGCTGCGCCGCTTCTTTCTGTTCGGGATCAGATTGAAAGATGACCGCGGGATGGCGAGCAACGAGCGTAGGCCGAGGATATAAGAGCGCCATCCTTTTTAGCGCCAGCGCATTGGAATCAATGCGCTCGAGCAACGGCAGGGCTAGATGCTCATAGGTGACGACTGCATCAAGGTAGTGCGGCCCCTGGGTGAACATCGCTTCCGTGAGCGCTTGCTCTGAAATCAGCGGCAGCTCAAGACCCGCCTCGCAGCGTCGCAACCACTTGCGCAGCGCTTCCCTCGACGTTGCTAAAGCCGCTTCCACCTCGCTCGATGAGGGATGCGAGCTCTGCGCGTCATGCGGAGTATCCATCGGCCGCGGCGGCAGGAGATAGTCCTGGCTCAGTAGATACAAGGAGGCGATGCCACCGGCGAAGCGGGTCGGCCATGGATGGCCAATCTTGACGCCTCCCCAGAGCGCCACAGTTTCGAGCGACGGAAGCATCCCATCGCCGGAAGGACGAATGTTCTGAGCGAGGGCGCCGCGCTTCGGCGTCGGCTGGGACAATAGTGGGGCGTACAAGTCCTCCCACGTACCCGGCTTCATCGACTCGACCGGGAGTCCAGCCAGACTCGGATCGCGCGGAATCCCGGCACACAGGCCGCGCACCCATTGGCCTTCCTCGCTTGGCTGCTCACGAAGCAAGAAGGAGAGCAGGTTCAACCGATCTTCCCAGAAGAGGACGACGACAGGCGATTCAATGAGGTCCGCTTGACTGTTCAGATCAACAGCAGGCGTGGCCGGTCGCCGAGCATGTTCAAGATAGCGCAGCAAGAACTCATGCGTCGGTGCCCAGATCGTAGGGTGCAGCTGTCCAGTCAGAATCGCGCGTGCGGCATCAAGGTCGTCCATCGACAGGAGCTTGATGTGAACGTTTGGGCAGAAGCGGTGAAACTGATTTCCTGCCGCATCCAGCCAGGGCTGGATGTACTTGCCCGCCGCCATTTCAAGGAGAATGGGGCGCTCGCTCTGCGACATGTTGCCGCAGATTTCTTTGGCAGAAAACGGTGTCGCTGGGTTGTCATTCGAAAAGGCGGATTGTTCGTGCGGATGAAGCAGGGCTTCCCCCCGGAAGACTCCGTATAGCAGCGCCACCAAGCAGACAATGCCCAGGACAGACCTAAGAATCTGCCGTCCGGTATCCGCAAGCGACGATGGCTCTGGGTCCGGCGAGGCCTGGGGCTTGGCACTATCCTTGGACATTTTTGCTGAAGGCCGGAGTCATCCTGGCAGAAGAAGGCCGTTAGGAAGGGCGTGAATCGACGGATCAGGCCACCGTGGTACTCGCGGCGGCGGACTGGGGCTTGGCTGACTCGTCCTTTTTCATCTGCGAAACAGCCTGCTTAGCCTGCTCGAACTCAGCGCGGAAGTGCTCACGGATTGCCTTGGCATCAAAGTTCAAAATCGTTCCACCTGATTCGAGGTGGGCGACAAAGATGCGGCCAGTGGCCAGCGTAAAGGCGCCACCCACGATCGGCATGGACACCGCGCCCAGCGTGGGTCCGACGATGGGGAGGAACTTGATCAGCGAGCTACCCAGGGTCCCGCCGATTGCCGCGCTGCCCAGCCCCGCGACCAGGCTCGCGAGGATCTTCTTGGAGACTTGCTCCGAGAAACCTACGTCATAGAGCTTGGCCAGCTCCCGCAGCATCTTGAGCTGCACGCCAGCCACACCGACGAAATCTACAATGGGCATCGGCACAAGCCCAACCCCGAGCGCCCAGAGTACGTTGCGGTGGACGATCGACTGAGCCCGCTCGACCCGCGCGGCCGGCTCGAGGACCGGAGGCGCGGCTTTGCCTGCAGCGCTCGCCTCCGCTGTCACCTGAGGCGGACCGGTCACCGGTTGAGGCTGCGCAGAACTGACGGACGGAGTAGTAGACATGGATGCCTCCCTTGCTGATAGAAGAGAAAAATCAGCCTTTATAGTATCATCGCTCTTTAGGCGTTGGCTATAGTTATTGCCACCCGTCGCGAGCTGCCCGGGCTCATCGAAGCCCCTTCAGAGTAAGGGAGCGGAACAGAGACAAGAGCCACAGTTCGGGAGATCGCCGCCAGGATCCGAGGGGGGCTCTCGGCAGGAAGCAGCGACAGTTCAGCGAAAACCTGTACCTTGAATCAAGGATTACCGTCGCCCATGATTTGCTTAGCGGAAAAAGGTCGAGCATCAGCATGAGCCCTGGAGATGCGGTCTACTGGTTGCGTGCCCACCGACCTCTTGAGCGGCCGGCGGCGCGGCTCCTTTGTCTTCCCTATGCCGGCGGGGGCGCATCCCTCTTCCATCACTGGTCTGCTGGGGTACCACCCGGCGTCGAAGTTCGTTCCGCACAACTTCCAGGCCACCAGGATCGATTCCATGAGCCTGGGCTTCAGTCGGTGAACGACATCGTCGAGCACCTGGGCGCTGCGCTCAAAGCCCTGCCGCAGGCCCCCCTTGTCGTTTATGGTCACAGCTTCGGCGCATTGCTCGGCTACGCGCTTGCGCAGAGGCTGCGCGCGACCCCTCTCTCCCCGCGTGCGCTCGTGGTCGGCGCGCGACGGGCTCCACAGCTACCCGCAACTACCAGCAACATCCATCACCTATCAGACTCCGCATTCAAGCAGGAGCTCCATCGCCGCTACGGAACGTCCTGGGCCTTGCTGCAGAATGAGGAGCTGATGAGTCTGGCTATGCCTGCACTACGCGCGGATATGGCTGCGGTGGAAACGTACCATTATGTTCCAGACGCACCCCTTGATATTCCGATCTTGGTACTGCGAGCTCGACAAGATGTCTCCATGTCTGCCGAGGAAGCGTCGGCGTGGCGCGAACAGACAACTCAATCCACTATGATTCACGAAGTGGACGCTTCACACCTCTTCATCGATACGCATCGCGCATGGGTTCTGGCTCGCGTTGCTGAGCTTCTTAGGGGCCTGTCGCAAAACAAGTAGTCGGTGTCGATTCCTACGCTGACCCAGGCTTCGTTCTTGGCAATGTCGTAGACCTCATAGGGAGCGGCTCTGCCCAACTCCGGAAACATGAAATCATGGACCCGAACGGGCTCCGGATTCCCTTTGGGCCGCAGCTCTCAGCCGCCGCTTTGAAATTTCGCGACGAGCGCTTAGCGTGTCGAACCCGAAAATATCGTAGCTGGATGGCAGCGAAGCAAAGCGAGCGTCCAACTTCACATCTTGGCGGCATCGGCCAGCGCAATATCGACAGCTTTTGGCAAGCGATGTGACTTGATGGAGCTTAGCTTCCCATAATCGAGAGTCACCACCTGATCGGCGCAGGAAAAGTAGCGGTCATCATGGCTGATGGCAATCACCGTCTTCCCTCGCCCTTTCAGATCTTGCAACAGCACTTCATAAAAGTACTGGCGGAACTCGGGATCCTGATCCGCTGCCCACTCATCGAATACATAGATGGGGCGGTCTTCGAGGAGCGCAGTCACCATGGCCAGGCGCTTGCGCTGCCCGGTCGATAGATCAATCGTCTTCCATTCGTCATCGATGAGCTGCGTCTTCTGTGAGAGCTGAAACTTTTCTAGAAGTGACCGCAGCTCAGCGCTCGAGCCGTTCGCTATTCCGTACAGCTTCCGGAACAGATGAAAGTCGCTGAAGATGGCGGTGATCATCTCGCGGTAGGCCTGCCGGTTGTGCGGCAGAATCGTGACCCCATTTATGGACAGCGTTCCGGCGGTCGGCGGATACAGGGTGGTAATCGTCCGTAGGAGGGTGGTCTTGCCGCTGCCGTTGCCGCCGACCAAAAAGACGATCTCGCCGGCGCGAATCGTCAAGCTGATGGGACCGACAGCAAAGACCTCTTGGCCGTTGGCGTCGAGCCGGCGGAACTCGAGCTCAGAAAGTCGCATCTCTGAAAATGGCTGGCCAGCCCAAGCGTCCGTCGTAAGCGTCGTCTCTTTCGATGCTGACTCCTGCAGACGTTGCTGTAGCTGCACAATGTTCTCCGCCGCCAGGTCGGCTCTTTCGTATGCCGGGACCGCGTAAAGCACGTGCGAGAGGGGCGCCAAGATCAAGAGCAGCGCAGAGATACTGGCCATCGTCGCGTGGGTGTCGGTCTCGGTGAACTGGGGGAGGACGAACACGGCGGCGCCCATCAGCGAGAGCTGCAACACCTGGCCAAAGACGAAGTTCTCCTGGCTTAGCAGGTTGCTTGCCACAGTGGTGTCCTTGAGGGAGGTCGCCACCCGCCCAAACTCCGCATGCAGGGCATCGCTGCGCTGAGTACGCAGGCGCACTTCCTTGAAGCCGTCGATAAAATCGTTCAGCAGCCCGAACAGCCGCATACGCGTACCAGCAGCGTCGTGCAAGATTCGTCGCATGCGCGGCTGGCGATTCACGTGATACAGGGCGGCGAGGGCGTAGACACCCAGAGTAATGAGCAGCAGGTTTAGAGAAACGACCGCGAGATAAAAGATGGTGCAGGCCAGCATGACCGCGCCCTGCAGCCCCAGAGCCAGGGGCCAGGCGGAGCTTGAGAGGATGCTCGTCTGTTCCGTCAGCCGCTCATAGATTTCCGCGGTGCCGATTTGCTCGAGCCCGAGGAGCTCAGCGCGACGGATCCAGTTGGCCAGTTCGATCCGCATCCGGCACAGCGCCGACTCGATGTTTCGTGACGTGCGCCCCACCGAGTATCGGAGGCCCAGCAGAAAAGCCACCACGGCGGCGAGAAACAAGGCGAACGTTGCCATGCCCGCTTGCTCGCTGCTGCGAGCGGCCGAGTTGACGAGCGCCAGGGTGGCCGCATTGGCCATGCCCGAGATTGCTGCCGCAACGATGATGCGTACCCAGGACCCAGGTTCCTCTTTGTTGACGAGTTCAATGAGCATGGATCACGTTGACTCAGTCCGTAGTTTGCGCGCTTCGAGCTGGGATTGGCGGATGGAAAGTAGACTCTCTCTTAGGATATCCAGGCCCCGGTCAAGTTCATCGTCGGGGATGGTCAGGGGCGGGATGAATTTTATCACCTGATCCCGCGCGCCACTCGTTTCAATCACCAAGCCGCGATCAAAAGCTGCTCGGCACGCCGACTGGGCCAGCTCACCCGACTGGCAGTCGATAGCCTGGATCATTCCTCTGCCTCGCACCTTCAACGGCAGATCAGATAGCTCCTCTGCGATCTGCGATAGGCGAGCACGCAGATGGCGACCTTTGCGCTGGCTCTGGGCGGCAAACCGCCCATCCTGCCAGTACTGCTCGAGTGCCGCAGCACCAGCAACGAAGGCCAAGTTGTTTCCCCGGAAGGTCCCGCTGTGTTCACCAGGTTGCCACTGATCGATCTCTGGGCGAATCAATACCACAGACATGGGAAGGCCGTAGCCGCTCAAGGACTTCGACAGAGTGATCATGTCTGGCACGATGCCTGCCTCTTCGAAGCTGAAGAAGTCACCGGTGCGACCGCAGCCCATTTGTATGTCATCGATGATGAGCAGGATGCCGTGCTGGCGGCACAGCGTTGACAGCCGGCGCAGCCAGTCCGCCCGTGCCACATTGATGCCGCCTTCTCCCTGGATCGTTTCGACCAGCATGGCCGCTGGCTGATCCAGCCCACTGCTGCGATCGCTGAGCATCCGTTGCACATAGTCAATGCTATCGACCTCGGCACCCAGATAGCCATCGTAGGGCATGAAGACGACGTTCGACAACGGTTGACCAACGGCTCTGCGGTAGTGGCGGTTGGCGGTCGCCGCGACCGAGCCCAAGGTCATGCCATGAAAGCCGCCGGTAAAGGCAATTACTGTGGGATGGCCCGTGACCCGGCGGGCCAACTTCAGCGCGGCTTCCACCGCATTGGTCCCAGTCGGCCCGGTAAACTGCACTTTGTAGGTAAGGTTGCGTGGCCGCAGAATGGTGCTCTCGAGCGTCGCAAGGAAGCGCTGCTTGGCGAGCGTGGCCATGTCCAGAGCGTGCGTGATTCCGTCGTCGCGGATGTACTCGATGAGTGCTTCTTTGAAGCCGGGGTTGTTATGCCCATAATTCAAGGTGCCGGCTCCGGCGAAAAAATCAATATAACATTTGCCGTTTACATCCTCTAATATAGCATTTCTGGCGCGGGTGAAAATAGTCGGGAACGATCTGCAGTAGCTGCGAACATTGGATTCCATTCGTTCAAACGTTTCCATGAACTTATCCATGAGTCTCTCCATTCTTCATCAAATCGGATGTCAGAGCGTTTTTCGACGCTGATGTTTTTTCCAAGTGCTGCATGCACGTCGAAATCCGCGCCGCCAGAGTTTCTACATAGGGGCGTACCATCATGGACACATGATTGCCGGGCACGGTGATGACCTCGACACTGTCGCGGACAAATGGCTCCCAGCCCAAGGTCGGCTCCTGGTGGTCTTGCATGGTTTTTTTGTTCTTGGACAAAAGCTCTGCGGCGCGAAAGAGCGTAATGGGTACTGCGATAGCTGGGCCCGGCTGATACGAGGTTAGCAGATTGCTCTTATACACATCGAGCCAGCCTCGCACTTGCTTGAGATCCGCGCTGGGCGCCAAGAGTTCCAGTCGCACGAGCTCCTCTTTGAGGCAAAGCATTCGCTCCTCGGCATGGAGCGGCAGCAACGCCTCGTAATCCAAGGCGGTTTTCTTTTCAAACATGAGCGCGAATCCCTCGGCCAGCCCGACGAGCCAACGCGTCTCATCCCAGTTTGCTTCGGGACGGTCCGAGACGTCGCTGGGGGCGCTGCTGTCAAAGAGCAGGACCCGAGCCACCTCCTGCCCGGCCCGCAGGAGCTGTCGGGCCATCTCGAAGGCGACTTTGCCGCCAAAGGAGTGCCCGCCTAACACATAAGGGCCCTGCGGTCTTATTCGCCGGATTGCAGCGATGTTATGAGCAGCCATCTCTTCGACTGAAGAAAAGGGAACCGTTTCGCCATCCAAGCCCACGGCCTGCAAGCCGTACAACGGTTGTTCTGCGCCTAGGCAATGCGCCAACTCGTAGAGGTAAAGGACATTTCCTCCCGCGCCGGGCAGACAGAACAGCGGCAGCCTATTTCCACTCGGCTGAATGGGCACCAAAATCGACCAGTCGGCTTTCTGACCTGCTGCGAGCTCGCGAATCCGACTGGCCAATTGCTCGATCGTCGGCGCGTGAAACAACGTGGCCAAGGGAAGGTTCTGGCCGAAGTGCTGCTGAATTCTCGCCATCAGGCGCACGGCCAGCAGTGAATGGCCTCCCAGCTCAAAGAAGCTATGCCGCACCGAGACTGAGTGAACGCCGAGCACCTCCGCAAAGATGTGGACGAGCTTGCGCTCGAACTCGCTGCGCGGCGGGACGAACTCACGTGCCTCCTTCGGACTCTGCGGATGGAAGGGATGGACCGTGGGCGCTTTCTCTTCTGGCTGCAGCCAGCCGCGTAAGGGCTCCTGCGGAGCGGTTGCCAGTCCTTCAGCAAGACGCGCCAGCAGCCGCAGCCACTGCGCGAGCATGCGGTGGAGATCCGATTCGGCAAAGCGGACGGCGTCATAGACCACGCGGAAGCGAAGTTCCTCACCAGGCGTCACCAGGGCGGTTAATGCGTGCTGCGTCTGGGCACCGATGGAGCCGACATCGCAGATCTCGAACTTGGTCGGCGGCAGCGCGCCGGGAGCTTCAGGTTCCCTCTCCGCGGTCGCTTTTATCGGATAGTTCTCGAAGACCAGCACGCTCTCGTACAGAGGTAGGGCACCGGGGACCTCACTCCAGCCATGAATCTGTCCTGCGGAGCAGTAGGCGTGGCTCTGCTGTTCCATGCCCTGCGCTTGCAGCGTCCGGAGCCAGCTCGCCAGCGGCTCGTCCGCCGCCGCCGCCAACCTGGCGCGGATAGGCAGGGTGTTGACGAACAGCCCCACGATGGTCTCGACATCGGCCAGCTCCGGCGGCCGTCCTGAGACGGTGGCGCCAAAGACGACATCGCTCGTACCGCTGTGCTGGCCGAGAAGCAGCGCCCACGCGGCTTGCGTCAGCGTATTTGTCGTGAGCCCGTGCCGCTGGCCGACAGCAATGAGTTTGTCCGTGTCGGTAGCCGGCAGAACCGCATCCAGAGAGGCATAGCGTTGCGCCTCCTTTTCGCCGCCCGGCCGGGTCGCAAGGGGCGTCGGGGAACGAAACCCTTGTAGCTCACTTCGCCAGAACGACTCGCTGCGCGTCAAGCTCTGCGCCATCAGCCAACGGATATAGTCATGGTACGGACGGCTGGGCTTCCACTGCGGAGTCCGGCTGTCACACTCCACCTGGTAGGCCGAGAGCAGCTCGCGGAATACGATGGGAATCGACCAGCCATCCGTCAGGATGTGGTGCCGTGTGAAGACCACGTGATGGATGTTCGGGGCGAGCTCAAACAGCGACAGCCGCAAGAGGGGCGCGAGCATAAGCTCGAGGCCGCGGCGCCGCTCCGCCGCAATGTGCTCATTGATGTGCGCTTGTTGTTCCTCCCGTGGCAGCCCGAGCAGCGAGTGATGTTCGATCGGTAGCTGCACCTTCCGAAGGACGAACTGCAAGGGACTCGGCAGACCCTCCCAGACAAACCCGGTGCGCAGGATCGGGTGGCGGGCCAGCACATATTGCCAGGCCCGCAGCAACGCCGGCAGGTTCATGGGGCCCTGCCAGTCAAAGACCGTCTGCTCGATGTGAATGCCGGAATGGGCCTTCATCACCGACTCGATCAAGATCCCTTGCTGTGAAGGGGAGAGCGGATAGAGGTCTTCCAGCCAATCGCTGCCGGCTCCCGTCTTGCCGTTCGCAAGCCCAATTTCGCGCAGCAGCTGGTCCAGCGTGGATTGGGCCAGCTTGGCGTCAGGAAAATCACTTGGTGTGAACCCGCCCGCCCCCGGACTCTGGCAGTGCGCCAGTAACGCACGCAAGTTATCCATGAACGAGTCCGCCAATCGTTGAATCGTCTCGCGGCGATGGAAGTTCTGACTATAGACCCATTGCACCTGTAGTTGACCGTCGCTGACGATCCCGGTGAGGTCCAAAAGATGGGCCCGCGGCCCCAGCGGACTGCGCGCCAGCCCTCCGGACTCGGGAAGGATGGCTTTGATCAGCGGACCGTTCGTGAATTGGTCGAATTGACCCAGATAGTTGAAGCTCACGTCGGGATCAGAGGTCGCTTCCAGGTCGGCCGCATCAGCGGACAGATAGCGCAGGATCCCATAGCCGATGCCACGCCGCGGAACTTGCCGCAACTGTTCCTTGACGCTCTTGATGGTTTCCCCCATCCCTGCGAGTGACAGATCGAGATGTACGGGAAAGATGCTGGTGAACCAGCCGATGGTGCGCGACAGATCCACGGGGTCGGCGTCGTCGTCGGAAAACAGCTCCTCGCGGCCATGCCCCTCAAGGTCGATCCGCAGCGTGGTTTGACCCGAGAACGCGCGCAGCGAAAGCCCCAAGGCCGTGAGCAAGAGATCATTAATCTGCGTGTGATAGACCGAAGGGACGACGTTGAGAAGCACGGCTGTCCACGCGGGATCGAGGCACGTGGCGAAGGACGCAGCCGCCGCATAATCGTTGGGGCCGCGGCGGTAATCAATAGGCAGCCTTCCTGCACCGCAGGTCTCCACTTGCTGCCAATACTCCCGCTCGTCCTCGACGAGGCCAGGTCCCATTTCCTGCAAACGCGCTGCCCACGCTTTGAAGGAAGTACTCTTCGGGGGGAGTACTACCGGAAGTCCCTGCGCAAGCTGCTGATACACTTTCTGCAAGTCCTCAATCAGGATTCGCCAGGAGACGCCATCCACCACCAGATGGTGAATCACAATCAGCAAGCGCATCCCGCTCGTTCGCCGGAAGAGCGCCGCGCGCAGAAGCGGGCCTTTCGATAAATCAAGGCTCCTTTGCAGTCGATTTGACTCCTCGTCCTGTCTCCATGCCTGCTCGTGCGGCGTACAGTCCGAAAGATCAATGACCTGAAACGGCACATCGGTCGAAGGATCGGCCAGCCACTGCCGAAAGCCGCCTTCGTCCCGGGCAAAGCGCAGGCGCAGGCCGTCGTGATGTACGAGCAGGTGACGCAGTGCCTCGGCTAGCCAGTCGGCATCGGCAGTGGCGTGAAGTTCCAGCAAGACCGCCTGATTGTAGTGGTGCGGCTCGCTCCATTCCTGAGCAAAGAATCGTCGCTGAATCGGGGTCAGGGGCACCGAACCCGTGACGATGCCTTGCTCGGCCTGCGTCGTACCAAGGGGCCTCGCCACATTCGCCAGCTCGGCGACCGTCTGGTGCTGAAACAGGAGCTTGGGGGTTATCTGCAGTCCTGCTTCGCGGGCCCGGCTGACAATTTGAATGCTCAGGATGGAGTCTCCCCCCACCTGGAAGAAATTGTCGGTCACGCCTATCGACTTCTGGCACAGCACCTCCTGCCAGATCGCCAGAAGAGTTATTTCCGTAGGCGTCCGCGGCAGGACGCGCGCGGCTTCGGCCCGTCGCTCTTCCGGCGCAGGCAAGGCACTGCGATCGAGCTTGCCATTGGGTGAAAGGGGCAGCGCGGCGAGCGGCACGAAGGCCGAGGGAATCATGTAATCGGGCAGAGCGCGCTGCAAGGCGCCGCGCAGCTCTTCGAGGGCGGCGGGCGGCGGGGACTTTGGCTCGTCTGGGTGTAGCACCACATACGCAATCAGCCGCGTGCCGCGCTCGTCCTTCTGCGCAATGACAACGGCATCACGCACGTGAGCTTGCTTGAAGAGCACCGCTTCGATCTCACCAAGTTCGACGCGGAAGCCGCGGATCTTCACCTGATGGTCGATACGTCCAAGAAATTCGAGATTGCCGTCGGCACGAAACCGGCACAAGTCGCCGGT
>Ga0154020_10006548_pt1 | contig 13651 bp, 7 predicted proteins | sample Klosneuvirus_201_FD_109709 | JGI IMG/M metagenome (GOLD analysis project Ga0154020, IMG submission 109709) | Active sludge microbial communities from wastewater, Klosterneuburg, Austria - Klosneuvirus_20160825_MG | ecosystem: Engineered > WWTP > Aerobic digester > Activated sludge | place... | reverse complement strand
TTTCTGCAGGAGCTTCGTGACTTCCGGGCGCTTGGTGAGATTGCCGCACGGGATGTGATGGCTGAGGACGTCCTCGCGATATTCGTTGATGCGACGTTCGTCCGGCTCTTCGTGGACGCGGTAGATCGCCTTTTGATTCTCGCTCATCAGGCGCGTGGCCACGGCTTCGTTGGCGAGCAGCATGTATTCCTCGATCAACTGATGCGAGACGTCGTTCTCAATCTTCTCGATGCGCAGGACGCGGCCTTGTTCGTCGAGGCGGATCCTGGTTTCCGGAAAATCCAGCGCGAGCGAACCGTTCTTGAAGCGCAGGCGGCGGATCTTTTGCGCGAGTTCATGAGCGTCGTGGAGCATGCGCTCGATGGGGTCGTTCGATGGCGGCTGTTGCAGGATGGCGAACACTTCCTTGTAGGTGAAGCGGCGTTGCGAGTGGATGACGGCGGGATAAAACTTGGTGCTCAACACACGGCCATCGTCGGCGACGAGGAATTCCACGCATTTGGTGAGGCGATCCACGTTGGGCTTGAGCGAGCAGAGTTCGTTGCTCAAGGCTTCGGGCAGCATCGGGATGACGCGGTCCACGAGGTAGGTGGAGTTGCCGCGTTTGCGCGCCTCGACTTCCAGCGCGGTGCCGGGCTTCACGTAATGCGACACGTCGGCGATGTGAACCCACAGCTTCCATTGGCCCTGGGAGGTTCGTTCCAGACAGATGGCGTCGTCGAAATCTTTCGCGTCATCCGGATCAATGGTAATGACCTGATGGTGGCGGCAATCCTCGCGGCCGGTAATCTCTAGCGACGAGACCGTGGAGCCAATGGCGCGGGCTTCAGCGAGGACGGGTTTGGGAAAGTGCAGCGGCAACTCGTATTGGCGCAGCACGGACAGCATGTCCACGCCCTCCTCATCCGGCGCGCCGAGCACTTCGATGATTTCGCCTTCGGGATTGTTATGGCGCGAGGTCCATTCCAGCAACTCGACCACAACTTTGTCGCCAAGGTTGGGTTTGCGGCCCACATCGCGCGGCTCGGGCACGTAGATATCATGCGGCATCCGCGGGTCATCGGGAATCACGTAGAGAAACTGCCGCCCACGCTGGAGCGTGCCGACGATCTGAGAGCGCTTGCGTTCGAGGATGCGGATGACCGAACCCGTTTCCTGCACCGCACCGCGTTCCGGTCGCAGCCCGCGCGCCCGCACGTTGCGCCGCACGAGCACCCGATCACCGTGCAACGCCGTGCCCGTGTCGCTTTCGGGGATCATGATTTCCTTCACCCCGGCATCGTCGGGCCGCAAGAATCCCTTGCCCTGGCGATTGATTTGGATCTGGCCCGGAATAAGATCGGCGGCCTGCGACTTGATGTAGCGATTGCCCTTGGTGCGCGTGATCTGGCCGGTTTGTTCCAGCCCGCGCAGCCCGCGTTGCAACTCCTGCTGCCGATTCGGCGGCCATTGGAGTTGCTGGAGCATTTCCGGCACGTTGGCGGGCGCGTAGTCTTCGCGCTCCAGCAATTGGATGATCTGGTCGTTCATGATATTGAATTCCGGCCGGGCCGGGGGATGCGGGGCGTGGGCTTGGATAGATCGGCGCCACCGTTAGGCAACAGTAGGACCAAAAGGCAGTCTTGACCAGCCCCACCTGCAATCGTCAGCGGATTTACCACCCGCGACCTCATTTTTGGCGAACAAAACGCATGCTTGCCCGCGCCGGCCGCCTGCTTCATCGTCACCGCCGAAAATGAGTGAGCGCGACAAGGTGATGCGGGCGGCGGACCGGTTCTTGCGACTGGTACCGGCGCAAACTCGCGCGCGAGGCCGGTCCTATCACGCCAACGGCCAGGTGGTCGAGGTCACCTGCGTCAAGCCCGATGAGGCCTACACTGCCATTGTCCGGGGCGGCGAGGACTATGCCGTCACGTTAAACTACGCGGATCGGAACTGGGCAGCCGACTGTTCCTGCCCGATGCATTACGACTGCAAGCACACGGTCGCCGCCATGCTCGAAGTGCAGAAGCGTTGGGCCGAAGAGTCGCCCGCAAAACCAATCCCGACGCTGCCCCCCGCGAACAAGCCCGCAAAGCAGAAGCCGCCGCGCGACCTCCGCCCCTTGGTGCCGCAACCCCCGGCCTCGCCGCTCTATGAACGCTTGGTGGACCAGCTCGGGCGCCCGCTGGACTTCCCCGAAGCTGGCTTCATTCGTAAGATACAGACCCTGTACGCCAACGCCGGCTATCGCCAACTTACGGAAAATGACCTCAGCCAGTTGTTTCCCCGCCATTTCGGTTATGGCTGGGTGGAAGTTGACCTGTGGCCGAAAAAACCCAAGGACGACTACGAACTGTGGCTCTATCTGGCGGTGGAACTCCGGCGCCGGAAGATTCCCCTGCCCGGCTACATGGAGGCCATCACGGATTTCACCACCCTGGAGGCCGGCATCAAGAAGTGGCAGCGGCAGAAAGAAGTCGCTCAGTGGCAAGACTGGTTTGCCTCCCATGAGCCCAACGTGGCCCCCACGGCGGACACGCTCGACCTACGCCTGGCATTTCTCGACGAGGAAGCCCGCCTGCAATGGCGCACCCAGCCCGACGGCCCGTTTGCCGATTTGAAGCAGGCCCAGGCGAAACGCTTCGGCGAGAATGTCGAGCGCGGCACGCTCACCATCGCGCCGGACGCGCTGCCGTTGTGGAGCGCGCTGTACAAGCCCTGGAGCTACGAAAGCTGGTGGAGCATCCGTTACAACTCGGAGGCCTCCCGGCTGCCGCTCAACCGGCTGATCCGTCTCGCCCTGCCGCCGGAACGCTTTGTGAATGGGCACGGGGAACCACTCGCGCGCCCCGCCGAACCGCTCCGGCTCCAGTTGAATCCGCCGGCCAAAAACGGGGAGGATTACGAACTCCGCCTCACCACCGCCGAGGGTCAGGAACCGCCTCCCATTCGCTTCGTCCTGAGTGGCCACCCCACGCTGTACATAACCGACACAGCGATTTACGCCGGCCCGCCCAAAAACGCGCTTGAACATGACTCGCGCAAGGCCATCCCCGCGCCCGCGCTGGAAACCGCCGGCGGCATCCGCTTTCTTCACGCGCTGAACTTGCCGCTGCCCGAACATCTCGCCGAACGCACCAAGATCATTCCCGTCGCCGTCACCCTGATCTGTGAACTCAAGGAAACCTATCCCGGCAGCACCTCGGAACAGATCATCCTGCGCCCCACTGCCCAGGCGGACGGATTGGAGAAAGAAGACTTCACCCCGCACGGCTGGCAAACGCCCAGTCAGGGCTGGGGTCGAATAAAAACAGCCAAGCCGGTGAAAGGGTTCATCCCCGTTCACGATCGCTCGGCCCAGGCGCATTTCCCTCGCGTGCTGGACGCGCTTGGCGTGAAATGGGCCAGCTACGGCGGCGGCTGGACGCTCCGGCTCACCAAAAAAACGCCCGAACTTTTCGTCGCGTGGCTGCAAAATCTCCCCCCGGAAATCACCGTCGAACTGGATCGCGAACTTGCGACGCTCCGCGATGCCCCCATCAGCGGCACCGTAACCCTCGACGTGCAGGAGGCGGGCATTGACTGGTTCGATCTCAAAGTCATCCTCAATGTGGCCGACCTCGCGCTCACGCCGGAGGAAACCAAACTGCTCCTCAATGCGCGCGGTGGCTATGTGCGCCTCGGCACGAAAGGCTGGCGGCGGCTGCAGTTCAACCTCACGCCCGAGGACGACGAACAACTCGCCCGCCTTGGCCTCGCCCCGCGCGATTTCACCGCCGAACCCCAGCGCTTCCACGCGCTGCAACTCGCCGATGAAGCCGCGAAAAAATTCCTCGCCCCGGCGCGCGTCGAACAAATCCACCGCCGGGTGGGCGAATTAAGAACCCGCGTCGCCCCACCCTTGCCGGACCTGATCCACGCGGAACTGCGCCCCTATCAAGTTGAGGGCTTCCACTTCCTCGCGTACCTCACCACGAATCGTTTTGGCGGCGTGCTGGCCGACGACATGGGGCTGGGCAAAACGTTGCAAGCCCTGGCTTGGATCGCTTGGCTGCGCAATGCTGCTCTCAACCCCCAAACTTGCACGCTCCATCCCTCGCTGGTCGTCTGCCCCAAGTCCGTGACCGACAATTGGGTCAGCGAGTCCGCCCGCTTTTATCCCAGCCTCCGCGTCCGCCGCTGGAGTGGCGAAACCGCCGACGCGCTCACCACTGCCCGGGCGGAAGCCGACATCATCGTCGTCAACTACGCGCAACTCCGTTCGCTCTCGCCGGCCATTGCCAAAGTTGTCTGGCAGGCCGTAATCCTCGACGAGGCGCAATACATCAAGAACCCCGACTCGCAAACCGCCCAAGCCGCCCGCGCTTTGAAAGCCGACTACCGCCTGGGTCTCACCGGCACGCCCATTGAAAATCGCCTGCTCGATCTCTGGAGCATTTTCAGCTTTGCCATGCCGGGCGTCCTGGGCAATCGCACCGAATTTCTCCGGCGCTTTAACGCGCAGGACGATCCCCTCGCCCGCCGTCGGCTCGCCGCCCGCGTCCGCCCCTTCCTGCTGCGCCGCACCAAGGGCCAGGTCGCCAAGGACCTGCCCGACCGCGTGGAGGAAGATCTGTTCTGCGACATGGAAGGCGAACAACTCAAGCTCTACCAGGCGGAGTTCAAACGCGCCCAAATATTATTGCTCGGCGTCCAGACGAGCGCGCAGCTCAACGAACAACGTTTCAACGTCCTGACCTCGCTGCTGCGCCTCCGGCAGATTTGCTGTCACCCCGCGCTGGTGAACGAGAAGTTGCACGCGGTTGAGAGCGCCAAGGTCAACGCTCTGCTCGACCTGCTCGAACCGCTCATGGAAGAAGGCCACAAGGTGCTCGTCTTCTCGCAGTTCGTCACCATGCTCGATCTGTTGCGCGAAACCGTGAAGCAGCGCGAGTGGCCGCACTACTATCTCGCCGGCAGCACCGAAAACCGCGGCGACCTCGTAAAGGAATTCCAATCCGCGAAAGGCGGCGCGGTGTTCTTGATTTCGCTCAAAGCCGGTGGCTTCGGTCTAAACCTCACCGCCGCGTCCTACGTGGTGCTGTTCGATCCGTGGTGGAATCCGGCGGTGGAAAACCAGGCCATTGACCGCACGCACCGCATCGGTCAGACCAGCAAAGTAATGGCCTACCGGTTGTTGATGCGCGAAAGCATCGAGGAAAAAATCCGCGCCCTCCAAAAGCAAAAGGGCGCGCTGATGACCGACGTGCTCGGTGAAGAAAAGTTCGCACAAAGTCTGACGCTCGACGATCTGCGCTTCCTGTTGGCGGACTAACCCACCCCCCTCACGCCAACAACGCCATCTGTTTCGGGGTAAGCAGCCACGCAAGCGTGGCGCAACGGGCGTAACGAAGCTCCGCCGCGATCACCAGTTTGGCCAGCCCGCCTTTCTTCATGTCAATCGCCACTGCCGGTCCGCCGGAAATTAGCAGCGAGATTACCTGGCTCAGATCAGGTTCGTGTCCCACCAACAAAACATTCTCCGGCCCCGGCCGCAGCTGATACACGTAACGAATCAGCGCCTTGGGGTCGCCGCCGCAGGCCAGTTCATCGCATAATTTCAACCGCTTCCGCAAACCCAGTTTCGCCGCCACGATCTCGGCGGTTTGGGACGCGCGCAGATACGGGCTGGACAAAATCCAATCAAACGAGAGCTCCAATGTTTCCAAGGCCGCGCACGCCAACCCGATGCGCTCCTCACCTTTCAACACAAGCGGACGAAGCGAATCATCCGGGAATTTCTGCTGGTCACGCTCGGCTGCCAGACCGTGGCGTAAGAGATAGAGGTTCATTGTTGTGTCATTCTATCACTACGGCGGGGCTAAGTGAAGTCGACGCCCACGAGCTTGTTCAGGCAGTTCAACGCGTCCTGGATTCCGATTCACCTTTTGGTGGGACACCGTTTGTTGCAGCACCTTCTTGCACAGCAGCCCCCTGAGAATTGCCAAGCTGCTCGAGCCACAATGTTAGATTGCGTGTATCCGAATACCAGAACTCTAAGTAATAAAAAAGGATTCGGTTAAACACGCGGCTATTATCAGAACACCAGATGGTCGGCATATACAAAGTCATGAATGTTCCGTGTTGAATATGCCGCATCCGCATCAACCGGTAGCTAGGCCCTATCGAGAGCAGATACACCAACCCCATTACCAATGCAAACCACCATATTCTAGAATTATGGCTGCCTGTTTTCACGGTATGAAGCGGTGTTTCCTGGTGGTACGGCGCGGCAATAGTTTTTCCGGCGGCCAAAACAACCGGAGCTTGGGGGCGGCGTCAATATAGCCGCGGATCACCCGCTCGCGCCGCCGCACAAACTCGGCCCGCAACCGTTGCGTGGCAGGGTCGTTTGCTTCCTCCGCTTTAATGAATTCAGCCAACGCGGCAAGCAGGACGTTCAAATCCTGAACCTCCCCCATCATCGCTTGATAGCGGCGCATGGCATTCCGGTGCTTGTCCGTCACGCCGGGCAGCAGCGGGGTCAACACTTCCACCATGTAACGAAACCGTTTGAACGCGATGCGCGTCCGGTGGATGCTTTTCGGGTCCGCCGCCTTCACGCGACGGCCAAGCCGCCCCACCCGCGCGAAGGCAAGCTGGATCGCGGCTTGGGCGCGCTTGAAGGTCGCAGCGGGCAGCGTGTGTTTCCGCTGACGACGCAGCAGTGCTTGCAACGCGGCGATCCGCTTTCTGAGCCGCCGGGTTTTGATGTGCTTCACGGTCTGGCGGGCTTCGCGGGTAAAGCGGGCTTCACGCCGGCGCAGCCAGCGGTGGAATTGCTTTGCCGCTGGAAAAGTGCGCCGCAACGGCGCCACCATTCCCAGTTGCACCTGGGTGTCGCGCAAGTGGTCAAAGGCGGCCAGATGTTCCCTCAACGCCCGCCGGGGTTTCTTCAGTTCGCGCTCGGGAACAAACGCCGCCAGGAGCTCGAGCGTGGCCAGCAAGCGTCGGGTCTCAACGCGCGAATCGTGGACTGTGCCCGAAGCAAACCTCCGCTGGCAGCGTTGCAACTGCTTGCGATACCGCCGCCATTGCCGGGGCAGCACGGCCATCAGATGCCGCAATACATTCACACGTTAAAAAAACGAAATCCCGCACTTACGTCCGCAAGCTACGGGAACTTCGACCAGGCTGTTTTTCATTTTGAAGCGGGAAGGATTCGATCAGTGTGCGCCCGGAAACACTCATTTCTTGTCCGTCACGAACGGCGGGCGGGCCAGTTCAACCCGGGGATAACGCGCGAGGTGTTTGGTGGACGCTCCGCGCACCTTGGGGCCGGAAACCGCCTGCGCCATGAATTCCGTCTGGCTGCGACGCGCCGGGTCGAGGTCGGTTCGCGTCGCACGATGATACGTTCCATCGCCAAACAGGATCCGCGCCTTGGTGTTGTCCGCCAGGACGGTGGCCAGGATTTCATTGATGATGCGATCGCGCAACAGGCCGTCCAGGATGGGAAAGACCGTTTCAATCCGGCGAAACAGATTCCGTGGCAGCCAGTCGGCACTGCCGACAAAAACTTCCGGCTGGCAGGCGTTTTCAAAATAGTAAACCCGCGCGTGTTCCAGAAACCGATCCACAATGCTGCGCACCGTGATGTTCTCACTCAGGCCCGGAACCCCGGGCCGCAGGCAACACACGCCGCGCACGATCAGATCAATCTGAACGCCCGCCTGGGAGGCACGATACAGGGCTTCGATGATTTCCCGCTCCGCCAGCGAATTGAGCTTGGCAATGATCCGCGCCGGCGAGCCGAGCCGGGCATGCTTGGCCTCGCGTTCGATGAGTTCCAGCAGCCGGCGATGCAGATCAAACGGCGCAACGACGAGCTGGCGCATGCCCTGAAACTGGCAGATGCCCGTGAGCAGGTTGAACAGGTTGGTCGCGTCCTCGCCGAAATCCGGGCGGCAGGTCAACAACCCGACATCGGTATAGAGCCGCGCGGTGGTGGGGTTGTAATTGCCCGTCGCCAGATGAACGTAGCGCCGGATCTCCGCGCCTTCCCGCCGCACGACCAGCGTGATCTTCGCGTGCAGCTTGTATCCCACCAGGCCGTAAACCACATGCACGCCGTTCTCTTCGAGCCGCCGCGCCCACTGGATGTTGTTCGCCTCGTCAAAGCGCGCCCGCAATTCCACCACGGCCGTCACCTGCTTGCCGTTCTTCACCGCATCCATCAGGGCACCGACGATGCGCTCGTCGCCGCCGGTCCGATACAGCGTCATCTTGATCGCCAAGACCTCACGATCCTGGGCAGCCGTCCTCAGGAAGCGCACCACGCTGTCGAAATGTTCGTAGGGATGATGCAGCAAAATGTCCCGCTCGCAAATGGCGGCAAACAAGTCCTCCCGCCCGCGTAAAACCAGCGGTTCCGGCGCCACAAACGGCGCATCGCGCAACTCCGGCGAATGGTCTCCCTGATAGAGCATCATCATGCGGGTGGGATTGAGCGGGCCATCAATCAGGTACAGATCGTCCGGCGTCAATCGCAGCGTCTTCAACAGCGCGTCGCGGATGGGTGCAGGGCAGCCATGATCCACCTCCAAACGCACCGCGTCGCCGCGCCGACGGTTGTGCAGTTCCGCTTCCACGGCCTTGAGCAGGTTGCTCTCCTCCTCCTCGTCAATGTAAAGCTCGCTGTTGCGCGTGACGCGAAAGGGCCACCAACCGAGAATGGTGGTGCCCGGAAATACGTCCGCGAGAAAATGCCCGATCAGGTCGCCGAGATAAATGTAATCGCGCCGGCCATCCTGGCGGGGCAGTTGCACCAGCCGCGGGAGGATGGCGGGCAATTGCACCACGGCCATGTGTTTATGCGTTTCCCCATTCTTCCGCAGTTCCAACCGCACGATGAGATTGAGCGACTTGTTGAGCAGTTGCGGAAACGGATGGGCGGGATCAATCGCCAACGGCGTCAACACCGGCCGCACCTGCTGCCAGTAAAACACCTCCAGCCAGGTCTGATCCGCCCGGCCCAACTCCGCCACGGACAGCAGGCGAATGCGCTGCGCGGTCAATGCCGGCTGCAATTCGTCCCGCCAGCAGGCGTATTGGGCGGTAATCATCTGGCGCACACGCCGAATGACAGCCCGCAAGGTTTCCGAGGGCGTCAAGCCGTCGAGACTGCGCTCGGCCTGCCCGCTCTCGATCTCCTGTTTCAGCCGCGCCACGCGTACTTCGAAGAACTCGTCGAGGTTCGAGCTCACGATGGTGAAAAACTTCAGGCGTTCGAGCAACGGATTGGCTGCATCCCGCGCCTCGTCCAAGACGCGCTGGTTAAACTCCAGCCAGCTCAACTCGCGGTTGAGGAAATGCTTGGGACTAAAGGCCGATTCGTTCGCTCCACTTGCCATTCGGAGCGGGAGAATGGACGAAGGTCCGGCTTTCTGGAAGCCGGAAAATGTGACGAAGCGGTCACAAACCATTAACCTGTGCAGAGCCCCCAGTTTCCAAGGGAGCGGAAATCACCTTTGCCGTGTCAAAAACCCGCCCAGCAACGGGGTGGGATTGAGCGCCGACTGAATTTCGTTCCAGGCAGAACGCGCCGGTTGGCACCGGCGCGTTCGTTGCCAACACCACCAACTACCAATCCGACATTACTGGCGCGCAACCAAACGCTGCCGGAAATGCAAACCTATCAAACCGAGCGCGCCAAGCGCGAGCACCGAGGGTTCCGGCACCGCGGTGCCGGAGATATTCACCATGTCAAACCGCCAGGTTCCACCAGCCGCGTAAGTTGTTTGCGAAGCCACGTACGCGTCGGCCCCGCCGGAAACCGCACTGGACTCGAAGGCGGCGACAATGCGCACCCCGAAGTCGGCATTGTTATTTGCGCCGAGGATCGAGGAGAAATCCACCGTGCGGGTGTTAAACCAGGTATCGCCCGCTGCGCCACTGAAAAAGGCAAACGGCGTCCAATCGGTTCCGCCGTTAATGGTGTAGAGCACGCCCTCATACCGGCTGGAGGTGTTGGAATGACGAACATCAAATGTCAGTTGAATATCCTGACGACCCACGGTGCTAACCAGGAACTGCACCCCAGCGGTCAAATTGGCGCTGGTGGCGCTGGGATATGTCGTGGTCTGCCAACCGTAATTCTGCGGCGTGGTGGTGACCGGATCACTGGACCCGCCATTGGACGTCCCGCTGCCGAAGCTGGCCGCCCCGGTGGTGCCGCCAACCAGCGCCACGCGGCCTGTCCCGATGGACGCCGCGGGCGCCGTGGCTCCGCCGGGGACCATGGTGGCGCTCGCGCCATTGAAATCCCATAAGGAAATCGTGGTTTGCCCCTGGCTGGAGATCAGCCCAACGGCGAGGAACGCAGCCACAGCGGTTAGAATACGTTTAGTTGTTTTCATGATTATTACTTTCTCGTTTAGGGTTGCGGTTAACTGGAGACCTTTGGGTCACCATCGAAATCATCATCCGCCGGTTGGGTTAGTTTGGCAACCGCCCGGTGCTCAATTCAGTTGGGGTTGGCTGCTGGATTAGCGGTCCAGTGAGGTGATCCGCCATGTAATTTCCGGGTTTGAGGCCAGACGCACATCGGAACGACAAAGCTTTCCATTTGGATGACGGGGACTTCCGAACGAAAGCTCGGGAACTTGCGTCACTTCGGCATCGACCTGGTTGCGAATCGGTGACAACCCCGAATTCCGTAATATGGCGGGGCTCAATTCACGATTTCGTAACCTATTCGTCCTTGGTTTGTCACACGATTTGCGTGAAGTGTGACCCGCATGCGCGTGGTCATTCCGGTTTCCAGCTTTTACGTGCTTTCCTTCCTCACTTGTGTGACGAAGGCACGGGTGGGCCGCGGGCGAGTTTTATCGTGTGTCCCCGTGGCTCGCCCGTTCTATTCCTTACCCAACGCACGACGGCAACCGGTGCGGATCGCGCTCAGACCCGAGAATTGGAACGATACAGAAACCCTCTACCCGCGGCCTTCAAGTGAAAACCAATCCCCAACCGTCTCAGATATTTCTTGCGTTGCTGGCCTACCGTGAACGCGGTCGCGACCGATCCGATTGGCTCCGGAACCGGATCGGCACGCCGGAGCGACAACCGGCCCGCGCGGCGCTCTGCCGCAAACCCATTTCCTTTGCCGAAGCACTTACCCGCCGGCCATGCGACGTCGCCGCGCCCCGGTTTTTTGATGGACTTTGAGCGCCAATTTGGCAACTACTAACCCCGCGATGTTTTCACTTCAACAACTCTTTGGCAAAGGCGACAAATTCTTCGATCTACTGGAAGCAGCAGCGCAGGAGGCGCACGAAAGCGTCCGCCTGACCAACGAGTTGATCAAATCGCCCCGTGACACCCAGAAGCTTGACGACCTCGTGCTCGCGCGCCGCAAGGAAAAGAAGATTTCCGACCGGATCAGCGAGGAGTTGGTGCAGACGTTTGTCACCGGGCTGGAGCGGGAGGATATTGAGGCGCTCTCGCGAACCATTTACAAGATTCCCAAGACCGCTGAGAAGCTCGCCGAACGCTTTCTGCTCGCCACCCCGCATTTACAGGGGGCGGAATTCACCCGCCAGGCCGAAATGATGACCCGGGCCACGGACGTGGTTCTGATGATGGTCCGGCATCTGCGCCAGTTGGACGACTTGGAACAGATCAAGGAGTTGAACGACAAGCTCCAATATGTCGAAGGCGAAGCCGACAAGCTCATGAACGAGCTGCTGCGCGATCTCTATAGCGGCAAGTTCGACGCGCTGCGCGCCATTGTCATCCGGGATCTCTATGAGTTGATCGAAAAGGTCGTGGACCGTTGCCGCGATGTCGGCAACGTGGTCATGAATATCGTGCTGAAGAACTCCTGAGCCGCCCGCGCGATGATTCTCATTTTCACCGTCATCCTTGTGGCGCTGGTGTTTGAGTACATCAACGGCTTTCACGACACGGCCAATTCCATCGCCACGGTTGTTTCCACGAAAGTGCTGACCCCGCGTCAGGCAATTTTGATGGCGGCGACCACGAATCTGATCGGTGCACTGTGGGGCACGGCGGTCGCCAAGACCATCGCCTCCGGTCTGGTGGACGCAAGGATAGTTACTTCAGAAATCCTGATCTGCGCGCTGCTGGGGGCCGTGGTTTGGAATCTCATCACTTGGTGGTTGGGGTTGCCGTCCAGTTCCTCCCACGCGCTGGTGGGCGGACTGTGTGGTGCTTGTCTCGCGGCCGCGCACAACAAATGGAGCGTCATCGTCTGGAGCATTCCCGGCAAAGAACACTGGTGGGAAGGCAAAGGCATTCTCTGGAAAGTCGTCCTGCCGATGGTCACTTCGCCGGTGATGGGCTTTGTCGTTGGCTTTTTCTTCATGGGCCTGCTCTATTTCGTCCTGCGGAATTGGCGGCCAGCGAAGGTTAATCGCGTCTTCGGCAAATTGCAGTTGTTCAGCGCGGCCTACATGGGCTTCAGTCACGGCACCAACGACGCCCAAAAGACCATGGGAATCATCGCGCTGGCCCTCGTGACCGCGACCACGACGGGCGTATTCCACGACTTGCCGGGCTGGCTCGCCTTCCTGCACACGCCCGAGCCGACGGCCGGCAAGCCATTGGAGATTGCCGTCTGGATCAAAGTCGTCTGCGCGCTAACCATGGCGGCAGGGACGGCGGCGGGCGGCTGGCGCATCATCCGCACGCTCGGCCACAAGATGGTGAAACTCCATCCGGTGCATGGTTTCGCAGCCGAAGCCACGGGCGCGACCGTCCTGCTCGCGGCTGCCCATTTTGGCATGCCCGTTTCCACCACGCACGCCATTACGACTTCCATCATGGGCGTAGGGTGTGCGAAAGGTTTCAATGCGCTCAAACTCAGCGTGGTCGAACGGATTCTGTGGGCGTGGGTACTGACGATTCCAGCGAGTGGACTGGTAGCCTACGGTTTGGTCTGCGCCGCCCGGGCGCTGGGGATGCTGGCTTAAGTGGCCCGATGAAGCCGAGCCGGCTAGCCGGCGGATTTCAAGCCTCGCCCAAGACCATCGTGTGGCGAGGCGGCGCCGCCGGCTCCACCGGTTGACTGCCGCCCTTGGCCAGCGCCAGATAGAGCAAGGCCAACACGTTCGTACCCGGGAGAATTAACATGACCGTCACCAACGCGCCCTTGCCGCAGGCTTTGGAAATTTTCACACACCATACAATGTGCGCCACCACCCCCACGAATGGGATCAGGAAGGCCACAAACCACCAGGCGGACATCTTGGCGGCGCGCAGCAGCGGAAACATTTGCAACACTGGAATCCAAATCAATAGCCCCGCCTTGCTGCCCGCATTTTGGCAGATCAATTTCATGCAGGCACAGAAGAGCAGGTAAAGGAACAACGCCCCGGCCAGGATGCCGAGCAAAAGGTTTGGGCTGGGTCGCACCCGTGAAATCAAGTCCAGCACTTCCGCTTCCGAAGGAGCTTCCAAATGCGCCCCCGCCAGCTTGCCCTTCACCGAGGCCAGGGCGGCGGCCATCTTTCCGGGATTTGCGCCGGCGGTTTCCGCTTCGGATGACTCCCCCCCCGGTTTGAGGAGGCGGAGGGTCGCACTATCCAAGGTGCTGATTTTTATATTCCCAAAACCCCGGGCGTGTTTGATGAAAAGGTCAGTTTCGGTCTGCGCATAAACTGTCACGTTC
>Ga0154020_10006546_pt1 | contig 13652 bp, 11 predicted proteins | sample Klosneuvirus_201_FD_109709 | JGI IMG/M metagenome (GOLD analysis project Ga0154020, IMG submission 109709) | Active sludge microbial communities from wastewater, Klosterneuburg, Austria - Klosneuvirus_20160825_MG | ecosystem: Engineered > WWTP > Aerobic digester > Activated sludge | place... | reverse complement strand
GGTGCGCTGTCGATCGTCGCCGACGCCGACGCCGGCCGCTCGCTGGTGCTGCCCATCGGCGCTGGCGCAGGCGACGCCGTGGTGGCGCTGCGCCTCCTGCCCACCGGCGCGCTGGAGGGCAAGGTCAGCAAGGCCGGGGCCGCCGTCGCGGGCGCCCTGGTGACGGCGCAGCAGCACAAGGTGCCCGCGGGGCGCTTCGTGGTCAGCGCCGCCAGCGACGGCAGCTACCGCTTCGATCGCCTGGCGCCCGGCGAGTACCTGGTCTCGGCCGTGGAGCTGGCCGGGGTCGGCGGCGCCGGCATGGAGAGCCAGCGCGTCACCGTCGCCGCGGGCGCCAGCGCGCGCGCCGACTTCACGCTCGAGGCCGCCGGCGTCACCGTCAAGCTGCGCCTCGTGCGCGCCGGCGGCGCCAAGGTCGACAGCGCCATCGTGGTCCTGGTCGGCGGTCGCCTGCGCGCGCGCACCGCGGCCGAGCTCGAGCAGCAGGTCGCCGCACGCAACGGCGGCGCGGTGTACCAGTCGATGCTGCTCGGCACCGGCGGCGACCCCGTGGTCGAGATCGCACATGTCCGCCCCGGCGACTACAGCGCCTGTGTGGTGCTGATCGCGGGCAGCCTGATGGATCCCAAGGTCGCCGAGCAGCTGACGCGGTCGCCCGACACCCTGCCCGTGACCTGTGTTGCACGCCCGGTGCCCGCCAGCCCGGCCACCCAGGAGCTCGAGCTGGCCCTGCCGTAAGCCGGATGGTCGCCGCCCCGTTCACGGAGACACCGGGCCGGCCAGCACAGGCTGCGCGACCGAGCGCAGTTGTCGGCCCCAGACGAAAGAGGTAGCGTGAACAGCATGCAGCGTTGCGAGCGGTGTGAGGGTTTCGTCCCCGAGGGCCTGTCAGCGTGTCCGGCCTGCGGCGCCGACGAGCGTGACGGGCGCTTCGCCCGCTTCATGGTCAAGCTGGCCAAGTGGGTCGGCCCCGGCGTCATCGCGACGACCCTGATGGCCTGCTACGGCGCGTCGCCCTCGATGCGCATGAACCAGCCCTACCCCGACGGCGCCCAGGCCTCGCCGTGCGCGCCCGGCTACGACCAGGACGGTGATCGCCAGTGCGCCCCCAGCGACTGCAACGATCAGGATCCCTACGTGAACCCGGGCGCCAGCGACCCCATCGGTGACGGCGTCGACTCCAACTGTGACGGCGTCGACGGTCCGCGCGACTATCAGTCCACTCAGCCGGTGGCCCCGGTCGGCTTGCCGAACCCGGGCTGAAGCGCCAGCGTCTCGGCCAGGTAGCGCTCGAGGCGGTCGGCGAACGCGTCGGGCAGCTCGAGCTGTGGCGCGTGGCCGCATGCGAAGCGCTCGAGCTCCGCGTGCGGGAAGCGTGCGATCGCGGCCATGGCTCGGCCGAGCTGCACGAAGCGATCCCCGGTCGCCCAGGTCAGCAGCGTCGGGCAGGCCACCTGGGCCGGTAACGCACGCAGGTCGGCCGCGGGCGAGGCGAAGCCGGTCCAGGCCTGGGCCAGCAGCGGCGCGACCGCATAGGCGTCGGCGATGATGCGGTCGCGCACCGCGGTCGCCGCCGGCCCCTGCCCGCTCAGCACCGCGCGGTAGTAGCGCGCGAACCAGCGCGGATACCAGCGTGCGCGGCGCGCCCCCGCCGAGAAGAAGCGCACCATCCACCGACACACCAGGCGCGCGAACCAGCCGCCGTCGAGACCGCCCGGGTTGGCCAGCACCAGGCCACGCACGCGCGTGGCGTCGCTGACCGCCAGCCGCAGCGCCGCCGCACCCCCGATGGAGTTGCCGATGAGGACCACCTCGCGCACGCCCAGTGCGTCGAGGACGCCGCGCGCGAGCACCTGGTAGCGCGCCGCGCTGGCCGGCTCGCGGTCGGCGCCCGAGCGACCCTGCCCGGGCCAGTCCAGCGCCAGCACGCGATAGCGGTCGCCCAGGCGCCTGGCCAGGTGGGCAAAGTCGCCGGCGTCGTGCCCGATGGCATGCAGACACAGCAGCACGGGTGCCTGCGCTGGCCCGGCGTCATCCAGCGCCAGGCTGACGCCGGCCACCTCGAGTCGCTTGCAGCTCGCAGTCATAGTGATAGATTTATCACCAATGACGACACCGCGCCAGTCGACCGCCCGCCAGCCGCCGCGCCCGCGTCGCGGCACCTCCGAGTCCACCCGCGCCCGCCTGGTCGCCAGCGCCACCCGCGAGTTCGCCCGTGCCGGCTACCTGGGCACCGACTCCAACCGGCTGGCGCGCGCGGCCGGCTACGCACCCGGCGTGTTCTACCGCCACTTCCGCGACAAGCGCGCCCTCTTCCTCGAGGTCTATCGCAACTTCGTCGCGGCCGAGTGGCAGGCCCTGACCGCGCTGCCCCCCGGCGACCCCGCCACCCGCGCGCGCGCCATGGTCGACATCATCATGGGCTTCCACCGCCAGTGGCGCGGGCTGCGCCGCAGCCTGCACATCCTGTGCGCGACCGACGCCGGCGTGCGCCGCGCCTACCAGCGCGCCCGCGCCCGCCAGCTCGACTGGCTCGCCGAGCGCGCGCCCCACCTGCCGCGTGAGCGCGCCGCGCTGCTGCTGTACCTGTTCGAGCGCACCTGCGACGGCGTCGCCGAGGGCGAACCCAGCACGCTCGGCCTCGACGCCGAGCAGCTCGCCGCCGCGCTGGCCCACGAGCTGGCGACCGCGCTGTCACCGCCTGCGCCGGTGCAGGCCCCGCCTCAGCGTGCGCGCCGCTGACGCGGCCCCCGCAGCCCCCGCATCCGTCGCCCCAGCCCCAGCCCACCCAGCAGCAGCGCCACCATCAGCGCGCCCGCCGCCGCCCCGGCGCCGCCACGTCCGCGCCCACCCGCATGGCAACCACAACCGTCGCCGCCACCGCCACCACCGCCATCGACACCGGCGTCCGCCGCGCCACCAGCATCCCCGCCGCCCCCAGCGTCGCCGACTCCGCCGTCGCCACCACCAGGCTCGCTGGCATACCTGCCACAGGCCTGCCGCGCCGGCTGGCCGCGCTCCGCCAGCGCCAGCACATACGCGCCGGCCCCGAAGCCCACCATCGGCACCTCGCCGGCATAGTTCGCGGTCACCCGATCATGCAGCTCCGCCAGCAGGCCGTCGTTGAGCCGGCCCTGGGCCACGTTCCAGGCCAGCGTCTCGCTCGCCGTCGCGGCGTCGCCGCCGCGCGCGAACGCCAGCGACCCGCGCAGATCGATGAAGATCCACTCCTGCGAGTCATACTGCCCACCGTCGTCATTGCGCATGAAGCCGCGCATGCTGGGCGGGCGCAGCCCGGTGCGCACCGCCGCCAGCGTGGCCCGTGCCGTGGCCGCCGCCGGATCGAGCAGGCCGAGGTTGATGGCCTCCAGCGCCGCCGCGTCCAGGAAGCCACGGCCGCGCGCCAGCGCCTCGACGCTCTGCGCGATCCCCCCCGCCGGGCTGCGCATGCGGGTCACCAGCGCGGCCGCCGCGCGCTGCCCGGCCGCGCGGTACTCGCTCTCGCGCGCGCTGTCGCCCACCCGCGCCGCCAGGTCGGCCGCGCCACACAGCCCCGCCGCTGCGGTGATGGTCGTGTACGCGAAGTGCTCCTCCTGGCCGTTCAGGTGCACCTCCCAGATCGACGAGTCCTTGGCGATCAGCCCCGAGGCCTCCTGCAGGAACACCAGCACGCTGGCCACGCCGTCGCGCAGCTCTGGCCACCACGCCGCCAGCGCCGCGCTGTCGCTGGACGCACGCAGGTACTCGTCCACCGACCACAGGAACAGCCCGAAGCCGTCGAACTCCACGTTGGGCCCGTCGGCGTTGAAATCGGTCTCCTCGTCGCCGTTGCCGTAGTAGCGCGTGATGGAGATCGCGTAGGGCCGCCCGACATACTGCTGGTACAGCCCGGCGCGCGCCCCGAGCTGGAACTCGATCGCCGCCTTGGCCTCGGCCAGGTGCCCGCTGCGCACCAGCGCCACCGTCGCGTACGCCATGTCGCGCACCCAGGCGATGTTCCACTTGCCCGGGGCCACGCTGGCCAGCAGCGCGCCGCGCGCGGTGCCCGGCTCCTGCACCTGGCCCATGCGCAGCACTGCCTGGGCGTCGTCCCACTGCGCACGCTCGTCGACGCTGGCCCCGGCTGGCGCGGCGGTGCGCCAGCTCGTCCAGCCGGCGAGCTCGTCGTCATGGAGCTGCTGCGGCGACCGCCCCGCGATCCACGCCCGCACCCGGTCCACCGCCGGCTCGGCCTGGGCGTCCGGCGCCAGCACCACGAAGAAGCCCGCCCACGCGCTGGCCCCGATGGCCAGATCCCCCAGCGACGACTGCAGGCCGGCCACCACGTCATTGGTCGGCCCGCCCGGCCCGGGGTTGTCGGCCAGGTTGGCGCCCGCGGTCAGCGCCGCGAATGGATTCTGTGGCGTGATGCCGTGGTGCGTCGCCGCCGCCGCGACCACCGTCGCATAGCCGACCGCGACGTTGCTGGGGCCATATTCATAGAACGCGCTGCGCGACGTCGACCACGAGGCGTCCTCGGCCGCGGTGCCCGGCTCGGGCGACCCGGCCCCGAGGTGCAGGTTGTAGAGCTGGTAGATGTCGATCGGCCCGCTGCCCGCCGTGCGCGTGGCCTTGACCAGGGTGACCGCGGCGTTCTCGGCCAGCGTCATGGGCGCGAACTCGTAGACGTCCAGTGTCACACCCGACAGCTCGCGGCGCACATGGATGATGTTGGTCCCGGTCACGCGCTCGGCCACGGTCGGCGCCACCTCGGTCAGCCAGGTCCCGGTGGTCCCGATGCGGACCCCGGGATAGGCGTCGAACGCGAAGTCGCGCGTGCTGACGCCCTCACGCGGGTAGCGATAGGGATGCTCGAGAAACTGGTTCACCCGCCGGGTCGCGAGGTCGTACGCGATGGCCGCGCGCCCGTTCGAGGACGGCAGCGCCACCACCGATCGATGCGGCGCCACCTGCGCACGCGCCCACGCCGGCGCCACCACCGCGAGCACCCCGAACCACAGCGCCAGCCGCCGCTTCATGCCCGCGATGATACACGCGGGCTCCGTGGCGCCTGCCGCGAAAACATGCCAGTGTGCCGGCCGTGCTGCAGCGAGTCGCAGGCGCCCTGACGCGGTGGTGCACGCGCTACATCCCGGATGCCTATGTCATCGCCGCGGTGCTGACCGCGCTGGTGCTGGCCATCGCGATGCTGGCGGGCGCCACGCCACGCCAGGCCGTCACCGCCTGGGGCGACGGCTTCTGGGGCTTCATCCCCTTCACGCTGCAGATGGCCATGGTCATCCTGACCGGCTTCGTGGTCGCGGACGCTCCGCCGGTCAAGCGCGCGCTGCGCCGGCTGGCAGCGTGGCCGACCACCCCGCGCGGCGCGGTGCTGATGACCGCCCTGGTCTCGATGGGGCTGGCCTGGATCAACTGGGGCCTGTCGATCGTGGCCTCGGCGCTGCTGGCGCGACGCATCGCGCGGCGCAAGCTGGGCGTCGACTTCCGCCTGCTGGTGGCGACCGCGTACCTGGGTCTGGGTTGCATGTGGCACGCTGGGCTGTCGGCGTCGGCGCCGCTGACGTCGTCGGATCCGACCCAGGAGTTCGTGAAGAAGTACCTGGGCGGCCCGGTGCCGGTGACGGCCACGGTGTTCTCGGCCTTCAACCTGCTGCTGGCCGCCGGCGTGCTGATCGCGATGGCGCTGCTGGCGGCGGCGCTGCAGCCGCGCGCCGGGGTCCCCGCCTCCGAGCGCGCCGAGGCCGACGCCGCCGGCGACTCCGAGCTCGACGGCGACGCCGACGATCCGCCGTTGCCGCGTCCGAGCACGCCGGCCGAGTGGCTGGAGCGCACCCCATGGCTGAACCTGCTGGTCGCTGGCCTGGTGCTGGCCTACCTGGTGCTGTTCATCGACAGCAAGGGCCCGCAGCGCATCACCATCAACCACGTCAACCTGACCTTCCTCGGGCTGGGGGCACTGCTGCACTGGACCCCGGCCTCGCTGCTGCGTTCCGCCGAGCGCGGCGGGCGCTATGTCTGGGGTGTGCTGCTGCAGTTCGGCCTCTACGCCGGCGTCGCGGGCGTGCTCGACAAGACCGGGCTGGCCAGCCAGCTGGCCGGCGTCTTCGTGCGCATCGCCACGCCCGAGACCTTCCCGGTGCTGATCGTGCTGTACTCGGGGCTGCTCAACTACCTGGTGCCGTCGGGCGGCGCCAAGTGGTTCATCGAGGTGCAGTACGTCGCCCAGGCCGCCGCCGCGCTGCACGTGCCGACGTCGACGGCGATCGTGGCCTACGCCTGGGGCGACATGTTCACCGACATCATCCAGCCGTTCTGGGCGATTCCCCTGCTCGCGGTGGCCCGGCTGGGCTTCCGCGACATCATGGGCTACTGCCTGATCTTCTTCCTGGCTTACGGCGTGATCGTCTGCGGGGCGTTCACGGCGTGGGGCTTTCTCGGTTAGTTCCGGCGCTTCACTTCATCTCCGGGAAGCCGAGGTTGACGCCGCCATGCTTGGGATCCGGCCAGCGCGCCGTGATCACCTTGCCGCGCGTGTAGAAGTGCACACCCTCGCGGCCGTGCACGTGGGTGTCGCCGAACAGCGACGACTTCCAGCCGCCGAACGAGTAGTACGCCATCGGCACCGGGATGGGCACGTTGATGCCGACCATGCCGACCTCGACCTCGTTCTGGAACTTGCGCGCCGCACCGCCGTCGTTGGTGAAGATGGCCACACCGTTGGCGTACCTGCTGCCATTGATGAGCTTGATGGCCTCGTCGTACGACTTCGCGCGCACCACCGACAGCACCGGCCCGAAGATCTCGTCCTTGTAGATCGTCATCTCGGGCGTGACCGCGTCGAACAGGCACGGCCCCAGGAAGTAGCCGCCGTCATGGCCGGGCACGCGCAGGGTGCGCCCGTCCTCGACCAGGCGCGCGCCCTCGCTGACCCCCTTGTCGACGTAGCCGACCACGCGGGCGTGGTGCTCCTTGGTGACCAGCGGGCCCATCTCGGAGCCCTCGGCGACGCCCGGCCCGACCTTCAGCTTGGCGATGCGCTCGCGGATCTTGGGCACCAGGCGATCGCCGGCGTCGCCGACCGCGACCAGGGCCGAGATGGCCATGCAGCGCTCGCCGGCCGAGCCATAGCCGGCGTTGACCGCCGAGTCGGCCGCCAGCTCCATGTCGGCGTCGGGCAGCACCACCATGTGGTTCTTGGCCCCGCCCAGCGCCTGCACGCGCTTGCCGTTGCGGGTGCCGGTCTCGTAGATGTAGCGCGCGATCGGCGTCGAGCCCACGAAGCTGACCGCCGCGATCCCCGGGTGCGCCAGGATGGCGTCGACCGCGACCTTGTCGCCGTGCACCACGTTGAAGACGCCCGGCGGCAGGCCGGCCTTCTCCAGCATCTCGGCCGCCAGGTTGGCGCCCGAGGGATCCTTCTCCGACGGCTTCAGGATGAAGGTGTTCCCGCACGCCAGCGCGATGGGGTACATCCACATCGGCACCATGACCGGGAAGTTGAACGGGGTGATGCCCGCGACCACGCCCAGGGGCTGCCGGATCGAGTAGCTGTCGACGTCGGTCGACACGTTCTCCGAGAACTCACCCTTCATGAGCTGCGCGATCCCGCACGCGAACTCGATGACCTCGAGGCCGCGGTTGACCTCGCCCAGGGCGTCGGACAGCACCTTGCCGTGCTCGGCGGTCAGGACGCGGGCCAGCTCCAGCTTGTGGCGCTCGACCAGCTCGCGATAGTGGAACAGGACCTTGGTGCGCCTGGACAGCGAGGCGTGGCGCCAGCTCTCGAAGGCCTTGGTCGCGGTCGCGACGGCGGCGTCGAGCACCGCGGGGGTCGCGAAGCCGACCTCGCCGGTCTTGAGTCCAGTGGCGGGGTCGAACACGTCGCCGTGCCGCTCAGCCTTGGTGTCGCTCGCCTTGCCGTTGATCCAGTGCGGGATGTACGCCATTCACAATGGGTAGCACAGGGCGCGGCGCGCTGTCAGGCCAGCTTTTGCAGGGCTTCCATGGCGTCTTTGACGTGGGCGTTGGCCGACAGCTCGTGGTGGAAGACACCGCGCACCACGCCGGTCTTGTCGATGAGATAGGTGACTCGCTTGGGCCGCGACAAGAGGCCCCCGAGCTGCTTGACCTCGAACAGCGCGGTCAGCTTGCCGTCGACGTCGGCCACCAGGTCGTAGGGCAGCTTCAGCTCGGCCTTGAAGCGCTGCAGGGTCTCGGCGTCGTCGCGGCTGATGCCCAGTACACGCGCGCCCTGGCCCACCATCTGCTCGTGCACGTCGCGGAAGCCGCAGGCCTCCTTGGTGCAGATCATGGTGAAGGCCTTGGGATAGAAGAACAGGATGACGGCCTGCTCGGGCGCCCCCAGATCGACCTTGCTGCCATCCTGCAGGACACCCTGCGAACCCGCCGGGACCTTCTGACCGACCTTGAGCATGGGCGGCAGCTTGGCACGGGGCGGACATCGACGCCAACAGCTTCCGGGCCGGTGGGATGTGCTACGAAACCGGCATGATCGTGCAGCTGTGCAAGGTCGCCGTGACCCGCCTGGCCGATGGCGGCCGCCTCGTGGACGACCTGCGCGAGCGTGACCATCAACCGGTCATCAAGGACTGTCTCGACCGCTGCACGAGCTGCGAGACCGGCGTGCTGGTGGCCAGCGCGGGCGGCGTGCCGGTGTCGCTGCGCACCGCGGCAGAGCTGCTGGCCAAGGTCGACGAGCTGGCCGCCGAGGAGGACGACGAGTGACTGCGGACGCGACGCCTTCCGCGCGCATGCTCGCGGTGACGCAGCATGGTGGCCATGCGAAGCGCCTGCTGCTGCATGGCTACCTGGGGTCGGCGCGCAACCTGGGCACGCTGGCGCGACGGCTGGCGGCGCGCGACACCGCCGCGGGCGTGGTGTGCTTCGACCTGACCGGCCATGGCGCATCACCGGCGCTGCCGCCGGGGGCGGACCTCGAGACGCTGGCACGCGACGTGCTGCACACGGTGGCCGCCCTGGACCTGCCGCCGCTGCGGGTGCTGGGCCACTCCCTGGGCGGGCGCGTCGCCATGACCGCGCTGCGCCTGCCAGGTGGCGCGGCGGCCATCAGCGAGCTGACCCTGCTGGATGTGGCGCCGACCGCGCGCGCCACCAGCCCGGAGACGGTGCGCATCGTCGAGGTGCTGGCGGCGGCGCCGGCCGACGCCGCCTCGCGCGACGACCTCGGCGCCGCGCTGCGCGCTGGCGGCCTGGCCGCGAGCACCATCGAGTGGCTGCTGACCAGCACGGTGCGCGACGGCGCCAGCGGGCGCTACCACTGGCGCTTCGACCGCGCCGCGCTGGCTGCCCTGATGCCGTCGCTGACCCGCGACGACCTGTGGCCGGTGCTCGAGGCCGGCACCACACCCGCGCGCTGCATCCGCGGCGGGCGCTCGCGCTACGTGAACGAGGATGACGCCGCCCGCCTGCGCGCCGCCGGCTGCCCGGTCGACACCATCCCGAGCGCCGGGCACCACGTCCACGTCGACGCCCTGGAGGAGCTGCTGGCGCTGCTGCCATAGCCGAAAACGACGAGGCCCGCTGGCGACATCCCAGCGGGCCTCATCGATTCGGTCAGTGCGCCAGCGTTACTCGCCGGCCTTGCGGAAGCTGAAGGGGTAGGTGACGTTCACATTGCCACCGTTGGTGCTCGGGAAGGCCACGCTCGCGACCACCTTGCCGACGCAGCTCGCCACACCCGCCGACACACCGTTCGCGCGCACCGCACGGACCTGACCGTTCGGCATGATGACGAACTTGGTGTCCACCGTGCCCGAGAGGCTGTCGTTCACCAGCAGCTCGCGCTCGTAGCAGGCCTCGAACGACGCGCGGTGCTTGCGGATCTCGCGCTGGATGACCGCCGGATCCATGTCGCCGTCAGCGTCGGCCTTGCCGATCACGGTCTCGGGACGATAGCGCTTCTTGGGGCGCACCGGGTCCGGCTGGCCGTCACCCGCGGTCCACGGGTTGTTGTTGTCGCCGGGGCCCTTGCGGATGGTGTCGTAGTCACCATTGCCCACGGTGCCATCCTTGGTGCCGTTACCGCCCCACAGGTCGCCATCGGGACCACCACCCCAGTCGGTGCCACGCTGGTCACCGAACTCGCCGTCCCAGCCGCCGTCGTACGAGCGGTCACCGATGTCCGACGCGAACGGGCTCTTGCTGGTGATCAGGGCCCAGCGGTCGCCACCCATGCGGTTCAGCGCGCCGACGATGCCGACCTCGCGGCCGCGCTGGTTGGCGTGCGCGACCTGGTTGGCGAAGGTCGGGGCGATGCCCCGGTCCGGGATGGCCATCTTGGCGCGCTCCGCGGTCGCATTCTTGTCACCCAGCTTGCCGCCGGGGCCCTTGGCCGCGCCGCCCTTGCTGCCCGCCTCGCCCACCGAGTTGTCGACCGCGACCTCGGGCTGATCGACCGCGTCCTTGGCCTTCATCTGCAGCTCGGCGACCACGTTGGGGCGACCCACCTTGTCCATCGACATCGCCGAAGCGTCCGGCGGCACCGCGTTCATCAGGCCCAGCGCCAGCGCCGCGAAGGCCGCCGCGCCCGCCAGGTAACCCAGGAAGCCACGGTCCACCACCATCGGCGCGGCATAGCGACGCGCGGGCGCGCCCGAGGTCACGATGAAGGTCACGTCACCGACATCGACCGAGATGCGCGCGCTGGCCGGAATCGCCAGCTCGAGCGCGCCCGGCACGGTGGCCGACGCCGTGGCGCGGCCCTGCGCGACGGTCGCGAGCGGCGCGGTCACGCCACCCAGGGTGACCTCACCCTGCCACGCGGGCAGGAAGGTCAGCACGAAGCCGGCGCCGGTGCTGCGCACCAGCGGCAGCGAGGACAGCCCCGCGCACGCGGCCGCCGCCATGTGGAAGCTGGCGCCGGGGGCCTCACCGACCACGAACTCGGCGCGCTGGCCAGCGCGCGGCGTACGCAGCTCGGCGACCTCACGCACCTCCTCGTGGAAGAGGGCGACCACCTGCACGGCCGGCGCCGCGGTGGTGTCCAGGACCTCGGAAGTGACGTTCGGCTGCTGCTGCGACATGCGAATTGCCTTTCCGGGCGCGCTGCGCCCATCCCAAGGAGCCATGGTTCCGTCGGCTCCGTTCACCCTCGCGTCGGCCCGCTCAGTCGTTCGCAGCGTGCCAGTCGCGAGTGCACAGATAGACAACGGACTTCGGCGCCGGTTCCGCGCAGCGCGTTTTTTGTTGCAACTGGGCGTGGCAGAAGGCCGTACAGGCGCTGGGGAATGTGGCGGAAGGAAGTGAAAAGCCCGGCGTAGGGCGCGGTTTTCGCGGGCTGGATGTAGGCGGATCAGCGCGCGGCGATGCGCGGCGGCGGCACCCAGCCACCGAACGCGCGCTCCAGCTCCAGCGCGACCGCGATGGTGCGGTGATCACCGCCGTGGCTGGCCGCGACCTGCACGCCCAGCGGCAGCCCCTCACCGCCGAGGCCCAGCGGCACCTGCGTCACCGGCAGCTCCATCACGTTGAGCACCGCGGTGTAGACCCAGTTGAACGGCGGCCACAGCGGCGCGTTGTGCCTGGGCGCCGGCTCGCTGTAGCTCGGGTACAGCATGATGCCGTCGCCGATGGCGCGCGTGAGTTCGCCCTGCAGCTCGAGGCCGGCTGCGATGGCGCGCTCGGCGCGACCGGTGGCCAGCTCGGGCACCCGCTCGACCAGGGCCAGCACGATGGCCGGCAGCGTGTAGGGCGAGCGCCGCGGCGACAGCGCGAAGCGCAAAAGCTCGCGCGCCCACGACACCTTGTCACCGTTGGCGAGCAGCTCGCGGAACGGCTCGCCGCCCGCGCTCGACAGCATGGCGCCCCACAGCTCGAGCGAGCGCTTCAGCCCGGGGATGCGGGTCTGGCGCACGCGCGCCCCGCGCGAGGCCAGGTGCTCGGCCGCGCGCCGCTGCGCCGCCCGTAGCTCGGAGCTGACCTCGGTGATCCCGTTGTCCTCGACATCGAGCACCGACAGCCCGCGCAGGTCGACGCTGCGCTCGTCCCCCAGGGTGAGCGCGGCCTCGCCGCCCGGCCCGAGCCCCGCGCCGGGATCCGCGCTGTCGCCAGGCGCGCGCCCGGCGGCCAGGATGCGCAAGAGCGGCATCAGGTCCTCGGCACGCCGGGTCAAAGGCCCGGTGGTCACGTAGCGCAGCCCGACGCCCGACGAGTTGGGATACTGGCCGGCGTTGGCGACCAGGCCGCCGGTCGGCTTGTGGCCGAACACACCGTTGAAGAAGGCCGGCATGCGGATCGACCCACCGACGTCGGAGCCGATGCCGAAGGGCGAGCCGCCGGCCCCGATCAGCGCACCCTCGCCGCCCGAGCTGCCGCCCACGATCCGCGTCGGATCGTACGGATTCGACGAGCGGCCATAGACCTTGTTGTTGCTCTCCATCCACATGCACAGCTCGGACACGTTGGTGACGCCCATCGGGATGGCACCGGCGGCGCGCACCCGACGCACGGCCTCGGCGTCGCTGTCGGCGCGCAGCCCCTTGCGCGCGACCAGGCCCGAGGTCTGCGGCATGCCGGTCAGCGCGAAGCACTCCTTGATGCTGCACGGCACGCCCAGCAGCGGTTCGCGCGCAGGGTCGAAGTCCCCGGCAGCGAGGCGGCGGTCCGCGGCGTCGGCCTCGGCGCGCGCGAGGTCGAAGCGATCGACGACCATGGCGTTCAGCGTCGGGTTCTCGCGCTGGATATGCGCGATGTGAACCTCGAGCAGGTCGCGCGCGCGCAGCTCGCGGCGGCGCAGGCGGTCGGCCAGCCGGGTCGCCGATTCGGTCAGCAGTGCATCCATGGGCGCCCGGATGATACGCGATCAGTCGCTGGCGCGGGCGGCGTCCCCGGTCGGCGTCGCGGGCGGGTCGACTGGTGTGGACGCGTCGCCGCGCCAGGCGAAGCGCGCCGGCGGCGCTGCGGTCGCCAGCGCGGCGTCGGCGATCCAGCGCCCCAGCAGCGGCGCGAACTTGAAGGCGTGGCCGCTGTCGCCGGCGGCGACCGTGAGGCCCGGCCGCTCGGGGTCGCGCGCGATCAGCAGGTGGCCATCGGCGGTGTCGGAGTACATGCAGGCTCGGGTGTGGACCAGCTCGGCGTCCGCCAGCGCGGGGAAGGTGGCGGTGAGGAAGCCGCGCAGCCGGGCGACGTCGCCTGGGCCGACCACCCGCGCCGGTGCATCGGGATGCACGGCGAGGCCCGCGCCGTGGTGCGCGACCTTCACGACACCCGCATGCGGATGCAACGGAAAGCCGTACCAGCCGGCGCGCGCGATGTCCGCCCCGAAGACCGGGAAGCGCACGCCCTCGAACAGCGCCGGCTCGCGTGGACGCAGATGGAACACCGGCTGGGCGACCGCGCGCAGGGTGCCGCCGAGCGACGGCACCAGGTCGGTGGTCCAGGCGCCCATGCACAGCACGACCTCGTCGGCATGCTCGTGCTCGTGCTCGTGCTCGTGCTCGTGCTCGTGCTCGTGCTCGTGCTCGTGCTCGCGTGCGACAGCGACGCCGACGACCCGGCTGCCCTGCTCGAGCAGCCGCAGCGCCCTGCCCTGCCGCATCACCACACCTTCGGCCACCGCCAGCTCGGCCAGCCGCGCCACCAGCCGCCCGCTCTCGACCCAGCCGCCCGCCTCG
>Ga0154020_10006545_pt1 | contig 13653 bp, 8 predicted proteins | sample Klosneuvirus_201_FD_109709 | JGI IMG/M metagenome (GOLD analysis project Ga0154020, IMG submission 109709) | Active sludge microbial communities from wastewater, Klosterneuburg, Austria - Klosneuvirus_20160825_MG | ecosystem: Engineered > WWTP > Aerobic digester > Activated sludge | place... | reverse complement strand
ATCCCGAAGGATCGCGATCCGAAAACACTCACGCTCGAGGAGTGCCGCGCACTGCTTGCCGCCGCGCCGGAGCGGGGCGGACGATTTGGCCGCGGGCGCGGCGCGTTCAAGGGCAAGAAGGCCGGGGCGGCGAAGGCCGAGGCGCCCAAGGCCGCCGCCGACGTCGCGAAACCCGCTCCGACGAAGAAGGCGGCGCCGAAAAAGCGGGCCGCTGCAAAAAAGAAGGCGCCCGCCAAAAAGAAGTCGGCCTGAGGCCGCGCGCCGATGAAATATCGGCACGCCTTTCACGCCGGCAACTTCGCGGACGCGCACAAGCACGTCGCGTTGCTCGCGCTGCTGCGCGCCCTGCAGCGGAAAGAGAAGGGGTTTTTCTTCCTCGACACGCACGCCGGCCGCGGGCGCTACGCGCTCGGCAGCGGCGACGCGCGAGCGAGCGGCGAAGCGCAGGCGGGTGCCATCGCGGTGCTGGCAGGGCTGCGCGGCGAAAGTGCAGCGGCGCCGGAGCTTGTCGACTACGCCACCGTGATCGGGGCGTGGCGCCGCAGCGCCGACGCCCGTCACGACTACCCCGGCTCGGCACTGATCGCGGCACAGGTGCTGCGCGCGCAGGATCGCGGCGTCGCGGTCGAGGCGCAGCCCGGCGAGTTCGAGGCGCTGCGCAAGACCTTGGGCCGCGGCGCCAGCGTCGTGGCGGAGCACGGCGACGGTTATCAGCGCCTGCGCGCGCTCCTGCCGCCGCCCGAGCGGCGTGGTCTCGTGCTGATCGATCCACCCTACGAGGACACGCGCGGAGATTTCCGGGCCGCGGCCGCCGCCGTCGGCGATGCGCTCGAACGCTTCGAGACCTGTGTCATTGCGCTCTGGTACCCCGTGAAAGATGCGCGCGATACGGACCGCTGGCTCGAGGCACTCGTGCGCCCGGTCGCCCGACCGACGCTGGCGGCCGAGCTCTGGGTCCATCCGCCCGATTCCCGCGCCGGACTCAACGGCTCCGGTCTTGTGATCGTCAACCCGCCCTTCCAGTTCGCGGATCGCTGCGATATCTGGCAGACGGAACTGCGGCTCGCCCTCGACCCGGGTCGAACCGGTGGATCGCGCCTCGTCTCACTTGTCGGCGAAAGCCGGTAAGCTCCGCTCCATGGGGGGCCAATCTCAGGCTGAGGTCGACCAGTACGGCATCGTGGGCCACCCCGTCGGCCACAGCCGCTCGCCGTTCATCCACGGGTTGTTTGCGATGCAGACCGGCCAGCACATGTCGTACCGCCTGTATGACGTGTCGCCCGACGACTTCGTAATGCGCGTGACAGGCTTTTTTGCGGGCGGCGGTCGCGGCCTCAATGTCACGGTACCGCACAAGCCGGCAGCGGCTACGTTTGCACAATCGCTGACGCCGCGTGCCGAGCAGGCGCGTGCGGTGAATACGCTAGCGGCGCAAGCCGACGGCTCGATCCTCGGCGACAACACCGACGGCGTCGGGCTCGTGCGCGACCTGACGCTCAATCTCGGGCTCGTAGTGGCGGGATCCCGGGTGCTGATCCTTGGCGCGGGCGGCGCCACGCGCGGCATCGTCGCGCCGCTCCTCGATCTCGCGCCGGACACGCTGATGATCGCGAATCGCACCACCGATCGCGCGCGCGTGCTCGCGGCCAGCTTCGCCGACCTCGGGCCCGTGAAGGGCTGCGGCTTTCACGAAATCGAAGCGCATCCCTGGGATCTCGTGGTGAATGCGACGGCCGCGAGCCTCACCGGTGGTCGGCCTGACATCACGCCCGCGATCATCGGCGCGAACACGATCTGCTACGACCTGGCCTACGGCCACGAACCGACCGTGTTTCTCTCGTGGGGGCTCGCCGAAGGCGCAGCCGCCGCGCACCTCGGCTGGGGCATGCTGGTCGAGCAGGCCGCCGAGTCGTTTCATGTCTGGCGCGGCGTGCGGCCGGAGACCAAGTCCGTTTTGGAAGTTTTGAAATCCGCAGGAAGGTGAAGACCGCGCGGCCCGCACCGAGTCAGTCCCGACGCAAGTCGTCGAGAAACTCGGACGGCGGTTCGACCGCCGTCACCAACAGCATGTCCCTCGCTCGCGTGCAGGCCACGTAGAGCAGGTGTCGCTCGGTCTCGTAGACTTCCTGCAAGTCCGCACCGTCGCCGACTGTCTCAATGCGCTCCTGCAGCGGCAGGACCTCATCATCACAGGCCATGACGGCCACAGCGCGAAACTCGAGCCCCTTCGCCACATGCATCGTGCAGATGGACACGAAACCGCTCGTGGTCTCGACGCGCTCATCGAGGACCTTGTACGCGAGACCGGACGCCTCGACTGCGGCCTTCGCGCGCGCGATCTGGGCTGCGGAGCGCACAAACACGGCCAGCTCATGCGGCGCCAAACCCGCTTCCATCTGCTCCATCAGCCAAGTGCCCACCGCCGAGATTTCGCGCTCTGCATCCGGAAGAACCTGAATTACCGGCGGCGGCCCGTTGAAGACCGAGACAGTGGTACGGCGATCCTCGGTGACGCCGTCGACATCGGTCACGTCGGGTCCGAGCAACTGATCAGCCTGCTGGCGAATCTGATGCGATGTGCGGTAGTTGACGCGCAGCGTTCTGGAACGGCCACGAATGTCCACGCCCAGCGACTTCCATGAAAAGGGTTGCTGAAAGATTCGCTGCCCGAGATCGCCGGCAAAGAACAGCGCGTTGGGTCGAGCGCCTCCGAGCGCGCCGAGAAAGCGCAATTGGGGGACACCGAGATCCTGCGCCTCGTCCACCACGGCGAAGTCGAACGGCGGCAGGCGGCTTGCCGTCAGAGCAGAGGCCAGTGCGGTGAATGCTCCGGCCGACGTCATCAGGCCCTGATCGCCCAAGCGGCTGCGCACTCGCTCGAAAATCGACCAGAGCGTTTTGCGCTGGGCCTCGGACAATCGCGTCTTGCGGCCGAGGCGAGCAACATCGCGATAGGCCTCCCAGTCAGCGAGCTGCCAGGCATCGACGATCTGTTCCCATTCGGTCAGCAGGAAGTGCTCGTTGAACTTGTGCCCCGGCTCAGCCGCCGCCGTATCGCGAATCAGGCTGCGCAAAACTTCAGGACGAACCAGCTTCAAGGCGCCGATCTGGGCACGATAGAGACGCGGACCCAGCACATCGAGAGACTCGACGTCGATCCGTTCGGCCAGGCGCGGCTCGTTGCCGATCAACCGCCGCAAATTGACGCGCAGAGCATGAGCCAGGGTCGCGGAAAAGGTCGCCAGCAACACGCGGGAGTCGAGATTTGCGCGCGCGAGATGGACAGCGCGATGCAGAGCCACCACGGTCTTGCCTGTCCCGGCCGACCCGGACACTCTGGTCGGACCGCCCTGATCCTGCTCGACCCACTTGCGCTGCTCCGGATGCAGGAACACCGTCCACCGGTCCCAAGGCGACTCGAGGGCTCGTTGCAGCTCCTCGACGTTCGCCATGACACGAAAGCGACGCAGCGCATCCGGATGCTCGAACGGGCCGGAAGTCGGCTGTACGGCGATCTGAGGCCGCGGCTGAGCGCCCGTGGCGAGCTCTGCAGCAGGGCTTCGGCCGCCTCGCCCGGCAAGCGCTCTGCCAGCGCAAGGACGGTTTCCTCCGTGGCATGCCGGACATCCGCCAGCCACTCGGGCGGGACGCCATACGTAAGCAGTTGGTCGTCTGACTGCGACGCGAACAATGGGCGGACCGGGGCGTTTTCGAGCGAGCCCCGCACCGGGACTGGAACTACGATTTCGCGGACCGTCTCCCGAATCTCGACAAGCTGGGCCGCACCGGTTTTCGGGTGCACCTCGAGCTTGCGTCGTTCGGCCCAGTCGTAGGCCTTGTCGTGGTGATCCACATAGCACAAAAGGAGGCTACCCTCCGAGCGATGCACGATGAGTCGGATGTCGGCGTTGACACGCACCGACCAGAAGTTCCTGTCGCGCGCCTTGTCGAGCTTGTGGAACTGCAACCCGGGATGAGCAGGATTGAGCTGAAGATCGAAAGCGGTGGTTTTGACGGCCTTCTGCTCGTCGCCGGTCAGCCGGGCGAGACTTGAGATGAAGGTGTCAGCAATGCGGAATTCCATCAGCCGTATCGCGTTCGTGTGCGCTGGAAGTTAGGATGATCACCGTTCCGGATCGAGAAACGGCCACCCCGTTGGTCCCTGATCCAAGCACGCCGCTCTGCGGTGTCACCAGCGGGCTCGGTCATTCGATTCTCCGATCGTTGCCGTCGGCTTGTTATCGTCGCGCGGAATAGTGGAAGCTCGGTGCCATCGCTTGGGCTTTGCTCGTCCAGAAGTGCTTCTGATGCGGATCATCCACTCCGGGAGTGTCCTGCCAACCAATAATATTGGCGTGCTCCGCACAGGGAACCCCGTCGTCTTCGAAGCTCAATGCCCGCGCAAAGACTACGCTCGCCTTCCCCACCCCTCTGCCAATCGCAGCGTGAAGCGCGCTGACTTCGTAATACGCTGCGCAAAGTTCCCAGACTTTCGCGTCGGTCAAGTCAGTCGATCGGAACACAGATGTTTCGAGTCGATTGGTTGTCCGATTTCGCCTCGGCATCAGTCGCGAATAATGAATGTACGGCGGCGTCCCCGTTCGCACGATCTCATTCACGCGGCGAACAAAGCTGCTGACAGTATCGTCAGGCTGCACGCCCGAGAACCCGCAGGTTTGGGTAGAGTTTTTCGACGCAATCTATGACGGGGCGTAGCGAACTCTCGAACGAGCGCACATTGGAATCGTCGAGCGGGAACCATCCGTGCAAGCTGCCTTCTCCACCGAGTTGTGCCGCAAAATTGACGACGCCATGATCACCGACACTGAGCCCCACGACCCGCCCGTCGGCAGCGTGCCAGCTGATCGCAATGTCGCCATCCGACTCCGGCACCAGGTGCGGCGCGGGTGTCCCCGGGAGCAACGCCCTGAAAAGTGCCGTTACCACGTGATCAGCCGTCTTCGCGGCACGCTCTGTAATGGGTTTCGCGTCGTCACCATCCCAATCCGGCTCGCGACATTCCGCGGCAACATCCACGAGGATGGCCCTCGCTGTCGGCAGCCAGTCTGACGCCGAATCACGAAGGAATCGACTCTCCGCTTTCCATTGATTGGCGACGTCAATGCTACTGGAGCTGACTGCTTCGTACTGCGGCCGCTGCTCCGCAAGCGGCAGGCGAATTGCGATTGCTGAACTCATTCGTACAACTCTGCGGCCTGTTCAGTGATAGTGCCAAAAAAGCAGCGATTCTTCAGCTCTCGGAGCTGATCCAGCCTTTGCCATATTCCAGGATCACCCGGATCAAGATCCGCTGGCGCAAACACGTCGATGTCCAGGAGGACGGGTGCCGGGGCGTCTGGCCGATACTCATTCAGCGCCAGAGTAAGGTTTGTGTTGGCGCCTAGGGTCGCGTCGACAAGCCGAAATCGCTGCAGGAACTCCGCCACTGCCTGCGGGGCTTCATCGGGCACATCGACGAGCTTGTTGAGGTACTTCTGGAAAGAGGCTCCCTGCTCTAGAGGAAGCCGCAGATTGTTGATATATCGCGTTGCGATGCGTGTGACTCGCTTGGGTTGAAGCCGCTCCACATACACGCCCCAGAGTCTTCGAGACTCCACAACCAAGCGGTCCCAGTCTTCATACGGGAAAAGACGACTCAACGTGAAGCCTTCGATGCGGCACTGCGCGACATATCGCTCGTCGGTAGAGTGCATGCGCAATCCGATGCGTCGCGACTCGCCGCTCGCCTCCGCACTGGTGCCATCAGCAGGCAGGCGCATCTCGAATGTACCCAGCGTAATCGGACCCTTGACGTAGTAGCCGAACCCGGAGGCCTCCAGCGTCGAGGAAAGTTCCTCGAAAGACAGCTCGTCACGAGGTGTCACGTGAAGGTCGATCAGCGCTTCCGTGATGGGCGCATTCGCAAGGTATCGCTGCCTAGCCATGGGGGCCGCTCGAGGAGCAATGCCGAGTGTATCGATCACATTGTGACCATAGCGCACGCCTTGCGTTCGCCTCACCCCGAGAAACTGTCGAATCAGACACGAAACACCTTCATGACCTCATCCCCAAGGTGATTGATCACCTTGACGGCGATGCGCCCGGATTTCGGCTTGTCGAAGGGCCGCGAAGTGTCGCGATTCAGCGTGGCCCAGGCGTCCGCGTTGATCTCGGCCTTGAGCGTGGTCTTCAGCGCGCTGTAGGGATCGTTCTGGCCGAGGAAGTAGGCGTGCCGCACGAAGAAGCTCTCGCCGTTGTAGTCGGTGTCAAGGAACCAGCAGGCGATGCCCTCCGCGCCGTCCGAGCGCACCTCGCCGGTGCTGGGGTCGAAGACATCCACGCCATTCACCTTCACTCGCATGCGGCCGTCGTCATCGTACAGCGGCTGGATGTCGGGCTCGCCGAAGATCACGAACAGGTTGCCCTTGCCGGTGGCCTTCAGGTCCGCTGCCATGTGCAGGTCGGCGTTCATACGCGCCTTGAGCACCGGGATGCGGCCGAGCTTCGAGAACTCCTCGGCGTGCGCCTCGTAGTTGAAGGCGCAGGCGATCAGCACGTCGAAGCCGGCGTCGCCCGCTTCGCGCGCGGCATCCACCAGGTCGGGGCGTGAGACCGTGCCGAACTCCGGGCCGATGAAAACTCCTGCACGCTTCTCCGCGTTGCCCTCCTGATAGCGACCTTCAGCGCAGATGTAGTTGCCCGGCCAGCCGGTCAGCGACGTGAAGGTGATGCGATCGGCTTTGTGCGCCTGCTGCACTCCCGCGAGTCGCAGGTTCTCGAGAATCATCTGCTCGAAACTGTGCGCGCCGTTACTCGTGGATCGCGCCTTGAGCGGGTCGATCAGCTCGTCGTTCTCGTCCACACCGAGTGTGCGGTGCGGGCTCAGCGATTCGACGGTGAACGGGCCCGCGACGCGCACTTTGCGCCTGTCTTCGTAGGGGCGGTCGTAGAGGTACTCGAACTCGGCCTTGGCGGCGATGGACTTGTCGATCTCCTGCTGCCGGGCGATGCGGGCCTGCCACCAGTCGGCGTGCAGTTTCTTCGCCGCGTCTGGCCAATTCGCATCGGCCTCGCGCAAGATCTCCCACTCCTGCCAGGATTTCTTGAGCGCGGCGTTCAGCTTTTCGCGCAACGGCTCCAGCTTCGCCTGCCACTTGTCCCAAATGACATCGATCTCCGCGTTGTTGGCGATGGACTTGAGCGTGATGTGCGGCACGCGCTCATAGACGAAGCCGTGGCGGATGTTCCCCTGCACGGCTTGCGAACTCGGCGCGGTGCGAGTGACCTCTGCTTCCTTGAGCTGGCCCTCGTGCGAATCGGCCAGCAAGTAAAAGGGATAACGCGCGCCCATGATGCGGGCACGGGCCAGTGCCAGCGCCACGCGCGACGTGTCAATCGTGATCCAGCGGCGGCCCCATTGCTCGGCGACGGTGGCGGTAGTGCCGGATCCGCAGGTTGGATCGAGCACGAGGTCGCCGGGGTCGGTGGTCATCAAAACGCAGCGTTGAACTACTTTCGACGTCGTCTGAACGACGTAAACCTTGTTCTGCTCTGCGGTACCCATAGTGTCTTCCCATAGATTTGGGATGGCCACCGCGGCAAAGTCACTGAAGAAGATCTTGTAATTTACGAACTGCTTAGTCTTAAGAAGTCGGTTCGACTTCACAAGTCGCTCCATACCAACAGCACCCGTCTTCCACCCGCCTTTTCGCGGCCTCAGCTTGTGGCCGCTCAAAGAAAATTCAAAGAGCGTGGATTCGCTCGCAGTCTCAGAGGTCATCGGACCGGCTAGAAACACCCTTTCCCCTTCTGTCAACGGCTGCTCCCCGCTCGCCTCGATTGCCTTCAGTGGGCGAATAGTCCCGTCAATCGCTTCGACTGAACGATACCGCGCACCTGCGCCCTCCCGGAGATCTTTCGCGAAGTATGCAGCGCGGTACTTCGCAATTGACGCTTCTTTTGCATACCACACGATGAAGTCAGAGATGTTATCAATGTGGGTTTGCCCCATTCCACCGCTCTTCTTGGTGGTGATCAGACTAATGAAATTGGCGTCCCCGAACACCTCATCCATCAGCGCCCGGACGCGGTGGACATTTTCATCACCGATCTGCACGAATATGGAGCCGGAATCGGTGAGGAGATCGCGCGCGACGGTGAGACGATCGCGCAAATAGGTGAGGTAGCTGTGGATGCCGTCGCGCCAAGTGTCGCGGAACGCCTTGACCTGCTCCGGCTCGCGGGTGATGTGATCAGCCTTGCCGTCCTTGACGTCGCGGCTCGTCGTACTCCACTGAAAATTGCTGTTGAACCTGATGCCGTACGGCGGATCGAGATAGATGCACTGCACCTTGCCACGCAGCCCCTCGCGCTCGGCAAGTGACGCCATCACCTGCAGCGAATCTCCGAGGATCATGCGATTCGACCAGTTCTGGTCGTGCTGGTAGAACTCGGTCTTGTCGACGCCCTTCGGGATGCCGTTGAAATCGGCGAACAGGTCGGCCGTGAGCATCCCGGCTTCGTGTTCGGCTTCCTTCGAGCTGCGCTTGATGTCGTCGATCAGCGCCTTGGGGTGGATCTTCTCCTGGATGTAGAGCGGCGGCGCAGGAACGACGAGGTCGCTCCAGCCCTGCTCGTCCTTGCCGCGCCAAACAAGCTGCGGGTCAAGATCGGTATTGCGCGGATAGCGGAGCGTCCGGGGTCGATCCTGCACCTTGTCGATGACGGACTGGTGCTCGGCGGTCGGAATATTCTTGCGCTTGGCCTCGGTGTGCAGCAGCGTCTCGACCGCCTTGGGCGCCTTGCCCGCCGATTTCGCCTTGCGCACCATGCTCAGGCGACACCGGCGAGCATGCGATTGAATGCCGCTTCGATCTCAAACACGTCCGTGAACTCCACGAAAGCCCAGCGTCCATGAGTCTTTAGCTGATTCACGCCGGGAACCCAATACGTTTCCATGGTGGATTTCTTCACTTTTGCGTCTTCCCGGCGATAACCCTTGATTTCAACCACGAGATTCAGCGGGTCTTCGGGCCCGTGGCCGTCGTCCACCCGCACGATGAAATCCGGGCGGTAACGGCGCGTCTCGGAGCCGTAGCGGTACGGCACCTCGAGCCCGAGGTTATGGTTCTTCGTGTACGCCACCACCTTGGGGTGCGTCTCCACCACACGGCACAGTTCGGCTTCCCAGTCCGAATCGAGCATCACCCAGTTCACGTGATTCTTGGGCGGCGGCCCGCCCGTCTCCCAGCGCGCCGGACGAGACGTGGTGAACCGCACGTGGGCAGTCGAGCCTTCCGGGTTATAGGGATCGAGCAGCGCCTTGATCGGCCGCGTGCCTTCGAGCGCACGCGTAATGCCCGCCGTGATCCGATTGCAAGCCATATCCGCCAGCTCCTGGTAGAGGAGCTGCGCGGGCTTGGTCTCTCCCCGGCACACGAGCGAGCTGTCGAGCCACTGCTTCGTGATGCGCTTCAGCTGCCCGAACAGGTGCAGCTTGGGCTCCTCACCGGGGTCGCGCCACTTGGTGTAAAGCAACCGCTGCGTCAGGTGAAACAGCAACGTGGAAGGCCGCACGTCGTCCAGGTGCTGCAGGTTGAGGTCGACCGCCGCGCCGATGATCCCCGCATTTCGCGTGACGGAGGGGCCGACGAGATCAGGCGTGAGCACCAGCACCGAGTCGTCGTTGAAGGTGGCGGTCAACCGTTCTTCCGGCAGTTCGATGCGATATCCCTCGACGCGCGGGAAGCGGATTTCGAGGTGGTCGCGATCCGGTCGCACCGCTCTGACCTGGATTGTCTCGCGCGGCGGCTGCGGCGGTGCAACGACTGGTTTCGCTGTGAAATCGAAGGGTACGCCGAAGATGTCGGCGTAACGCACATCGAACAGGCCCTCCTCGTTCAGTTCATAGGACTCGCGCCGCAGCGCCCGGCCGACCACCTGCTCGCACAGGAGCTGCGTGCCGAAGGCGCGCAGGCCAAGGATGTGGGTCACGTTGTTGGCATCCCAGCCTTCGGTGAGCATCGAGACCGAAACAACGCAGCGAATCTGCGCGCCCAGTTGGCCCGCCTTGCCCACCGTGTTCATGACTTCGCGCAACAAGTCCTGGTCGGTGAGGTTCTCGGCGGCGCGCGCGTCTCCGCTGCGCTCGATGATCTCGCGGCGGAAGCGCTCGATCTCGTCGGCCGCCATGGCGCGAAAGCTGTCATCGAGCGCGTCGCCGGCCTCGAGCTGTTCCGAATCGATCAGCAGCGTGTTCGGTCGCGGCAGCGGATTGCCAGTCGTCTCGTCGAAATTCCGGAACAGCGGCAGCCGGCCGTTCTCGAGCGTGGAGGTGCCGTCGTCGCTCTCGCGCTGGAACCCCGATACGTAGTCGTAGACGAGCTTCGAGATGGCCGTGTTCTGGCAGACGATGATGAAGCAGGGTGGTATGGACAGGCCGCTTTTGCGCCACAACTCGAATGTCTGTTCGTAGTGGCCGTAGAGCGCCTGCAGCGCAGTCTGCAGGCGGGTGGGGAGCTTCAGGGGATCGAGTGTGGTGCCCTTGCCCCGCCCCTTGCGCGGGAGGTCTTTGCGAATGTTCTCCCAGAGATTCCGATAGACCGGCATCTCCTCGCCGGGGATGTTCTCGGCAACCGGTACACGCGGCAGCTTCACGATGCCGCACTCGATCGCATCCATGAGCGAGAAATCGCTCATCGTCCACGGAAACAGCGTCCCTTCGGCGTAACCCGAGCCGCGCAGGAAGAACGGCGTGGCCGACAGGTCGATCACTCGCGCGAGCCCGAGCTTGCGGTTCACTGCTTCGAGACCTGAAATCCAGAGGCGTGCAGCCTCGTTGTTCTTCTCGGCCTCGGTGCGCTCGTCGCCCTTCAGGTTTTCGTCGTCGGGCTCCGGCGGCTTCTCGCGGTAGCAGTGATGCGCCTCGTCGTTGAGCACGAGGATATTCTTCATGCCCATCAGCTCGGGCATGACCCGCTGGATCATCTGCCCTTCGGTTTCGGTCGTCTGCAGTTCGCCGCCCGTACGGCCCTGAAGCAGCGCACGCCCTCCTGCCGAGAGCTCCAGCCGCTCGCAGAGCTTGAAAGCGTGGAAATTCGTGATGATGATCTTGGCGCGGCTGATGTCCTCGAGCAGGTCGTTCGGCACCAGTTCGCGCGTCGAGTAGTAATTGTCCGGATCGTTCGGCTGCAGCACGCGCAGCCGGTCCTTGATCGTGAGTCCGGGGGCGACGACCAGAAATCCGCGCGTGAAGTGCTTGCTGCCCGGGCGGCGCACGGCGTTGATCGTCTGCCAGGCGATGAGCATCGCCATCACCGTGGTCTTGCCGGCACCCGTCGCAAGCTTGAGCGCGAATCGCTGCAGCTCCGGGTTCGCGTCGCGGTTGGCGGACGCGAGGTGATCGAGAAGCAGCTTGCCCGCTTTCGAGTGCGGCGCGACCTCCATCAGCCAGATCGCCGTCTCGACGGCTTCGACCTGGCAGAAGAACGGTCGGATCGTGCTGAAGCTGTGATGACGCCAGTGCTCGAGCAGGCGCGCGGTCTCTGGCGTGACCTGCCACTGGCTCGACGGGAGCTTCCGCCAGGAGTCGACCTGCTGGCGCACCTGATTGATGATCGACGTCAGGTCGTACTGTTGGGCCGCTGAAGAGAGGCCACGGCCTTCTTCAAAGACGATCTCGCGCTGGGCCGCCGATCGGGCGCGCTTCTTGGGTTTGGGGATGGGCGTGATGAACTCGGCTTTACGCCGATTCTCTGCAATCCGCTGAGTGGGCTGCCCGGTCTCGTCCAGCTCCCAATGGCGCACCGGATACTCATACGGGGAGTTGAGGATCGGGCGCTCGAAGAATTCAGCGGTCGCCATCTATCGCATCGTAACGAATTCTTCGGCGGAGGTCGGGTGGATCGCCACCGTGTCGTCGAAATCGCGCTTGCGCGCGCCCATCTTCACCGCCACCGCGAAGCCTTGCAGCATCTCATCGGCGCCCTCGCCGATCACGTGCAGGCCGACGATGCGCTCCTCGGGCCCGGTGACGACGAGTTTCATGTTCGCGCGCGGCTTGCGGGTGGTGAGCGCGTGGTACAGCGGCACGAAGCTCGACGCGTAGGTGCGCACGTCCCCGCTGCCGAAACGCGTGCGCGCTTCAGCCTCGGTGAGACCCACCGTCCCGATCGGCGGATGCGTGAAGATCACGGTCGGCACGTTCCCGTAGTCGAGGTGACGGCCCTCCATGCCGCCATACAGGCGATCGGCGAGGCGTCGCCCGGCTGCGATCGCGACCGGCGTGAGCGGCAATCGCCCGGTCACATCGCCGATCGCGAACACGTGCGCAGCGCTCGTCTGCTGGTACTTGTCGACCTGCACGAAGCCTGCGGCATCGAGGGCGATACCTGCGTGCCCGAGCCCGAGATCGTGGACCAGCGGCTCGCGACCGGCTGCCCACAACATGCAATCGACGGGCGGCAGCACGCGACCATCGCTGAGCGTCAGCTCAAGTGCGCTCTTCCGGCGCGCGAGACTCGCGGCCGTGGCGCCTGTCACGATCTCGACGCCCGCGTCCCTCAGCCCCTGCATCGCCCCATCGCCCAGCATCGTGTCGAAGGAGCGCAGCACGCGATCGAACCTGATCGCAAGCGTGACCCTCGAACCAAGCCCGGCCAGGATGCCCGCAAGCTCGACGGCGACATAGCCACTGCCCGCCACCAGCGTGCGGGCCGGCAGCGCACTGAGCTCGAAGAAGCCATCGGAGTCGATGCAATGTTCGCCGCCGGGAAACTGCGCACGCTGCGGCCGACCTCCGGTGGCGATGACGATGCGCTCAGCCAGAATCGTGCGCCCGCCGATCGCAATCTCGTGAGCACCCGCGAGCCGCGCGTGACCCCGGATCAGCGCGACACCGCGCTTCCCGAGATTGCTCGCGTAGATGTCGTTCAGGCGCGCGACGTAAGCATCGCGCTTGCCCTTCAGTGCCGCGAAATCGAGCCCGCGCACGTCGAGCGCGAAACCGTACTCCGCCGCGTCTTCGAGTCCGGCGGCGAGCTCGGCGGCATTCCACATGACTTTCTTCGGCACGCAGCCGACATTGACGCAGGTTCCACCGAGGCGCGCCGCCTCGATGACGACGACGCGCGCCCCGTACTCCGCAGCGCGCTGCGCGCAGGCGAGCCCGCCGCTGCCGCCGCCGATGACGGCGAGATCATGTTTTTCAGGCATTTCTCATTCTACACACAGCTACAATGCAGCCATGTTGAACCCGCTTCTTGCCGGCGAGCTGCTGCCCTGCTTCGATACGATCCGCCCCGAGCATGTCGAGCCTGCGATCCGCTCGCTGCTCGAAGAGAGCCGCGCACACGTCGCGCAGCTTGCCTCGGATGCCACGCCGAGTTTTGCACGGGTCGTCGAGCCGCTCGAAGACCTGCAGCACACCCTCGCCCGCACGTGGTCGCCAGTGAGTCACCTGAACGCGGTGGTGAACTCGGCGCCGCTGCGCGCAGCCTACAACCTGTGCCTTCCGCTGCTCACCGACTACCAGACCGATCTCGCGCAGAGCGAGCCGCTCTACCACGCGTATGCTGCCGTCGCGGAGCACGAGGGCGCCGCGCTCACCGCGGTGCAGCAGCGCGTCATCACGCACATGCTGCAGGACTTCCGCCT